>Ga0180438_10006100_pt1 | contig 16479 bp, 16 predicted proteins | sample SS_ome_12_FD_132455 | JGI IMG/M metagenome (GOLD analysis project Ga0180438, IMG submission 132455) | Hypersaline lake sediment archaeal communities from the Salton Sea, California, USA - SS_3_D_2 metaG | ecosystem: Environmental > Aquatic > Non-marine Saline and Alkaline > Hypersaline >...
ACTTTATGATTGATTTCTCAAAAAGCCCGGCGATGCTGAACAATGCTATGATAAGTATGGAAGCCACAGCGGCAGGGACCTCAAGCTCGGGCGCGATGCACACGCCTCTCACAAGGATTGCCAGCATTGCGGCCACTGCTATGACGAACACTACGAGGGGCAGTACCTGTCGCATAATCTGACTAAGAAGATAAACAATATAAATCAGTCAGACAGTCTGTTGAGAACTGCTGATATCCTGTCCGCCCCCTGTTTCGCTTTGGAACTCATGGGCTTTCCGAACTCCAGGGACTCAGGCTGGACGCCAATAATGAAAATCCTGATTCCGGGAAGCATCTTTGACATCACTGAGAAAGACAACGAATGCGTGCTCAGGCTGGATTTGTCAAGCTTTTCCGCTTCTGCAAAGGCAATCTCTCCGGGCTCTCCATTGAAATCAACAGCATCAACTATGATTATGACTTCAGGCTCAGCCGATTTTACCCTGCTTATGAAATTCTCGGGCATCTCGCCGCAGAAAATCCCGTCCTCAATATTATCAATCACATAACGGCCCAGCCCGTCATCTGCCTTCATCTCATTCCCTACTCCAAGAACCAGGAAGCGTTTTCCTTTGACAGCCTTCTTCAGCTCCTCTTCCCACTGCATATGGGTAACACTGGAGCAAAGTAAAAAAAGAAGATGGTCCTAGAAACCCTGGTCAGAGTCTCTAGGCATAGTGGGAGGATAACAGGTGAGAACGGATCAAATAAGATGAGAGAGGCGGGAGGTTTGTGATCCGTTCTACGCCCTGCTATAGCATGATGTTATAACGGAAAGAAGTATACCTTCTTCCCGGCCTGCTTTTTCTTGAGCAGGCCCATCGAACACAGCTTGTTCATCCTCGCGGATGCCGCGTTCTTTCCTTTGTATTTGAACTTCACCCTGACGTCCTCGGCACTCACTTTGCCTTTTTTCTTTACGAAGTTCAGTATCTGCTCGTCAATTTCAGGGAGAAGTGGCTGCTCCATCACCGGCTGGACCTGTGAGCCCATCTTTGCTTCAATTGATTCCAGCTTGTGGAGGATATTCTTGAGCAGTCGGTTTGTGTTCTCCCTTTCCTCGAGCAGTCTGAAGACCATCTCTCCAAGCACCACAGGGTCTTTGAATTTTTCCATGTTGTGCTCGAGGTCATTCCGTATTTCACGGGTGAAGGCGTTATCAATAGGTTTATATTCCTTGTCGCCGTTAGTTCCCATTGCATCACCGTGTGCATGCGATAAAATCACGCATGCGTCATGATATAATCATGATACATTTTTAAGCTTAACGCCAATGTTCCCCACATATCCCCCAAAGGTGACCACTTGAAAGTGATAATTGACCTGGGTCCAAAAATTCTTTCGGCTTTTAGAAGGAGAAATCAACGGCAGTTAAGGAAACTCAATGATGAGGTGCTCAAGGCATCGGCTCTTGAATGCACCAAGGTGAACTTCAAGCTTGCGGTGTTCTCATATGTGCTTGCAAAGATTGTCTCAAAGCCAAGGCTTCTCAGGCCTGAATCCAGTCCGCGCCTGAAAGAGATAGAGAGGAGCATGGCAAAGCTTGTGAGGAATGCGAGGAGTGCTGATGAGAAGCAGATGATGTCATTCTTCTCTGAACTTGAAAAGGCGATAATCCGGCTGGAGAAGGAGGACCCGCGCTTCCTTCTTGGCCTTGTCTCAAAGGGCAAGCTTAAGATGGCCGCGACATTCTATGCGCAGGGCATGAGCCTCGGGGTCGCTTCTGACATGACAGGCCTGGACAAGCAGGAGATACTCGACTATGCAGGGCAGACGATGATGTTCGACCGCCTTGAGGAGGAGGTCAACATACTGGAACGGATGAAGAGAGCAAGGAGGTTCATAAAAGAGTGATTTCAATGGAAGAGCTTGCCGTCAGCACCAGACAGAGAATCCAGGTCATTGACATCACAGAGCAGGTGACAGAAGCCAGGAGGGTGGATGACGGCTGCATCGTCCTGCATGTTCCCCATACAACTGCCGCCCTTGCACTGAATGAGAATGAATCAAACCTGAAATCCGACATGGAGAAATTCTACAGCTCCATTGCAAAAGGCAGCTGGGGGCACAACAGCATAGACAACAATGCAGAGGCGCATCTTACATCCACGGCATTGAACAGCTCCATCACCATCCCTGTTGAGAAAGGCAAGATTATACTGGGAAGGTGGCAGAGCATACTGTTTGTAGAGCTTGACGGTCCAAGGGAAAGGAAGGTATACATAAAGGAGCTGAAAGCATGACAAGAGACATAATATGCGATTCCGGAGCCCTGATTTCGCTTACCTCCTCCTGCCTTGACAATCTGCTCCATTTCTTTGCTGAGAAAAACGATGTAAGCTTCATCATACCCCCTTCTGTTGAATATGAGACTGTGAAAAGGCCGATAAAGAGCAGATTAAGGAAGTACCTTTTCTCTGCCATACGCATCAAGGACGCCATTGACGACGGCGTTGTGGTCGTGGTCGATGCGAAGGTCGAGGCAAAGGCGAAACGCATAATGTATCTGGCGAACAATCTCTTCTTCATAAAGGGGAAGCCCCTCAGGCTCATCCAGTTCGGAGAATCAGAGATGCTTGCCCTGGCAAAGGAGCTCGGCATAGAATACATACTCATAGATGAGCGCACCACAAGGATGCTTATAGAGGCCCCGCCCAGGCTCAAGGAGCACCTTGAGGACGAATTCAGGGTGAATGTCATGGTAAACAAGAAGAACTACAAGGAGCTTGTTGCCGAGATATCACCTCTGAAGGCCCTGAGAAGCAGCGAGCTTGTGATGCTTGCATATGAGAGGGGCTATTTCAACAAGTTCCAGAACATGCAGAAAGAGGCTGTCAAAGCTGCGCTTTACAAGATGAAGTATTCAGGATGCTCAATAGGCTTTGATGAGATAAAGCAATACCTGGCGAAGGTGAAATGATGCAGCAGTTCCTGGATGCTGAAAGAGATGATATCCAGATAGCAGTGGACCACAGAGAGGCTGAAGATTTCGACAGCCTCCTGAAGGGTATGGGGGCATCGGTGAAGCGCACCGTGCTTCCTGTGGGGGACTTCATCTGCTCTGCCAGGCTTGCTGTCGAAAGGAAGACGCGTTCTGATTTTGAGCAGTCCATAATAGACGGAAGATTGTTTTCCCAGCTTCCTGACCTGGTCTCCAATTATCAGCGTGTTGTCATAATAGTGGAAGGCGAGGAGGAAGAGGAAAGGATAAACAGGAATGCTTTGCTTGGGGCATACGGCAGCATAATAGCAGACTACGGAGCATCCCTTATATTCACGGAAGACATTGATGAGAGTGCAGATATTATCTTCAATCTAGCGAAGCATGAGCAGGTTGCGAAGAAGCAGCCCATGCGCATCTATGCGAAAAGAAGGACACTGACACCATCCCAGCAGGCAAGGGCGATAATAGAATCGCTCCCCATGATAGGGCCGAAGAGCGCGAAGGCCCTGCTGAACCATTTCGGGACTGTCAAGGAAATAATGCAGGCATCAGAGCGCGACATAGCTTCTGTGCCCGGCGTAGGGAAGAAACGCGCAAAGCTGGTCAGGCAGACTCTTGCCTATCAGTACAATGAGGAAGAGGACCAGTCAATGTTTTAATCCTTGTTTTCCTTTTTAACATCATGAAAATTGCAATAGCTCTGTTTGCCTTTGCCCTGATGCTTTTCGGATGCATCGGGGAGCAATATGACAGCATAAAGGACATCAAGGAGAATCCGGACACTTATCTTGGAGAAAAGGTCACAGTGAAAGGGGCTGTAAAGAAATCCATAAAGCTCGGGAAGCTCTCAGGCTTCACTCTTGAAGGGGACAACGAGTCAATATTCGTGTCAAGCGAGCTTCTTCCACCTGAGGATGTGGAGGTAACAGTTGAAGGCACAGTGATGCAGGAGCTCCTCATCGGCCATTATATACTTGCCAAGGACATCGAGATGACCTGAACGCATTTAATCTTTCTTTGCTAAACCCATGCATGCACATCCCATGCAGGGGAATCAGCATAGGCCTTGACAGCCCTTCAGGCGATATCCCGTTCCTTTCTCATGCGCATTCTGACCATACCTCCAGCCTGAAAAGGCAGCCCAAGCTCTTTACAACCCCTGAGACAAGGGACCTTGCATGCATGGATTCTGAGATAGTCGATATCCCAGGGGCCGCGATGATTCCTGCAGGCCATATGCTCGGAGCAAGGCAGCTTGTCGTTGAGGGCGATGGAGAGAAAATTGTCTACACAGGAGACATCTCTTTGAAGAACAGCATCTTCGGCTGGAAGGCTGAGATACCAGGCTGCGACAGGCTTGTGATGGAGGCGACTTACGGAGACCCTTCCTACAGGTTACCTCCTTTGGAGGATGTGCATTCAGATATCTCAAGATGGGTATCTGAAAAGGATTCAAGCAATATCATCATAGGGTGCTATGACCTGGGGAAGACGCAGGAGATGGTGAAAATCCTCAATGAATGCTCTGTCACCCCCATAGTGACCGAAAAGGCAGAGCACTTCTGCAGCATCTATGAGAAATACGGCGTCAGGCTTGACAGGATTGTCATCGGGAGTGAAGAGGCGGAAGAGGCGATGTCAAGGAGATTCGTCGCCATAGTCCCCATGCGCAAGGCAAAGAGGTATTTCGCAAGAAGGCTGGCAGAGGCTTTTGAAAGGGACACATTATGCGCAGTGGCGACAGGCTGGGCCCTGCACTACCGCTTCAACACAGATGCGTCATTCCCTCTCAGCGACCATGCAGACTTTGATGACCTGGTGCATTACATAGAGCAGAGCGGGGCAAAGGATGTGGAATTCTTCTGCGGCGACGGCTCAAAGGCCCTTGCAGCCGCAAGAGGAGCTATTTTAAATATTTGACAGCATCTTCTTTCTCTTAATAACCAGTCATACGTATGGCCACGATGCTTTTGAACTCTGTTCAAAGCTCGCGGCCAGTATTGGAGCGTTTTGCTCCAATCTTATGGCCACGATGGCGTAATGGTAGCGTGAAAGGTTGTGGTCCTTTAGGCCCGAGTTCGATTCTCGGTCGTGGCCCTTAAATAAATTAGCATCGAGGAATAAAAACATGTCAAAAACTATCTCAATGCTTTTGCTCGGATTGTTAGTGCTGTCTCTTTCATTTGCTGCTGATTGCGCCAGAGAAGCATATGTGAAATCATGCTCTCAGTGTACCTTCGATGAAAGCGGCAAGATGGAACAGTCCTGTTACGATAGCCAGGAAAGCGCAGGACAAAGCTGCTTTGCCGCTACCTATCCAATAGCATCAGCGAAATACGCCAACGGTGAATGCCCAGCGATAGATAAGTGCACCGCACAGCTGCAGCAGTGCAAAGCTGCGCTTACTTCAGGCAACGATAAGACAGACTGCGAGCAGGCTTACCTGGCAGACTGCTTTTACCAGGCGGATGTATGCATGGCGGACGCTGCAAAAGAATGCGATGTTGAGATAAAACCCTGTCCGTTTGCACTCATCATGATAGCCATGCTTGGCTTCGGATTCATGAAATACGGCAGAACGGGATAGGCAAGAGCCCTGGGCACTTTTATAAGGTTTGCCAAAAATAAGGCTCCATGCACACTCCGGACGGATTTCTCACGGGTTGGGTATGCGTGCTGATGATGCTTCTTTCTACCATTCCGATTGCTCTTGCAGTGCGCAGCCTGAGAAAAGGATTGCTGAAGGCGCATTCGATAGCAGCGGTTGCGGCCATAATATTCCTGGCCCAGATGATAAACTTCCCGATAGCAGGAGGGACCAGCGGCCATCTTATAGGGGCCGTCTTCGCCCTGGTGATATTAGGTGTGGAAGGGGCTGTTATAGCAATGGCAGCTGTGCTATTGCTTCAGGCAGTCGTCTTCGGAGACGGAGGCATGCTGTCATTAGGGGCCAACATATTCAACATGGGAATCCTCTCGGTCTACAGTGCTAATTTCGTGATGCAGAGGCTCGAAGCAGAACGACATCTCAAGATATTCCTTGCATCCTGGACAGCTGTGGTCGCTGCTTCGGCAGCAGCATCAGTACAGCTTGCGCTCAGCGGAACAATCGCATTAGGGGTTGTGCTTCCTGCAATGTTGGTGACGCATTCAGTCATAGGCATCGCAGAAGGACTGCTCACGGTCCTGATGGTGGCGGTTGCGGCGAACAGCCTGAAGAACCCGTCGCTGAGGCTCTCGCTTGGCATTTCAGGGGCATCATTCCTTATCATAGCAGCATTGCTTCCGTTTGCTTCAGAGGCACCGGACGGGCTGGAGAGAATCGCGATAAACCTGGGTTTCTTCGCAAAGCAGTTTACACTGTATTCCGCTCCCCTGGCTGATTATGCCCTGCCGCTGTTTGCAGTCCCGTACCTTGCTGTGCTCTCAGCCGCCCTGATAGGGAGCGCGCTGGCATTCGCCCTTGCATATCTGTCAGCAAGGGTGATTGCATCCCCTTTTTCTGTCAGTTTGAGACACTGATTTAAATTCTTTTTTATCTAATACCTCCCACATGGGAGAGGAGCAGTTCAATCTGGAGCAGAGGTCTTTCTGCAGTTTTACGTCGCATGTTACAAATGAACTCGGAGCAGTTGTGCACGGCGACCTTGCGCTGGAGCTCCATCTGGCCAGCCTTGTGACCAACGGCGCCGAGCTTGGCAAGCCGCTGCTGGAGAATGCCCACCGCATCACAGTTCTTTCTCCGGAAGGGGTGAAACTATCCTCTTTGTCGGACTTTGACGATATCGCTGAAGTGAAGGGCGCTGTTGTTGTGCTCAGCGCGACAGCCAGCAATGCATTCGGCTTCAATTCAGAGGGAACATTGAATTATACTATTGAATTTGAGGATGCATCGAAGAAAAGGGGCTCAATACCGATTCTTGTAAGCACCGATAGGAAGAACGGAATGTTCAGCCAGTTCTATTACAGGGAATGCCTGGAGCTTCCCGCGACAATCATAATGCCTGGTTTTTCCGGAGATGTTGAGATTCCAGTGATTAAGCTGGAGAACCTGCTGATTTCAGAATTGTTCACATTCGAGAGGAGCGGCAACTCTGAGCGCATCTCAGAGCTTGCGGATTCTCTCCGCTCATCATGGAAGACAAGGGATTTTGACAGGAAAGACTTTGAGTCCACGATGGAAGCTGAGCTGAAAAGCGCTTCAAAGGACATCAACCGCGGAAAGATAAGGGACAAGTACAGGGAGTTCCTGGCCTTCCTTGACGGGAAAAAGGACAGGTTCTCAACAATGCCCCCGCCCCCTAAAAAACTTTCAAGAGCAGTTCGCTGAACTCTATCAGCACTTATAAATTCTTTCTATTTTATTACTAGCAGAAGGTGTCAGCCTAAATGTTCGAAGAATCAAAGGAATTCCTCAAAGTACCTTTCAACAGGTATCTTGTCATCGGCCTTCTGCTGCTCGGCATAATACTTCTCGTTGCAGAAGGGGCCAGGACCACTGAGGATGACCAGGATGATGCCCTAAGGGTCCATTTCTTCTACAGTCCGAGCTGCCCCCACTGCGCAGAGCAGAAAATCTTCAATGAAAAGCTGATGCAGGAATTCCCTGATGTTGATTTCGTCTATCATGATATAACAATACCTGCAGAAGCGCGGTTCTTCCAGCAGATGGCCCAGACGCACGGCATAGGATTCTCTGAGCTGGGCACCCCTACAACCTTCATAGGGGAGCAGGCAATCATCGGCTTTGTCTCTGAAGAGATAACAGGGGTCCAGATACGGGAGGCAATAGAAGGGACATTGACTGATGGCCAGCCGGAACCGATTGGAGAAGACGGCACTGTGGAGGAACTGACCAAAGAGATGGACCTGCCGTTTTTGGGCAAGACAGACCTTTCAGAGCTGTCGCTGCCTGTGCTTGCAATAACCCTGGGCCTTATCGACGGCTTCAACCCATGTGCAATGTGGGTCCTTGTCTATCTTATAGCACTGCTCATGGGACTCTCTGACAGGAGAAGGATGATTCTTGTTGTGGGGACATTCGTCCTTGCCTCAGGCATACTCTACTTCCTTTTCATGACTGCCTGGCTGAACGTCTTCCTTTTCCTGAGCTATGTGAGGGCGGTCACCATACTCATCGGCCTTGTCGCGCTTGGCGGAGGAATACTCTCAGTGAAGGATTACATAGAGACAAAAGGAGCTCCTGTATGCAAGGTCACTGATGCTGCAGGCAGGAAGAGGATGATGGATGACATGAAAAGAACACTGTCCGCCCCGCTGACCTGGGCAAGCATGGGCGCAATAATAGTCCTTGCGTTCAGCGTCAATTCAATAGAGTTCCTGTGCTCTTTCGCGCTTCCTGCAGTCTTCACGCAGGTCCTTGCGCTCAGCGACCTGTCTTTCTGGGAATACTACGGCTACATCGCGCTCTATGACCTATTCTTCATGCTTGATGACATGATAATATTCGGTGCTGCAGCATGGACAATCTCCGGTGTATCAGGGGAGAAGTACTCCAAATACTGCAAACTGATAGGCGGAGTGGTGCTCCTGGTGCTTGCCGCCATGCTGCTCTTTGCCCCGGACATGCTGGGATAAGATGAAGGTCCTTGTTTTTTCCAGACTGAAGTTCCTGCAGAAGCTTCGTGAAAGGTTTCCGCAGGTCGAGTTCAAGGAAGCTGACAATGATACAGACATTGAGGAAGAAGGGCCGGACCTGGTAACCATCGATGTTTCCGGAGATGTGGGCGAAGTCACTGTCATAGATAACCTGGAGGAGCTGAGCTTCAAGGAGATGGGCCTTCCCATGACCCTGAAGATGCTCATGAAGATAAAGGCTCTTGAATCAGTTGTCATGATAAGGCTTCCGGCCTCTCATGACAAGGAATTTGAAAAGATAAGCGAAATCATCTCAGGCCTGCTCTAGGCTCTTCTTCTGATATTCCCTTATCTCAACCAAAAGCATACGTTCCTCCTCGGATAACTCAATCTCTTCCATAAGGCCACCGAAAAAGCCTCCCAGCGCTCAAAAATATGCTTTTGCAGGGACAGTTCATTTCCTAGGAAATTGCATTTCGGATAACCTAAAATTACCGATTTCCGACACTAAATTTTAAAAACTGTACTCATAATCTCATATGTAATGTTATCCAAAACTTCTGAAAATTATCTCTGTGTAATTTATGAATTAAGCAGAGCCAAGGGATATGCAAGGCCAAAAGACCTGACCGATTTGTTCCAGGTCTCATCCGCAAGCGTAACTGAGATGCTCCAGAAACTGGGCAAGCAGAGGCTCATCAATTATGAGAAAAGGGGCAAGATTACCCTTACCGAGAACGGCCTGGCCATATCCTCCATAATGTGGACGCGGAGGAACACTTTCCGCAGGCTCCTTGAGCTTGCAGGCGTGGCCCCCAAGAAGGCCCATGCAGAGGCCTCGCGCATCAAGCACAACCTGAGCGATGATTCTGTGCTTAAGCTTCTTTCACTTGTGGAGCGCCTTGAGGAATGCGAATCCTCAAAGTCAAAAAAGGCATAAGGGAACTTTTTTAATTATACTATATCTATTCTTCTCCGGTGTGGAGTTGTGTTAAGCGCTAGAACTATTATCGGAGCGATTGTGATATCTGTTTTTTTAGCAGGTTGTACCCTTCCTGGTTTCCTGGGAGGGGAAGCCGCGAATGCTGATGCCATAGCAGTATGGCAGCACAAAGCGGACAGCTGGGACATCTGGTATTCCATCTGGGACCATGATGCCAAGACCTGGTATGTGCCTGGAGGCGGTGCCTCTGCGCCTATTTCAGTGGACGAAGGGGAGGACCATGACCCTGATGTCTCGTCCAATGAGGAAAAGGCGATTGCAGTATGGGCGAAATCCAACACCGGCATATACTACTCGCAATGGGAGAACTTTGCATGGAGCGAGCCTGCAACCCTGAGCGACAACGGCGGAGACAGCGACCCCACAGTGGCTGTTGAGCCGAATGGCAATGCACTGGCAGTCTGGGTGGCTGACGGCAACTCACTTTCATATTCATATTACAAGGATGGCATCGGATGGACATCTGCTGAGACGCTCTACACCGCATCCAAGGTCTCCCTCCCTGAAGTGACATACAGCGCCAGCGACGGGCTTTACTATCTTGTGTTCACAGGGACAGATGATGCAGGGAACAACAATGCCTATGGAACAGCCTACGGCACTGCAGCAGGCTGGTCTGCACCGATGGTCCTTGGCAATGATGCCCTGCTTGACAACAGCATGCCCACAGACCAGAGGACGGGCGCATCAGCAGCAGAGAGCATGACAGAAGCAACCCTTGTATGGCCTGGAGCCAACAATGACGTCTACTCAATAATCTTCGGAGGGACAGCGCTGGACTTCTCTGACGGGGAGATGCCTGATGTCTGCTATGATTCAGCTGAATCCGCCCACGGGGCATACTCTGACGATGAGGACCTTTATCACATTGATGATGTAAATCTCCCTGGCTCAGAGCTTACAATCTCAAGCCTTAAAGAGCGCGATGACAGGGCATCCCTGACATTCATAAGGGACAGGAGCATAGGCCTTGTTGTCTGGTGGACCGAAGTGATTCCGCCGGGACAGATATACTATTCATATTATGAGAACGGGCAGTGGTTCGGAGTCGCACAGATTGATTCCACACTGCACCCAAGCACTGACAGGAACCCTGCAGTGACGCCTATGAGGAGCGCAATAGAGGTGCCTACCGATGAATACTGCGGAGACAAGATTCTGCAGGCTCCTCCGGAGCAGTGCGAAATAGGAATCGCCTGCCCCAATCCGAATGATGTTTGTTTAGTGCCGCCATGTGTCTGTGTACCTCCGCCTCCGCCTGAGAATGATTCAGTGACATGCTTCGACAACACTGCTGCAGTGATATTCGGAGGTCCGGCACTGTTCAAGCCGGGCATGGTGTGCAAGGATAACTGTGTCGCAAAGCTGGGCAAGGACTGGCAGTGCGATATGAAAGTCTGTGAATGCATCAAGAAGAAGCCCAAGGATGTCTCATGTGCTGTTAACACACAAGGAGTGGTCGTCGGTGTCCCGTCCCAATTCAAGCCAGGGATGGTATGCACTGATGACTGCAACCAGCTCGGCCCTGACTATATATGCGACATGGCAACATGCATATGCGACAAGCTGGCACAGGACGACCTCAACTGCGCGCACAACACAGAGCTTGTGTTCTCAGGCCAGGCATCCCAGTTCATGCCGGGCATGGTATGCATAGACAACTGCGCTAACGTATACGGGGATGAATATTACTGCGACATGGATGCATGCATCTGCGAGAGGGACCCTGTTGAGGCGGACTTCACCTGCGCAGGCAACAGCTTCGAGATAGGAATCACAGGAGTGAACATGTACGACCCGTTCACCGATGTCTGCGTCGACAACTGCGACGTCCTTGGAGACGACTATTACTGCGATTTCATCGACTGCGCCTGCTACACTGAAGAGGCTGAGGAAGTGAGCTGCGCAGGACGCGACATAGAAAGCATACTGTCATCAAACTTCGGAGGCCCAGGACCGGCTCCGTTCAACCCCCTCACAATGGTCTGCATAGATGACTGCGCCGATACATTATACTGCGATTTCGAAGCATGCGAATGCGAGCCCAGGGAAAGCCAGTACTGCACAGAAGGGATGAGCGAGGAGATAATACCTGACTTTGGGGGCATACTGGACCTCACAGGAGCTGGAGATGCAGGAGCCGGACCCACGATAGACACTGAGATTGTTGGCATGGACCTTGTAGGTTCAAGCTCTCTCGGCCCGGTATCTGTGGCCCCGGCCAATCCAAGCCCCACAGGAAGCGTAGACAGCTTCTTCGATGTATTCGTGGAAATAGACCTTCCGTCTGAGACAGGCTATCCTGCAGACAGCTTCTTCGATGTATTCTTCGAGGTAGAAGTTCCTGGAGAGGCCCCTGTCTCATCACCGGACAGCTTCTTCGATGTATTCTTCGAGATTGAGATTCCTACGCAGAGCTTCAGCCCGTCGACAATGATATGCAGGGACAACTGCGATGTCCTTGGCGATGAATGGGAATGCGACATGCAGGCATGCGCATGCGAATACAAGCCCAAGGAGGACATCAGCTGCTATGCCAACACAGCGGCTTCCGCCATTCCTGAGATAGATGAAGACGGAAACCTTGTCTTCGGCAGCACGTTCGATCCTTCGCAGCAGCAGTGCAGGGACGACTGTGAAAGGGCAACTGAACTTGTGGGAGGTGAATGGGAATGCAACATGGAATCATGCAAATGCGAGCCCAAGCCCACCAAATGTGCGGAGAACACCTTTGACTTCGTGAGCAGCGGCTCCAACGGCTTCAGCTGGCTGTTCGGCAGCTGTGCGGACAACTGTGAGGAGCTTGGCGAAGGATACCAGTGCGACCCGTTCGCGTGCATCTGCAGGAAAGAGCCAGGTGACACAGTATACTGCGATGCCAATACAATCGATGCGTATGTATCAGACACCTATGGATGGGCCCAGGGCAGCAGGTTCGACCCATCAAGCCAGATCTGCATAGACAACTGCGAGAACTTCAGGCCGAACTCGGTATGCGACATGCAGTCATGCTACTGTGTTCCTGCTGATGAAGCAGAGGTCAGCTGTTCAGTGCACACCGACCATGTCTCTGTCACTGATGTGAACGAGTTCAACCCAAGCACCATGCAGTGCTTCGATGACTGCGAGGAGAACTGGGGCTCAGGCTATGTGTGCAACATGCAGTCATGTACATGCACAAAGGGCACTGTTGAGAAGCTTCCGTGCTCCTCGCGCATAGCAGGGCACAGCACCACAGTATCAGCAGAAGGCAAGGAGTGCGTTGATGACTGCGTTGAAAGCCTCGGCTCCAACTACAGGTGCGTGATGGAAGGCTGCTACTGCGAGGAGATAGTAACAGAAGAGCCTGCTGTCTGCGGAGATGGCGTAATCACATCGCCTGAAGAATGCGATTATGGAAGCTCAGCTACAAACACCTGTCCGCAGGAGGGCGCCACATCAGGGTTCCCCTACTACTGCACAGAGAGCTGTGAATGCAAGACAATCGAGCATACACCCAGATGCGGTGACGGGAAGATTACACCTCCTGAAGGATGCGACGGAGGCAATGTCAATACCAACATCTGTCCTGAAGGCTACACATGCTACACACCTGAATGTACCTGTATCCCATTGGAAGGGACAGGCGACTGCGGCGACGGAACAGTGGTGCCTCCTGAGGAGTGCGACCACGGAAACAGCTACACCGAGCAGTGCCCTGGGAATCTCATATGCTCTTCATGCCAGTGCGTTGAATGGGGGGAGACATATCACAGGGAGTGCGACTATGAGATGGGCGCATGCATCACTGTAACAGGCCCAGGCGAAGACTCCTGCTATTCAGATTCAGAGTGCCAGGAGGATATAGACGAGCCTGTCTGCGGAGACGGGGATGTTGAAGGCTGGGAAGAGTGCGAGCGCGACCGCGAGTGCGATGCAGGCGAGTTCTGCTATGGATGCATATGCATGGAAGAGCAGGGCTACTGCGGAGACGGGGTTGTCAGCGACTGGGAAGAGTGCGAGGATGACAATGACTGCAGCGAAGGTGAGTTCTGCTATGAATGCATGTGCATGACTGAGCCTGCCTACTGCGGCGACGGCAACATAGACTCAGGAGAGGAATGCGACCCTCAGGCCTATCCGAGCGGCTGTGATTACACCGGTGTCTGCGGAAGCGGATGCAAGTGCGTCTATCCGCCTACGCTTGACTGCGATTCAATATGCGCTGACATGCCCGGGACAGAGAGCTTCGGTGGAGGCTACAGCTCGGCTTCGGCGTGCAGTGCCGGCGTAGGGGACTACTACGGCATGACTGACTGCTATACAACCTGCGCCTATGCGGGCTACTACAAGGTAACCAACATAGCAGGAGAGGCAAGCTGCTGCTGCGGTATGAAGAAGATGTTCCCGTGCGATGACTGCCCGGGACAGAACCCCGAATGCCCTGACCCTGAGGTCATCTGCACCGAGAACGAGCCGTTCTGGTACTCCTGATTATTTTTATTTTTCTTATATTTCCCAGCGGCAGCCAGAGCGCAAATCTTTAAAATATCAGGTTCTTTCTAAACCCTGTTAGGTCGACCAAGGTGTTCTTATGGGAAACGACAGCTGGGTAGATGAGGGGATTATAAAGAAAGCGAAGAAGGATAAGGTGAAGCTTGTTTTCGACCGTTACAGGGCGCAGCAGCCCCAGTGCCCGTTCGGGTCAGGGGGAGTCTGCTGCAGCATATGCCATAACGGGCCCTGCAGGATAACGCCGGGCAAGGCGGATAAAGGGATATGCGGGGCTGATGCCGACCTGATAGTGGCAAGGAACTGGGCCAGGCACACCGCTGCAGGGGCGAATACGCACAGCGACCATGCCAAGGAGGCGGTTGGTGTCCTGCTCAAAGTTGCGGAAGGGAAGACCAAGGCATACAAGGTGACTGATGAGAAGAAGCTCAGGGACTTTGCAAAAAGGCTCAAGGTGAAATCAACAGGGCCTGTGAAGCAGGTGGCAAAGGCCGTCGCGCTCAAGGCGATGGAGGATTTCAGGCGACAGGAGGAGTTCAGGACAAAAGAGGAAGGGGAATACCTGAACTGGATAAAACTCCATGCATCCAAAGAAAGGATAAGCACATGGAAGAAGCTCGGCGTATTGCCCATCAACCCTGACCACGAGACCTCAAGATTATTGCATCAGACCCATATGGGATGCGATGCAGACCCGGTGCACCTGCTTCTCACGGCAATCAGGCTCGGCATCACGGACGGCTACGGCGGCCTGCATATGGCGACTGATATGCAGGACATACTGTTCGGGACCCCCATGCTTACCCAGTCCATGTCAGACCTCGGAGTCATGAAAGAGGATTATGTGAACATCGCTGTGCACGGCCATGTCCCCCTGCTCTCTGAAAAGGTCGTCGAATGGGGGAAGAAGCTTGACAAGGAGGCGAAGAAAGCCGGTGCGAAGGGCATAAACATCATAGGCGTCTGCTGCACAGGCAATGAGGTCCTGATGAGGCACGGCATACCGCTTGCCGCGCATGAGATGCAGCAGGAGATGGTCATAGCCACAGGCGCGCTTGAGGCGATGGTAGTTGACACCCAGTGCATCTATCCCTCAGTGCAGGATGTCGCCTCCTGCTACCACACAAAGCTCATAACAACGCTTGATTTCGTCAGGATTCCAGGGGCAAAGCATGTCCCGTTCCATGCAGAGAATGCTGACAAGGCAGCGAAGGAAATCATCATGACCGGGGTGAAGAACTTCAGGAACAGGCCCAAGCATTTCTATATCCCCAAGAAGAAGGCAGAGGTCTGGGCAGGCTTCTCACCTGAGATGATTATCGCTGCACTCTCCAAAGTGAACAAGAAGGACCCGCTCAAGCCCCTCGTGGATAACATAGTGAACGGCAACATAAGAGGCGTGGCAGCGCTTGTGGGATGCAGGAACCCCAAGCTGAAAGGGATGAAGTTCGGGGAGACGATGATGAAAATCCTGCTCAGGAACAATGTCCTTGTCGTCACGACAGGCTGCATGTCCCATGCAGCAGCGCATGAGGGCCTGATGAATCCATCCGCGGTGAAGAAATATGCAGGCAAAGAGCTTGCGGCAGTTCTTACCGCAATCGGGAAAGCCAACGGCCTTCCAGGCCCGATACCGCCTGTGCTCCACATGGGCTCATGCGTTGACAACGGCAGGATAGAGACGGTCCTCAATGCGGTCTCTGCGAAAGCAGGAGCACCAATCCACAAGCTCCCTGTCGCAGCATCAGCCCCTGAATATGTCACTGAAAAGGCTGTTGCCATAGGGACATGGGCCCTTTCCATAGGGGTCACGACACATCTCAACCCTGTTCCCCCTGTCACAGGTTCGAAGCTTGTCACAAAGGTGTTCACAAAGGACCTGGAAGGCATAACAGGAAGCAAGGTGCTCATCGGCACCACCCCTGAAGAGGCGGCAAATGCCATGATAAAGCACATCGACAGCAGAAGGAAGGGCCTTGGACTGAAGGCAGGGAAAAAGATTATAACCAAGACATGAGCCTTTTTTTCTTCGTTTTTTGCCGAAGTCCACTTAAGCCAATGCCATATTTTATAAACCCTATGCAGGATTAAACTTCTCAATTTCTAACCAACATGAGAGATGGTTGAATGGCCTCCGTTACAGAGAAGATATTAGCCGGACATTTAGTGGAAGGAAGCCTGCCTGAGGCAGGCAATGAGATTACCATAAAGGTGGACCAGACCCTTACCCAGGATGCTACAGGCACGATGGCATATCTTGAGTTCGAGGCGCTGGGCATCCCCAAGGTCAAGACAGAGCTTTCACTGAGCTATGTGGACCATAATATGCTCCAGACCGATTTCAGGAATGCGGATGACCATGATTATCTGAAAAGCGTTGCAGCAAAATACGGCCTGCTTTA
>Ga0180438_10006101_pt1 | contig 16477 bp, 9 predicted proteins | sample SS_ome_12_FD_132455 | JGI IMG/M metagenome (GOLD analysis project Ga0180438, IMG submission 132455) | Hypersaline lake sediment archaeal communities from the Salton Sea, California, USA - SS_3_D_2 metaG | ecosystem: Environmental > Aquatic > Non-marine Saline and Alkaline > Hypersaline >...
GGAATCGGGGGCAAGGGCGATGTTACGGTGTGTTCGGTGGTTGTATCTGAGGACCTCGATTTCAGGGACCGGCTCGATTCCGAGCGTTCCATCTTTTCGCAGCGAGAGGATTCTCGGCAGCGTGGTCACGCCCGACCATCCGGATGCTCTTTGGCGGTCTCTGCCTCTGATCTCTGTTATCCAGTCGAAAAACAACCTGCGTCCCTTACCGTCGAGCATGGTTCTGGGGCCTCCCATGTGCCCTCCGGGCCAGTACATCCAGCCGTGTGTTTCGGGGGTGAATTTTTCGCCGGCCCATGTTCCGAGGTAGTACTGCGTTCCCGTAAGGTGGCTTGTGAACAGGAGCATCCACTTGTCGCCAAGGCGGTAAAAATCGGGGACGGCGCAATCATCGCCGGCCTCGGTCCATTCGCGTCTGGATTCGTAGAACCGGCAGATGAAATCCCAGTCGACGAGGTCCTCTGATTTGAAGAGAAATGTTGTGTCGCCGGTGACACCGCGCTGGCCGGGGAAATAATTGCCAATCAGGGCATAGTACGTGCCCTTCCACAGCCATGCGCATGGGTCATAGACGATATACTTGCCGTAGCCCGGTTCGCCCTCGCGGGGAACTTTGATGACGGGGTTTTTCGGGTGCTTGGTCCATTTGATTAGCAAGTCATCATCGGCCGTGGCGATGCACGTGCCGTCGGGCCTGCCATGATAAATGAACGCCGGGACACCTTCCCTGGTAACGAACGCCCCGCCGCTGTAGACGCCTTCGCGGTCGGGCCCGTTCGGGTCGGTGGCCATAACATTCGGATGATGCACCCAGTGCACGAGATCGGTGCTCGACGCGTGGCCCCACTGAATCAGCTTCCAGTATGCGCCTTCGGGATTGGACTGGTAGAAGATGTGGTAGCGACCTTTCCAGAAGATGCAGCCGTTGATATCGTTCATCCATGCTTCTCGTGGCATGAAATGATAAATCGGACGATGCGGGTCGTTCCAGAGCTTGTCTCGAAGCTTGTTGGCCGAGGCTATCCAGCCTTCCGTTTTTCTGATTTCGTCCACAATCGGCGCCTCCCCTGATGCGTCTGCGACACCGATAGTGAGGGACAGCAAAACCACCGCACCGCAGCTTACCAAGTTTGGCGCACACTTTCCTGACTTATCCATTGTCTTTTTCATTGCTGCTCAACCTCCTTATTGGAAACGCCTGATTTGCACATTGAAATATATTACCCGACGGCTTTGGCGTCAATAGATTAGTTTGCCTCTGAGCTTGCGTTTTGTACGGATATTTCGTATCAAGGGCAAGTTATGAGAGCCGGATTGAGCAGGAGAGATTTTCTAAAGGCCGTTGGACTCGGCGCAGGGGCGTTTTCATTGCCCGGGTGCATGGGCGTCGGCAGATGGACCGCCGCAGAGAACAAACGTCGGCCCAATATCCTGTGGATAAGCTGCGAGGACATCAGCCCGGACCTCGGCTGCTATGGTGACACTTACGCCGCGACGCCCAATCTCGACCGCCTTGCGGGAGAGGGTTGTCGATATACCAATGCGTTCGTGTCCTTTCCGGTATGTGCGCCCACGCGCTCGTCAATCATCACGGGCGTACACCCCGGGACTCTCGGCAGCATGCACATGCGAACGCGTAACAGAGGTTATGAGGCCGTTCCGCCGCCACAGGTAAAGTGCTTCACAGAATACCTTCGTGCGGCCGGCTATTACTGCACGAACAACTCCAAAACCGATTATCAATTCAAACCGCCATTTACAGCCTGGGACGAGTCCGACAAAAAAGCGCACTGGCGAAACCGCCCCCCGGATATGCCGTTTTTCAGCGTTTTCAACCTGACGAGCACGCACGAATCCCAATGCTGGCCCCGCGAGGGCGAAAAACTGATTCACGACCCGGCAAAAGCAAAGGTATCTCCTTACTATCCCGATACGCAAATTGTGCGTGAGAACATCGCGCGGTATTACGACAACATAAGCAGAATGGACATTCAGACCGGCGAGATTCTCAAGCAGTTGGAGCAGGATGGCTTGGCAGGAGAGACCGTCGTGTTTTTCTGGAGCGACCATGGGCGCGGGCTGCCTCGCTGCAAGAGATGGGCTTACGATTCCGGTCTGCACGTGCCCCTGATCATCCGTTGGCCGGGCCGTATCGAGCCGGCAACGACCTGTGACGATTTGGTCAACCTGATTGACCTTGCCCCCACCCTCCTGAATCTTGCCGGTCTTGAGACCCCGTCATACATGCAGGGGCAGCTGTTGCTCGGCGGTCAAAAGTGTAAGCCCAGAGAGTATGTCTTCGGCGGTCGCAACCGCATGGATGAAAGCTCCAACGACCATGTCCGCACCGCCCGCGACAAACGATACCGCTATATCCGCAACTTCACGCCGCAGTTCCCTTACGCCCAACGCATCAGGTACATGGAGAAGATGCCCATAATGCAGGAGTGGCGCCGCCTTCACGCCGACGGCAAGCTCACCGGCGCCCAGAAGCTCTTCTTCGGTCACCCCAAGCCGTCCGAGGAACTCTACGACCTGGCAACCGACCCGCACGAGGTGAACAATCTGGCCGACTCGCCGAAACATCAGGGTGTGCTCAGGAGAATGCGCACCGCGCTGGAAAGATGGATGGACAAGACCGGAGACCTTGGCGGACTTAACGAGGACGAACTCATAGAGCGGATGTGGCCGGGCGGAAAGCAGCCGGTAACCGCAAAACCAAATATCACCGCCATCGAGGCGTCAACCGGCAGAAAGCTCTTGAAGATAACCTCCTCCACGGAGGCTGCTTCCATCGGATACAGACCTGGCGAGCAGGGCCGCTGGCTGATTTATGCCAAACCGGTGGCCCTGGAGACCGGCGCGGTTCTGCAGGCCAAGGCCATCCGAACAGGCTATAAAGAAAGCGAAGTCGCTCAGTTTCCAGAATGAAGCGTTTGCTGAGCATGACAAGGAGCAAACAATGAGTCCCGAAAGCTGCACCCGCCGGGAATTCCTGAAGGCGCCGGCCCTTGCGACCCCCGCTCTGGTAACACGCGGCTGCGGCGGCTCTGAACAAATCATGGGCAAAGAATCTGTGGAAAAGCCCAACTTCATTGTCATTTTTACGGATGATCGGGGCTACAATGATCTCGGTTGTTTTGGTTCAAGGCTTATAAAGACACCCAACATCGACCGGATGGCGAAAGAAGGCGTGCGACTTACGGGCTTCTACACCGGCGCGCTACTGTGCGCGCCAAGCCGGGCCGGGGCAGGAGGAACAGCAGAAGGCGCGAAAAGACCTCGTAAAAAAAGCCTGTGGATAAAGGGAGCCGTCGTTTAAGATAAAAGACACATGCTCGGAGAGATGCGAAAAGAGAACGAATGGTGAAGGGACTTCGGGTGAATGTTTATGACTCAGTATTTGACCAAGGAGGTCATCAAAGTTAAAAGGCTACCGGCGATTTTGTTGACGGGCGTAATCTACTGCTCGGCTGCGGGTGAACCATTCCTGAGGCAGCGTGCTATGGAGCCGCTGCCGCTGGGCTCGGTCAAGGCTGAAGGTTGGCTCAAGAGGCAGCTTCGCATCCAGGCCGACGGCCTCAGCGGCCATCTGGATGAGTTCTGGCCTGACATCAGAGACAGCGGCTGATTCGGAGGCAAGGCCGATGGATGGGAGCGCGCGCCATACTGGCTGGACGGCATCGTACCGTTAGCCTTCACACTGGATGACGCGGCCATAAAGAAGAAGGTCACCAGATACGTGAATATTATCCTTGACCGCCAGGACAAGGACGGCTGGCTGGGACCCAAAACCGAGGACCTCGATAAATTCGACCTTTGGTCGCATTTTCTCGCTCTGAAGATGCTGGGCCAGTATCAGAAGGCCACCGGAGATGAGGGGGTAACGGCGGCAATGCTTGAAGGTCTTCGCCGGATTGACAAACACATCGACAGCTTTCCCCTCCGCCGATGGGCAAAGTATCGATGGTTCGAGGCCCTGATCCCGATCTATCAGCTCTACGAACAGACCGAGGAACCGTGGCTTGTGGAGTTGGCGGCGCAATTACGCAAGCAGGGCTTTGACTGGGGAAAATTCTTCGTGGAAACACCTATCACGGAACCGACGCCGAAGGGCAAGTGGAACTTCGAGGGTCACGTGGTTAATAATGCGATGGCCCTCAAGGCCGGCGCACTCTGCTGGCGCAAAAGTGGTGAGAAGCACGACCATGATATGGTATACAGGATGGTGGAATCGCTTGATGCACACCACGGGATGGTCACAGGGGTTTTCACCGGGGATGAGTGTCTGGCAGGGAAGAACCCTGTCCAGGGCACAGAGCTTTGTGCGGTCGTGGAGTACATGTTCTCAATGGAGATGCTAGTTTCCACTCTGGGAGATTCACGATTTGGCGACAGGCTGGAGAAGGTCGCCTTCAACGCGCTTCCCGCAACTTTTTCACCTGATATGTGGTCTCACCAGTATGACCAGCAGGTCAATCAGGTCGAATGCAGCATAAAGAATCGCAACTGGACGACCAACGGTCCGGAATCCAATATCTTTGGTTTGGAGCCTAATTATGGTTGCTGTACGTCCGACCTTAGCCAAGGCTGGCCGAAGTTTGCCGCCCATTTGTGGATGAAGACCAAAGACGACGGCCTGGCGGCGGCGGCCTTGGCGCCCAGCACCGCCAAGACAACAATAAAGGGTACCAAGGTCAGCGTACGGCTGAGAACGGATTATCCATTTCGTGACAAATTGCACTTTGCGGTTGCTGCGGCCAGGCCGGTCCGGTTTCCCCTGTACTTGCGGATACCTGGCTGGGCGGAGGGAGCATCTCTGCTCGCCGCCGGGAAAGCGGTGTCACCCAAGCCGGGCCGCTTCCACAAAATTGAGCGTGAATGGGAAGGAACCACAGAACTGACACTGGTCTTGCCTATGAAACCCAGGACCAGCCGTCGGTATAACAATGCTACTGCCATCGAAAGAGGTCCCCTGGTCTTTGCGCTCAAGATCGGCGGTGATTGGAAAGCGGTAAACCAGGGTAAAAAATACAGAGAGCCACCTCACGGGGACTGGGAAGTATATCCTACGACACCGTGGAATTATGCGCTGGACGTAACTGAGCAAACCGTCGGTAAAGACGTGGTGTTCGCCGAGAAACCCGTCGGAGATATACCTTTTTCGCCGGAAGGCGCCCCGGTCGCGGCCCGGGTGAACGGGATCAGACTGCCGGGATGGAAGATCGTCAACGGTTCGGCGGCGGAGACGCCGAGAAGCCCCGTGGAGTACGCCGGACCCGTCGAAAAGCTGACCCTGATTCCGTACCGCTGTACAAAGCTGCGGATTACAGAGTTCCCGACTCTGAAACAATAAGGAATCGCACTGAGAATATGAAGAACGCATAACGGTTTGTAAGGAACGGGGTCAGCGGCTTAGCTGACTAGGTATGACAGTGAAATCCTGATTTGGGAGGTTTTCCATGACAAGGGGATTCAGCAGAAGAGATTTTCTAAAGTTCGCGGGTCTCGGCGCCGGCGTGATGTCACTTTCCGGCTGCCCGGAAGGTGCCGACCGGATCGGCCGGACGAATCCGCAGAACAAGCCAAACTTCGTAATCATCTTTACGGATGACCAGGGATACGCCGATGTCGGCTGTTACGGGGCGAAGGGCTTTGAAACGCCCAACCTCGACCGCATGGCGGCTGAAGGCATGAAGTTCACCGATTTCTATGCGGCCGCGCCGATCTGCTCACCTTCGCGTGCGGCCTTGCTGACAGGATGCTATCCGCAGAGGGTGAGCATACCAAGGGTGCTCTTTCCCAGGGACAATATCGGCTTGAATCCGGAAGAGATTACCATAGCGGACATCTTGAAATCCCGCGGTTATGCAACAGCATGTATCGGCAAGTGGCACCTCGGACACCTGCCGCAGTTTCTTCCGACCCGGCAGGGATTCGACTATTACTTCGGGCTGCCTTATTCGAATGATATGAAGCCCCTTGCGCTTATTGAAGGTGAAGAAACAATCGACCCTAAGCCCGACCAGAGCCGGATAACCCGGCGGTACACCGAAAAAGCCGTCGAGTTCATAGGAAAGAACAGGAACAATCCTTTCTTTCTTTATCTGGCGCATACCATGCCGCACGTACCGCTTTACGTCTCCGAAGAATTCAAAGGCAAATCAAAACGCGGCCTGTACGGTGACGTTATTATCGAGATCGACTGGTCGGTCGGTGAAATCCTCAGCGCATTGAAAAAGCTCGGCATCGATGAAAGGACCTTCGTGATATTCACATCCGACAACGGTCCGTGGCTTTCCAAGGGCGAACATGGGGGTTCGGCTAAACCTTTGCGTGACGGCAAGCTCACAACCTACGAAGGTGGACTCCGCGTGCCCTGTATCATGCGCCAGCCCGGGACAATAGCAGCCGGCGCCATCTGTTCCGAAATGGCAACGACGATGGATTTTCTACCGACGCTGGCGGCCCTGGCCGGCGCCGGGCCGCCCGAAGACAGAATTATCGACGGCAAAGACATCCGGGCCCTTTTGACGAATCCGAAAGCGAAGACACCGTACAAGGCGTTTTTCTATTACCTCGAAAGCCGGCTCGAAGCCGTGCGTTCAGGCAAATGGAAATTGATCCTGCCTCATAAGCACAGACGTGTGTTTGTGCCGACGGCTCTTTACAATCTCCAGGATGACATCGGCGAACAGAACGACGTCTCGGCTGACAATCCGGAGCTCGTCAAAGAGTTGTCGGCGCTCGCAGAGAAGATAAGACGGGAACTGGGAGATACTGTTGTACCCACGGAAGGGCGTTCTGTCAGACCGTGCGGCAAGGTGTGAGAGGTTATTATGAATCGACGTGAGTTTCTGAGAATAGTAGGCCAAAGTGCGGCGATTGCGGGTGTCGGAGGATGCGCCGGTTCTCTGCCCGGCAGCAGAGCGGGCAAGGCCGCACCCAATATCCTCTTTTGTATTTCGGACGATCAGTCCTGGCTGCATGCCGGCGCTTACGGAGACAAGGTCGTACAAACGCCGCATTTTGACCGGATAGCGCGCGAGGGTGTATTATTCACTCATGCGTTTTGTGCGTCACCATGCTGCACGCCGTCACGCAGTGCGATTTTGACCGGTCAGGAGATATGGCGCCTTGAAGAAGCCGGCGTTTTGATGGGAACATTTCCAAAGAAGTTCACGGTTTTCACGGAACTGCTTGCTGAGGCGGGCTATCATGTCGGGTACGTTCACAAGGGCTGGTCGCCAGGCAACTACAAGGTCAGCGGCTGGGAACATAATCCGGCAGGCGCTAAGAAGTACAGCAAAAGGAGGAGAAAGCCACCTTTTAAGGGGGCGAAGGCGACCGATTATGCGGGTAATTTCGCGGACTTTCTTTCAGAGCGGTCGGCGGGCCGGCCGTTTTTCTTCTGGTACGGATGCAAGGAGCCCCATCGCAGTTACGAAAAGGGGTCCGGAGTTCGAGCGGGCAAGAGGCTCGAAGATGTGGTTGTGCCGGACTCGCTTCCTGATGTTCCGGAGGTTCGCAGTGACATCTGTGATTACTACCTGGAGATCGAGTGGTTCGACGAGTATCTCGGGCGAATGATCAAGCTTCTGGAGGAGGCGGGCGAACTCGAAAACACTCTTGTTGTGGTGACTTCCGACAACGGGACGCCCTTCCCGCGAGCAAAGGCGAATTTGTACGATTTAGGCGTGCGGATGCCGCTGGCGGTGCGATGGGGCAGTCGCGTTCCGGCCGAACGCATCGTGGATGATTTTGTCAGTCTGGCGGATCTGGCCCCGACGTTTCTGGAAGCGGCGCAGGTAAGGATTCCTTCGGAGATGACGGCGCGGAGTTTTCTTGACGTACTGGTCTCGGGCAAGTCGGGACACGTAGACCGGCGTCGAGACCGTGTGTTCACGGCGAGCGAGCGAGTGACGTGGTGCCGGCCCAACGGGGCGGGTTATCCCAGTCGTGCGATTCGGACCCATCGCCGGCTTTACATTCGCAACTACGAGCCTGATCGGTGGCCGGCGGGCGATCCGGATATCGAGGCGTGGCCTGAAGGTGTGTACGGGGATATCAATGCCGGGCCAACAAAGACTTACATGATCGAACACAAGGACGATCCTGAGGTAGCGCCGTTGTTTGGTCCGGCCTTCGGCAAGCGCCCCGCAGAGGAACTTTACGACGTCGAAGCAGACCCCTGGCAGCTCCATAACCTGGCCGACGACACTGCTTATTCGAAGGACAAGGCCGAGCTTGCCGCCCGGCTTGAGCGGTACCAGCGCCGGACAAGAGACCCCCGCATAGAAGGAAAAAATCCGTGGGACTATTACGCGTACTATCAGGGCGACATAGTGAAGCGCCCCGTTAAGGTGAACCGGAGTTCACGCTAACCAAGGGGCTTTGAAGCGCTGATAAATATTTGTAAACGTCCCAAAGGTTGTAGATCAACCAAGGTTCGCAGGACCGAGCAAAATCTTTCGGCCCGATTGCACCGGCGACGACAGGGTTGTGATCGACATAAGCGGGCCGGAGCCGTCGAGTAAATCGACGGATTTAATGATCCTTGCCCATGTTTTTCGACAGGCTGTCAGGGGGCGGTATCAAGGCGTATGGTAGTTTTTCCCGGGTTGAGGTTGTCGAAGTCTACAACGATGGAATCGCCCGGCGCTTCGCCGCAGGCGGTTATGTGTCCGGCAGCGATGTCGGCGTGGATCCGGGCTGTTACGTCGCCGTCTATAATCATTGTTCCACCGCAGACGTCCATGTGCCAGTCGGGCCTGTCGGCCCAGCGCGAGGCAAAGAGGACATAATCGCTCAGGTCAACGACCCCGCTTCGGTCAAGGTCGCCCGGTCCGCACGGGCCGCCGCCCTCGCCGCAGTCGTTCAACCAGTCACCGACGAAGACCGCCATGTCCTCCCATGCGACGACGCCATCCTCGTCAAAATCACCGGGCACTATAGCATGGGCGAACTCTTCGCACTTGACGGTTCCGCCATGGAGATTGATCACGGCTATTGCGTCTTCACCGGGAACCGTCATATCGCCGGCGTCAAACGTGCCGCCGGTCATCTCAAGCGTACATGTTGCATCCGGGTCCTCACCCATTATCAGGCTGCTGCTTGTCAGGCTGCCGCCACTGACGTTTATCACAGCCGTACTGGTACTGGGCCCTCCATATAACAGTCGCATCTCACCATCTACAGTTACATCGGCAGTGCCGCCGACATTGAGTTCAAACGTCTCACCGCCGCCGCGCCCGCGGAATGAGATGCCTCCGACATAGGCTGTACCGCCAGCGAAGTCAAATTTGCCGCTGCCGTCGTCCCAAACGGACAAATAGCCCCAGACCTCGAGTGAACCGCCGGTCATATTGATTTCAGTGTATCCTTCCTCCTGGTCTGCGTTTCTCCACCTGCCCTGGATTTTGATCTTGGCGTTGTCCGAAATGTTGACTTTTGCGGTCCCTTCATCGGCAAGTTTCCATCCGTCCCAGGGCTGTTTGGTGATAAACTGGGCGTTATCGCTTATGTTCATTATAAAGGTCCCGTTTGGGTCAGTTGGCAGGTTCAGAGCATTCTCGGCTCCGATGGTTGTGATAACGGCGTCGCCGCTGATATTGAGAATAGAAGTTCCGCTATTAGCGCCGGCGATCAGCGGCTCCCAGCGGTCGGCTGGAACGGGACGCCTGGAAGCGTCCAGCACAATACTACCGCCCGATATGTTAACGGTTGCGGTCCCGTTACCCGTTTGCGATAGTGTCCAGCCCGCGGCGTCAAGCTGTCCGCTCTCCATTGCCATAACCTGATCTTCATCTGCGTAGATCTTGGGCCCGTGTATCTCCATCACGCTCACGTCGCAGTCGATAACCGGGCCCTGGGCCGGGGGCGAATCGATGAAGACAGCGTCGTCCGGACCGGGGATGACGCCGCCGTCCCATGCCTGGGGATTACAGAAGCTGGGGTCGGGGTTGCCCACCCAATTACGGACAAATCCGGCCGAGGCGGTGCTGACCATGCACCAAAGCAATGACACACAGATCAATAGCACTATTTTTTTCATAAGATTCACTCCTTTATTCAATCACATTGAACGATAAATGGGCTGCCCGCGTCGAGCAAGATTCCCGCCACTGTCTGAAGGTCGTCGAGGTCGACCTGCAGGTCATTATTAAGGTCGCCGCAGTAACCTTCTTCTACCGGCACGACAAACGGGCTTCCCGCATCAAGCAGAATACCGGCCAAACCTTGAAGGTCCTCAAGGTCTACCTGTTCGTCGGCATTCAGGTCGCCCAAACACGGACAACCTTCCTCTTGCTGCGGAATGGACCGCAGCTCGAACGCGTTAAGGGCTGCACGATCGCCGCGGTACTGGCTGTCCTGGAGCTGGCCGGTCTGGCAGTGTATGATCACCGCAGAGCCGTCCGTCCAGAACCGCACCGTCGAGGTGGCGACTTCGGCGTCTGTCTGAGTGCTCGTCGGCTGAATGCCGAAGGCCTCCTGAAGGGCTACAACGTTAGTGCCACAGTCAGGACCAGGAGGATCAGCCACATTACCGCTGCACTCAGGACCAGCCACACCGGTCGTCTTTCTAAGAGCGTCGCCAGCCGGACCGCAGGACGAGAGCGATGCCGGGCAGAGTTCTTCGCTAAGCCATTCCCACTGCCCCGCCAATGACCGCACGTGAACGTCCATCGGGCTCCTGCCGCCATAGCCGTCGGCGGTGCACTCGCGGCTTTTGTCGCTGGAGGGCTCCCACAGGTTGTGGTACAGTTTCATCTCATAAGTACCCGCCGGCAGGTTGTATATACCAAGCTGCAAGCTGCCTTCCACACCCAGAACGCCTGCGCAGCGGTCGACGCTGGTAAACCACGTGTTGGCGATGGGCTCGCCAACAGGCGAGCCATTGGGCGGTGCGCCGCCGGCCTTGTTGTCCATGCACATATTGTAGCACTTCACGCCGGATCTACCCTCAGCGGTGCCGGTGATGCCCACGGTGATACCCGTGCCGCCAACATCGGGAAATGTCGTATGGTCGTGCATGTACAAATCGCCCCAGCGCCCGGCGGCCCAGGCAATGTAGCCCGGCTTGTGGGTTGCTGCAATCGGGTTCTCCGTACCATATTCAGGCACGGCCATATCGACCTTCAAATCAACCGGCTCTACGGTCGTAAAGCTCCACACGTCCCCCTGCCTTGTGGTCGCACCTACCTCGTCTATACGCCAGTAGTAGGTAACGCCTTTGGTCAGCGGTCTCGGATCGCGTTTGGTAGTCGTCTGGTTGCCAAGGTACTCATTAGAAGCCGTCGTCGCATTGGCAACGGCGGTCTCGTCGGTGCCGAAGTAGACGTCGTGGGAACTGGTCAACGGCGCCGCCTCCCAGCCAAGAACCACGTAAGGCGTCGGGGTGTTCGAGTCATCCGGAGGATCAGGGTTGTGGGCCTTGCCGTCATGGACGGTGAATTCCCACACATCGCCTATCCCCACATCCTGATCGTCGACCTCGTCGATTCGCCAGTAATACTTCTGGCCAAAGTCCAGCCGTCCTGGTTCGAAGGTTGTAGAGACGGTGTTGCCCTTGAATTCGTCTGACAGTGTTGTTGCGTTGGCCACGGCGGTCTCGTCGGTGCTGAAGTAGACGTCGTGCGAATCCATACCAGGCGCCGGTGTCCAGCTTAGATCTGCATCAGGGTGTACTACTGTTTCACGGTCAGCGGGATTCGGGTCACGGGCCTTTGCACCGGCTGTGGTAAAGCTCCAGACCGGGCCGCTCCACGGGCTTTCCGGATAGGCGCCGTTGACTTCCTCTATTCGCCAGTAGTAGGTAGTGCCAAGGTCGAGCCACTCGGCCGGCTGGAAGCTGGTTCCCGTGATATGACCCTGAAACTGCAGGGCGTCAGGGCTTGTGCCCAGAAATACCCTGTGGGTATTGGCATATTGCCCCTTCGTCCAGGCGAACCGAACGTCGGGCTCAACATTAACCTCGCCGTCAGCCGGTATGGGATCGCTGGCCCCGGCGCCGTCGGTGATATGAAAGCCATTGATCACGATGTTGCCGCCGTTGAATACGCTGTTGGTGAACTTTATCACCAGGGGGCCGCCCGGCACACTATAGGTGGCTTTCGCGGCACCGTCGTCGTCGGCAAACTCGGTCATAGCAAGGCCACTGACAGCTTTTGAGCCGTTGACCTCAATGTCTATGAAACCATTTTGCCAAATGCATAAGAATTCTGAGAACACGTTGTTGTGCCACGATGTCATCTGGTAGTTGTAGCTGCTTACCTCGGGAAGACCGGTTATGGTAAGCTCTATTGTCGGTGTTCCCCCGCAAGCGTTTTTCTCGTCGTCGAAAGGCAAATGGTTGACCGCAACACCATCGCCGCTTAACGGGCCGCCGCTTCCGTTCTTGAACCACAGCCCATTGCCTTCACAGCGATGACCGGGGTCATCGCATGCATTATCGTCAAAAGGACATGTCCCGATCCATTCCATGACCATCGTGATATCGCCGACAACCTTGGTCTTACGTATGTACCAGTCCACGCATCCCTCTCCGCCGGGCATCCACTCGCCCCATTCGGTCCAGTCGGTCCAGCCCTCCTTGATTATCTGATAGTATGTATCGCCCGGCGAGCATGTCCTGTCTTTATCGTTACATGAGCCGATGTCGATCTTCAGATCAACGGCTTGAATGGCCTCGCCCATACCGGGGTCCTGAATGATAAGGGTGTGCTCAGATGGCGTGGTCCACTTGGCATTGCTGGAGTTAGACAGCTCTATGACAACCGTTTCACTGCCTTCCTCGATGCCGTCGTCAAACACGGTGACACCTATGTTCTGGCATGAATCTCCGCCAGGGGTGAATATCAGCGTACCGGCGGAAAGTGTATAATCGTCGCCGGGCGTCGCCGTTCCACCGGTAACTGCATAATCAACCGTTACCGGCATGGTCGTGGAATCCGACAGACAGACCTGAACATTTGCCGAGGGGATATCTTCCGACGCAACGCTGCCTGCCAGGCCAAAACCGACACCCACTCTTGGGTCGCGAATCGTATAGGTATGCTCGGCTGTGCCAAGTTCCACCTCCCCGCCGCTCACATTCGAGAGCGTCAGTTCGATAGTCTCATCATCTTCATCCGCGCCGTCATTGACAATATCGATGCTGATAGTCTTTGCCGTTTCGCCCGGATTGAAGACGAGCGTTCCAGGTTGGAGCGTGAAATCCTGTCCCGGTGTTGCGGTTCCTCCGGTGACGGCATAGTTGACGCTAATCTGCTGGGTCTGTGCATTTGTGAGGACTACGGCGATTTCGGCGGGGCTGACGGCTTCGAGATCGCTTGAGGTTTCGGTCTCAAAGCCTATGCTGTCGCCTGCGTAGAACCTGACCTCACTGAGGCCCACGGTGGTGTGGCCGTGGTTGCTGATGACGGTAATCTTGACGTACCGGGCCTTGACGCCGCCGAAATCGACCTCGGTATTGTGGGCATAGTTGTTGGAGCCATCGGCCTTTGCGAAGGTGTGCGTGCCGCCGAGCTTGTTCCACGCGCCGCCGTCGAGGGAGTATTCGATGGTGCACTCCCGAACGCCGCGTGTGGTGCGGTCTCCACCGCTGGGCGTTATCTGGTTGTAGTTCCAGACCCACATGCTATTGATGGAATAGGGCTTGTCGAATTCGTAGCGAATCCACTCGCCGGCGATGCCGTTTGACAGCCACATAGTTCCCTGTCCGGGTGGCGGGGGTTCGCCGCCTATCTGGTTGGTATGTAGATCGCCGGTGAGGCCGTTTCCATTGCACGAGTAGACCGGGTCAAGCTGGTAATTGATCGACGATGCCGTCGCACTTATAGCCGCGGGGTCAATATACTTATCAACGGCCCAAACGCTGCGTACAACACCAAACAGAACCAATAACAACAAGAGCATTACTTTCTTATCCATGCCATATCTCCTCTCCAGATAGCGTCGGTTATGGTTTCGCTTGCCAAAAAACGACAAAAACAAACCTATCTTCCTGCCACTATTATAGTTGTGGATGTCCAATAATGCAAGCTTTTTTTGAATGGAAGGTCCATTTTTTTCCATTCGTTACTCTCAGCGCCCATTTTCCTGCCTGCGCCCCACTGCAAGTCGGCACGAGAAGTCAACGAGGCCCATGCCGAGCCAATCAGCACAGGCCCCGAATTTATACCTGAAGCAATTGCCCAGCATTACTTACAGGGCACAATAAACGGGCTGCCGGCGTCGAGCAAGATGCTGGCTACGGCCTGTAGGTCGTCGAGGTCCGCCTGGTCGTCACCGGTAAGCTCGGCGCAGTCCGGCGCCGGTGGGACCGGTGCGATGAACGGACTTCCAACATTGAGTAATATGCCTGCCACTGCCTGCAAATCGTCGAGGTCTATCTGGTCGTCACCGTTGAGGTCGCCGGGGCAGGGACAGCCCACAGCGCCTCCGCCTCCGCAGAAACCGACGTCATCAACGTACAATGTGCCGGAAGCACCGCTGGAACGGTCGGCATCTTTGTCACCAACACCAATAATCAGCTTTTCCACAGCCGTCGGATCGACACCACCAAACTCTGTCAGTTCAATACGCCACTGCTGCCAGTTGTCGCTCTTGAGGTCGTTGGGATCACCGTCGTAGGCAACGGTGGCGCTGCCGGCCGCGGCATCCTCGAGAGTGACATACAAACGGTCAGTCTGGTTGCTCAACACACCCTTGAAATGTAAGCCTATGCTCGAAACGCCGCTTGCGACCAGGTTGTCCGGCTCGGCAAATTCAATTTCTGTCGCGGAATACTTGTTGCCGGACCTGTTGTAGTAGGCCAGTTCAAGTGATTTTGCGCCGCTTTGCTGATTGTCCGTGGAAAGCTCAATCCACCCGCCGCCACCTATGTCCCATACCGCTTGCAGAGCGTCTGAGTCCGCATAAGACTCGAAACCGTCCACACTGTCGCAATCTTTCGTTGTGAAGCTCCAGACTTGGCCCTTCCACGGGCTGTCAACTTCCGCGTCGTTAACCTCGTCGATGCGCCAATAATAAGTCGTTCCCAGTTCGAGCACACCTGGGTCATAAGTGGTCTGAATCTGGCGGCCTCGACCTGGGGGCACATCGGGACTAACTGCATTTTCCACTGCCGGTCCGTTAGTGCCGAGGTAGACGTCATGCTCAACCGCATAAATGCCGGGCGACCAGCTAAAAACCTTATTCCTGGGCACGTCCACCGCACCGTCGAAGGGGAGAGGCATACCGGCTGTGAGCGTCGCTTCGACCATCCTCAAATGAAAGGCGTTGAGCACACCACGTCCGCCCATGTAATCAATCGGATTGTCACCCTCGTACTCGGGCGCCTCGTACATGATCATGACCGGCGAACCGTCCGTGGCAAATCGCACTAAAGACGTCGTAACCTCATCATCCTCGTAGACCGACGAGGGCTTTACATTATAGGCGTCCTGGATTGCCGCAACGTTAACACCGTACTCCGGACCCGCCGGGCCCCTTATCTTGTTGAAGGCGTCGGTGAATTGGCCGACCGTGTGCAGGTCGTTCTCTGCCAACCACTCCAGCCATTCAAATCCGTCTGCAAACGACATCGCTTTAATCACCGGCATAGGCGGTACGTCGTTAGGCTCACAATCCGTACAGTCGCGTTCGGCCCTGGAACAGGGCTGCCAGTAATTATGGTAGCTGGTAAGCTCGTATTCACCACCCGGAAGCTTGTAAAATGTAAGTATCACATTCGATTTCGGCCGGTAGGAAAATTTGAAGGCGTAGTACCAACTGTTTGCGATCGGCCCACCTTCAGGCAAGCCCACCGGTGCGGCACCTCCGTCTCTGTCGCCCATGCACAAGCCCTTAACCTTAAGGCATCCTCTTCCCTCGGCGACTACAGTGATGGACGCATCTATCCCGGTGCCGCCGAGATTTTCCGTCAGCCTGTAGTCGTGCAGCATCATATCACCGAAACCGCCCGGCGCCCACGGAACCCATCCCGGTTTTGCAGTGTCCGTCCATATGCCGCCGCCTGTCCATTTAGGCAGGGCGAAGTCTACTTTCAAGTCCACCTCTGCCGCCACATTGACGCCTGACAGCGCCGCCACAATGGCCAGAAAGGCCATCAACACCGATTTCTTCTCCATAATCGACCTCCTTTCCAATAAGAACTGTGTGTTTTCCGTTATGCGTAAGCGATTATATGGCTGGCATCTGACATCCAGCCCGCCAGCCTTAATACTATTCACATAATACCACAAACGGACTGCCGGCGTCAAGCAAAATACCCGCTACCGTCTGTAAATCTTCGAGGTCAATCTGAAGGTCATCGTTCATATTACCACAGTGGCCTTCTTCGACCTCGACAACAAACGGACTGCCGGCCTGAAGCAATATACCCGCCACAGCCTGTAAATCCTCAAGGTCCACCTGTTCGTCGGCATTCAGATCGCCCAAACACGGACAACCTTCCTCTTGCTGCGGAATGGAC
>Ga0180438_10006102_pt1 | contig 16477 bp, 10 predicted proteins | sample SS_ome_12_FD_132455 | JGI IMG/M metagenome (GOLD analysis project Ga0180438, IMG submission 132455) | Hypersaline lake sediment archaeal communities from the Salton Sea, California, USA - SS_3_D_2 metaG | ecosystem: Environmental > Aquatic > Non-marine Saline and Alkaline > Hypersaline >...
CACTGTCTCATCGAAGCTCGCCGTGGCGTTCTTCTTGACAAGCTCGGCGGCTTCCTCAACGGTGAAATACCTGGTCTGGTCGACGTTCTCGGCCGCCTGCTTGTATCGTCTACTTCGTTTAACCGCCATCGCAACCTCTCACTAGTCCGTTACCTCGATCCCCATGCTTCGCGCGGTCCCGGCGATCATTTTCACGGCCGCCTCCAGAGACGCAGCGTTGAGATCCGGCATTTTCATCTTCGCAATTTCTTCGACCTGCGCTCTTGTCACCGAGGCAACCTTGTTCAGGTTAGGTTCACCTGACGCCTTGGCGATCTGCGCCGCCCGTTTCAACAAGTCGGCGGCGGGCGGCGTTTTCGTTATGAACGTGAACGTTCGATCCTCGTAAATCGTCACCACCGCCGGAATGATGTATCCCTGCTTGTCCTTGGTCTTCTCGTTGAACGCCCTGCAAAACTCCATTATGTTGGCGCCGTGCTGACCCAGCGCGGGCCCAACCGGCGGAGACGGGTTTGCCTGACCGGCCGGCACCTGGAGCTTGACTTTCGCCATTACTTTCTTGGCCATCGCACTACCACCTCATCCCTTTTCGACTTGCCAGAACTCCAGCTCGACGCTGGTCAACCTTTCAAAAATCTTGACAAGCACTTTCACTCTACCGCGTTCCGGGTTGACTTCGTCGACCGTTCCAAGAAAATTCGAGAACGGTCCCTCGATGATCTTGACGAGCTCGCCTTGCTGAAACATCACTTTTGGTTTCGGCTTATCCTGCTCGCCCCTGATCTGTTCGATTATGCTCTGGACCTCTTCACCCTCAACCGGGACCGGTTTTCTCCCGGCGGAGATAAACCCGCTGACACCAGGCGTGTTCTTAACGATAAACCATGTCTTCTCGTTCAACACCATGTTTACAAGAACGTACCCGGGGAAAAACTTCCTCGTCGTGACCCGCCTCTGCCCGCCTTTTATCTCCGCAACATCCTCCGAGGGGATCAGTATCTCACCGATCAGATCCTGAAGCTTGTCGCGCTCGATGGTCTTCTCAAGATTTTCCTTGACCTTGTTTTCCTGGCCCGAATGCGCATGTATGGCGTACCAGTTCTTTTCCGCCACTTCACTTCTCCATTGTTTTCGTCATTCGACTTACTGCACTCCCAGAGACGCCAATATCAACGCGTAGAATATGTAATCGAGCAAACCGACTATGACCGCGGTGATCAGGATCATGACGATCACGACTGATGTCGACCGGATCAGCTCGTCTTTTTTCGGCCACGAGACCTTCTTGAGCTCGGTCCGGACCTCCTCAAAAAAGGTGCGAATCTTCTTGAACATCACTCAATTCCGCTGCCGTTGCAGACTCACTCTATACAGATTGGCAGGCCTGGAGGGATTCGAACCCACATCCCCCGGATTTGGAGTCCGGTGCTCTAGCCGTTAGAGCTACAGGCCTGCGTCCACCTAGATCCCTATTTGCCTTCTCGGTGAAGCGTATGTTTCCTACAGAACTTGCAGTACTTCTTCAGCTCAAGCCGCCCTTTCGATTTCTTCTTGTCCTTCGTGCTGGTGTAGTTTCGCTGTTTGCACTCCGTGCACTGAAGGTATATATTTTCTCGCACTATACTTCCTTCTCGCGTGATCGCAGCTTGCCGGGACCGACTGTTCTACTTCAGTATGTCGGAGACGACGCCCGCGCCGACCGTCCTGCCTCCCTCTCGGACCGCAAACCGCAACTCCTTCTCCATAGCTATCGGAGTGATCAACTCCGCCTCTATCGTCACGTTGTCGCCCGGCATCACCATCTCCACTCCCTCCGGCAGCTTCAACGTGCCCGTAACGTCCGTCGTGCGGAAGTAGAACTGCGGACGGTAACCGGAGAAAAACGGCGTGTGCCTGCCTCCCTCCTCCTTGGTCAACACGTACACCTCCGCCTTGAATGCCGTGTGCGGCGTGATGCTGCCCGGCGCAGCGACCACCTGACCGCGCTGTACCTCCTTGCGCTCTACTCCACGGAGCAGCACACCTATGTTGTCTCCCGCAACTCCCTCGTCCAGAAGCTTGCGGAACATCTCCACACCGGTCACCGTCGTGCGTCGCACCTCCTTCTGCGACAAACCAACTATCTCAACATCTTCGCCTACCTTGATCTTGCCTCGGTCTACCCTGCCGGTCACCACCGTACCGCGACCGGTGATCGTGAACACGTCCTCCACAGGCATCAAAAACGGCTTCTCCACATCGCGCTCCGGCGTCGGAACGTACGTGTCCAACGCCTCCAGCAGCTTCACCACGCTACCCTCGCCTATCTCCCCCTCGTCTCCCTCAACAGCCTTCAGAGCCGAACCGGCTATGATCGGGATCTCGTCCCCCGGAAACTGGTACTCGTTGAGCAGATCGCGCAGCTCCAACTCCACCAGCTCCAACAGCTCCGGATCGTCAACCATGTCAACCTTGTTCAAGTACACAATGATGTAAGGCACACCCACCTGGCGCGCCAACAATATGTGCTCGCGCGTCTGAGGCATCGCCCCGTCCGCCGCGCTCACCACCAGTATCGCTCCGTCCATCTGCGCCGCACCCGTTATCATGTTCTTGATGTAGTCCGCGTGGCCCGGACAGTCTATGTGAGCGTAATGACGATTCTCCGTCTCGTACTCCGCATGAAATATCTGGATCGTTATGCCTCGCTCCTTCTCCTCCGGAGCGTTGTCTATCTCCTCGAACTTCTTCTCCTCAGCCAATCCCTTCTTCGCCAACACCTTCGTTATCGCTGACGTCAACATCGTCTTGCCGTGGTCCACGTGACCTATCGTCCCCACGTTAACGTGCGGCTTCGTCCGCTCAAACTTCTTCTTGCCCATCTCTTACTACTCCTCTATAACTCTCACTCCGCTCGTCAAACCCGGACAACACTTCTCTCGACAATCCGGTCAAATATGGATTCAGGCAGCTCAGAGTAACGGGAGAACTGCATCGTATATGACGCTCGTCCCTGAGTTCTCGATCTAAGATCGGTGGCGTATCCAAACATCTCCGCCAGCGGCACACGCGCCTTGACAACTCGAGAGTTACCTTTCAGGGTCGTGTCATCGATGCTGGCTCGACGTCCGTTCAGATCACTGATAACGTCGCCCAGAAAGTTTTCCGGCAACACGACCTCGACCTCCATCACCGGCTCAAGCAAGACCGGGCTCGCCCGGCGCGCCGCATCTCTGAACGCCATCGAGCCGGCTATCCGGAAAGCGACATCCGAGGAGTCAACCTCGTGATACGAACCACCGGTAACCGTAACTTCAACGTCCACAACGGGATATCCCGCGACCACGCCGCTTTCCATGGCGCCTCGCACGCCCGCTTCCACGGCGGGAATGTATTCCTTCGGGATGTCCCCTCCCCTAACTGCATCCACAAAGACAAAACCGGAACCCCGCGGCCCCGGCTCGACCGACAAGAAAACGTGCCCATAATGACCGCGACCTCCGGTCTGTTTCACAAACCTTCCTTCGGCCTCCGCAGCTGCACCAAGGGTTTCCCTGTAAGCCACCTGAGGTTTGCCAACGTTGGCTTCGACGCTGAACTCGCGCTTCATCCTGTTGACCAACACGTCAAGGTGGAGCTCGCCCATCCCGCTTATGATCGTCTGGCCGGTCTCCTCGTCAGTCTTGACCTTGAACGTCGGATCCTCGTCGGAAAGTCTCGCCAAAGCGCTCGCTAGCTTGTTCTCGTCCGCTTTCGTTTTCGGCTCTATTGCGATGAATATCACCGGTTCTGGGAACTCCATGGATTCGAGCACTATAGGATGCTCGGGATCGCATAAGGTGTCCCCAGTAGTCGCGAACTTGATGCCAACGGCGGCCACGATATCCCCGCTGTGCGCGACGTCGATCGCCTCTCTATCGTTGGCGTGCATCCTCAACATGCGCGCGATTCGTTCTTTCTTCCCCGATGTGCTGTTGAGAATCTTCGAACCGGTCTTAAGCCTTCCCGAGTAGACTCGAATAAATGCAAGTCTCCCGACATGTGGGTCCGTCATTATCTTGAACGCGAGCGCCGAGAACGGCTCATCGTCCGAGGCACTCCGCTTGGCTTTAGCGCCGTTTCCAGACGCCTTGCCTTCCACAGGCGGAACATCTGCCGGTGAAGGCAAATAATCAACAACGGCATCGAGCACCGGCTGAACACCCTTGTTGCGCAACGCCGCACCGCACAGCACCGGCACAGCGCGAGCGTCCACAGTTGCAGCCCTGATTGCGCGGCGCAACGCCGGTCCGGGGATCTCGCTTCCCTGGAGGTACTTGTCGGTAACCTCTTCATCATACTCTGCCACAACATCCAGTAGCTCCGCCCTATACCGGTCGGCAACTTCGCGCATCTCCTCGGGAATCCCCCCGACACTGTACCGTGCACCGAGCTGATCCTCGTCATATGTGTATGCCTTCATCTCGACCAGGTCAACAACGCCGCGAAACTCCTCCTCGGCACCCAACGGCAGCTGCAACGGAAGCCTTACGGCACCCAATCTGTCGCCGATCATACGTAAGGCGCCGAAGTAATCGGCGCCCGGCCGGTCCATCTTATTAATGAAAGCGATGCGCGGTATGCGATACCTATCCGCCTGCCGCCAAACGGTCTCGGATTGCGGCTCCACGCCCGCCACGCCGCAGAAAACCGCTACCACGCCGTCCAGGACCCGCAGGCAACGTTCCACCTCGACAGTGAAATCCACGTGTCCCGGAGTGTCTATTAGATTGATCCGATGGTCGTTCCAGAGGAAGGTAGTGGCGGCGGACGTAATGGTGATGCCGCGCTCGCGCTCTTGAGCCATCCAGTCCATCTCGGCGGTGCCGTCGTGGACCTCACCCATCTTGTATATCTTGCCGGCATAGTACAGTATTCGCTCCGTGAGCGTTGTCTTGCCGGCATCGATGTGTGCCATAATCCCGATGTTCCGGGTCTTTTCCAGCGGATACCTTGATGACAACTTAGTAAATCCTTCGACCTTTCAGAGCACAGTCCAAGTAACGACCACAAACCAAACAAGGCTACAAGAGCTTGTTTCATGGGCCCTAAGTATCGAGTGCAGCGCCTGCAAGCACTCGTGCAGACACTCGCTCCACGAGGGGTCCACCTCAGCGGCCCCTGTTCATCGGCTCCAAGCTCACAAGAGTCTGGACCCGCTTTTATTACATCACCAGCGATAGTGCGCGAAAGCCTTGTTGGCTTCCGCCATTCTATGGGTATCCTCTTTCTTCTTGACAGAGCTACCCTGATTGTTATAGCTGTCGAGCAACTCAGCGCACAGTCGCTCCTTCATGGTCTTCTCCGGTCTCTGCTTGGCGAACTGCACTATCCAGCGCATCGCCAGACTCGTCCTGCGGTCCGCAGGCACTTCCATCGGCACCTGGTACGTCGAACCGCCAACTCGCCTCGACTTCACCTGGAGAAGAGGTTTCACGTTGCTCAGCGCCTCACTGAACACTTCGTGCACGTCATCTGCACCGGTCTTCTCCAGCAGAAGATCCAGCGCACCGTACACGATACCTTCCGCTTTGCTCTTCTTTCCCTTGCGCATCATCGTGCTTATGAACTGGGAAACGAGAACGCTCCCGTACTTCGGGTCGCGCAAACGCTTCCTCTTTGTAACAGTCCCTCTTCTCGGCATGAGCTAGCTATTGTCCTACTTCGGCTTCTTTGTACCGTACTTGGAGCGACTTCTCGCTCTGCCCTCAACACCCATAGCATCAAGCGCCCCGCGTATGATGTGGTAACGCACCATCGGCAGGTCCTTGACCCTTCCACCGCGCACCAGCACCACGGAATGCTCTTGCAGGTTGTGCCCTATACCCGGAATGTAGCACGTCTGTTCGATCCCGTTCGTCAGACGTACACGCGCGACCTTGCGCAACGCCGAGTTCGGCTTCTTGGGCGTCAGCGTGGACACACGCACGCAAACACCCCTCTTCTGAGGACAACCTTTGAGCGCGGGCGCGCCCGACTTTTTCTTGGCTCTTCTGCGACCGTGTCGCACCAACTGGTTAACCGTGGGCATTCTTCACAAGTCCCAACACCTAATAAGATCCGCGTTCAGGGACAACCAAAATTGATATTATACCTGTTTCGTTTCCCGGTGTCAATGGCTTTTATCCCAAAACTCACGCGACCGCCTCCTCAGCGCCAACCCCTTCTTCCTCAGGCGATACTCCCGGCTCTTCCTCCTCCGGTTGCTCCACGAGCACGACGGTGTCCCTGTAATGCTCGCTGCCGGTCCCTGCAGGAATGAGGTGGCCGATTATGACGTTCTCCTTAAGTCCCCTCAGGTAGTCCTCCTTGCCCCTCATGGCCGCGTCCGTCAACACCCTCGTCGTCTGCTGGAACGAGGCTGCCGCAATGAAGCTCTCCGTTCCGAGCGACGCTTTCGTTATGCCCAGAAGCAGAGGTTCGGCTGTGGCCGGCTCGCCACCCTCACCAATCACGCGCTCGTTTTCCTCGCGGAACGCTACCTTGTCAACCTCCTCGTTCACCAGGAAGCTCGTGTCGCCGGGCGATTCTATGCTGACTTTGCGCAGCATCTGACGGATAATGATCTCAATGTGCTTGGCGTTGATCTTGACGCCCTGCAGCCTGTACACCCCCTGAATCTCGTCCAGCAAGTACTTTCTGAGAACCTCTTCGCCACTCACCTTGAGGATATCCTGGGGCACTATAGGCCCGTCGATCAGTCTCTGTCCGGCTACCACCCTGTCGCCCGTGTGCACGTTGAGATGTTTGCCGTGCGGTATGATGTACTCCCGCTCCTTACCCACCTTCGGCACAATCTTGATCTTTCTCGTGCCCCGACCGGAACTGCTCAGCTCCACCACACCATCTATATGGGATATGACAGCGGGCTCTTTCGGTTTCCTGGCTTCAAACAGCTCCGCGACCCGCGGCAACCCACCGGTAATATCCTTGGTCTTGCTTATCTGTCTGGGGGTCTTCGCGAGAACGTCTCCCGCCTCAACCTTCTCGCCATCCTTGACGACTATGTGGGCTCCCGAAGGGATCGGATAGAAAGCAAGCACCTTCTTCTTCCTGCCGAGAACCGACAGTTGGGGGTGCAGATCCTCCTTGTGCGGTATGATCACGCGCTCGATGACACCGGTGGTTGGGTCGGTCTCCTCGCGAACGGTGACGTCCTCGACAATGTCCTCGTACTTCACGGTACCCTTAGTTTCGGTAATGATCGAGCGGATGAACGGATCCCATCTAAGGAGCACACCTTTCTTCTTTACCGTCTTTCCGTCCTCATAGTGAATGGTTGCTCCGGCTGGGGCAGGATATCTCTCAAGTTCCCTGCCCTTAGCATCGACCAAGGCAACCTCTGCCCCGCGGCTGATCACAACGCGCTCGCCCTTTCTATTGACGGCCGTCTCCAGGTCGCGGTACTCGACCTTGCCGGTATTCTTGGCCTCAACCCGCGATTGTTCGAGCGGTCCGCTCGCCACCCCGCCGACATGAAACGTCCTCATCGTGAGCTGCGTGCCTGGCTCGCCTATCGATTGAGCGGCAATTATACCGACCGCTTCGCCGAGCTGAACCGGCAAGCCGGTGGCCAGGTTCCTGCCGTAACACCTGACACAGGTACCACGTTTGCTCTCGCACGTCAGTACGGACCTGATTCTCACCCTGTCAATGCCATACTTCACAATCTCTTCGGCGGTCTCCTCGGTTATCTCCTCGTTCGCCCTGACTATGACTTTCTTGCTCACGCCGGGCACGCGTATGTCCTCGAGCGCCACCCTTCCCACAATCCTGTCTTGAAGAGACTCGACTTCCTCTCCGCCCTCGACAAGCGCCTCAACGGTAACGCCGTTCAGAGTGCCGCAGTCTTCCTCGTCGATGATAACGTCCTGGGCAACATCGATTAACCTGCGCGTCAGATAGCCCGCATCCGCTGTCTTGAGCGCAGTATCCGCCAAACCCTTGCGAGCGCCGTGACTTGATATGAAATACTCCAACACGCTCAGCCCTTCTCTGAAATTCGACAGTATCGGCGACTCGATAATCTCCCCGGAAGGTTTCGCCATCAGCCCGCGCATACCGGACAGCTGCCGAATCTGCTGTCTGCTGCCGCGCGCACCGCTATTGAACATCATGTAGATCCCGTTGAATCCGCGGTTGTCGACAGCAAGCTGCTCGAGCATAATGTCAGTGACCTGACCGGTGCACCTCGTCCAGACATCCACGATCTTGTTGTACCTTTCGCCCTCCGTGATAAGTCCGTTCTGGTATTGCTCCTCAATTTCCCCGACCTGCTCTCTCGCAAGCTCGATTAACTGATGTTTCTCATCCGGGATGTGCATATCGTCCATCGCGATCGAGATGCCCGCAAGCGAGGCATACTTGAACCCCACGTTCTTCAGGTCGTCGAGGAGTTCCACCATCTTGTCGTGACCTAAATGCTTGAAAACCCACGCCACCAAATCGCGCAGATCATCGCCGCTCATCTCACGGTTGACACGCGAAAGCCCCACCTCAGGCGGGAGGTTGTCATGGAATATGACGCGGCCTACCGTAGTGTCAACGAGCTCTCCCCCAACATGAAGCTTCACGGGCGCGTGTATGTCCACGGCACCCGACTCGTAAGCAAGCACCGCATCACACTCTCTGACAAATACTTTTCCCTCTCCCTTAGCGCCCGGGGCGGCTCGCGTCAAATAGGCTATGCCGAGCACTATATCCTGGCTCGGCGTCGCTATCGGTCTACCGTTGCTCGGAGAAAAGATGTTGTTGGTGGCCATCATCAACAATCTCGCCTCCAACTGGGCTGCCGGGAACAGCGGCACGTGGACCGCCATCTGGTCACCGTCGAAGTCCGCGTTGAACGCCGCGCAGACCAAAGGATGTATCCTGATCGCCTTTCCCTCCACCAGAACCGGTTGAAACGCCTGTATTCCCAAACGGTGCAAAGTGGGAGCGCGGTTTAACAAGACAGGATGTTCTGTGATTACATCCTCAAGTATGTCCCAGACCTCCGACCGGCCCGAGGCTATCGCCTTCTTTGCGGCCTTTATGGTCGTTGCTATGCCCCGCTCCTTGAGCTCTCTGATTATGAACGGCTCGAACAGCTCCAACGCCATCGGCTTTGGCAGTCCGCACTCGTGCAGTTTCAACTCCGGACCAACCACGATGACCGACCTGCCGGAGTAGTCCACCCTTTTGCCGAGCAGGTTCTGCCGAAACCTTCCCTGTTTGCCTTTAAGCATGTCGCTCAGCGACTTCAGAGGTCTGCTACCCGTGCCAAGTACCGTCCTCCCGTGCCTGCCGTTGTCGAACAGGGCATCAACCGCCTCCTGCAGCATCCGCTTCTCGTTCCGCAGTATTACCTCCGGCGCCCTCAGCTCGATGAGCCTCTTGAGCCTGTTGTTCCGGTTGATCACACGCCTGTATAGATCGTTCAAATCGCTCGTCGCGTAACGTCCGCCCTCCAGCGGCACCAGCGGTCTCAAGTCCGGCGGTATCACCGGAATAACCTCCAACACCATCCACGACGGGTTGTTGCCGGACTGGCGCAGCGCCTCGACCACCTTCAACCTCTTGTTCGCCTTCTTCCTGCGTTGTACCGAAGTAGCTTCTGCATACTCGGCCCGTAACTCGACAGCGAGAGCGTCCAGATCGATCGTCTCGAGCAAATCCTTGATGGCCTCGGCGCCCATCTTGGCGACAAAGCCGTCGCCGTATTCTTCGCGGGCCTCCTGGTACTCACCTTCAGTCAACCGCTGTTTCTCCTGCAACGGTGTGTCAGCCGGATCAATGACGACGCGCTCCTCAAAGTATATGATGCGCTCCAACACCCTTACGGACAGGTCGAGCAGACCACTCAGGCAGCCGGGACCGCTCTTGAAAAACCAGATATGAGTGACCGGAACGGCAAGATTGATATGTCCCATCCGCTCGCGTCGCACCTTCGACTCGGTGATCTCGACGCCGCATCGGTCACACGTTATCCCACGGTGTTTCACCTTCCTGTACTTGCCGCAACTGCACTCCCAGTCCTTAACCGGACCGAAAATGCGCTCGCAGAAAAGCCCGTCCTTCTCCGGTTTGAACGTCCGATAGTTTATCGTCTCGGGCTTCTTGACCTCGCCCCGCGACCATCTCCTTATGTCGTCAGGAGAAGCTATACGAACTGAAATTGCGTCAAACCTCTCACCAGCCGTAGGAACATAACGAGCCAAGACTCACTCCTCCTCAATACGGTCCAACTTCATCTCGTCCTCAACCTCAACGAGCTTTCTCACATTCAAGCACAACCCGCGCAGCTCCTCGACCAGAACGTTGAACGATTCCGGCGTACCGATCTGCAGCTCTTTGTGCCCCTTGACTATCGCTTCATACGCCTTGGTCCGGCCCACCACGTCGTCCGACTTTATAGTGAGCATCTCCTGAAGGGTGTGAGCCGCCCCATACGCCTGCAGGGACCAGACCTCCATCTCGCCGAACCGCTGGCCGCCGCGTTGCGCCTTGCCTCCCAGTGGCTGCTGGGTTACCAGCGAATAGGGACCGATCGATCGGGCGTGTATCTTGTCGTCCACCAGATGCAGAAGCTTCATCATGTAGATGTATCCGACCGTCACCTTCTGGTGAAACGGCTCGCCGTTACGCCCGTCGTAAAGGGTGATCTTTCCGCTCTCCGGGAGATCCGCCCCCTTAAGGTGCTCCTTAACCTGCCCTTCGGTCGCGCCGTTGAACACCGGTGAAGCAATCTTGACGCCGAGCGCTCTTGCCGCCCACCCCAGGTGGGTCTCAAGAATCTGGCCCACGTTCATTCTCGACGGCACCCCGAGCGGATTGAGCACTATCTCCACAGGAGTTCCGTCCGGCAGGAAAGGCATATCCTCCTCCGGAAGTATTTTCGCGATCACTCCCTTGTTCCCGTGGCGTCCCGCCATCTTGTCGCCGACCGACAACCGACGTTTCTTCGCGACATAGACCTTCACGGTCTTCAAGACGCCCGGCGGAAGCTCGTCACCTTTCTTCATACCGTCAATTACTGAATCCCTCTCGGTCGCGAGACGCTCCTCCTGCGAGATCGCCGATGACATTACGCCCTCAAACTTCTTCTGAGTGCTATCCGCCGTCACGTAGAGCATGTTGAGCACGCCGTAGTCAGCATCAGCGATCTGCTTTGCGCGTATCTTGCGACCCTTCTCAAAGGCCAGCTTATCCGTCTCCGGATCAACCACGTCCTCTTTCACCGTGCAGCTTGCGAGCAACCCTTTCAGCAGTTTCTTGCACTTGCTGCGCACGGAGAGAATCTTCTCATCGTACTCCTTGCGGACCGCAGCCACCTGTTTTTCCAGCGCCGCCTTCGCCTTCCTGTCCTGAGCGCGGTCCTTCCTGCTCAGCACAACCACATCAACAACTACCCCGACCACGCCGGGCGAAGCCACCAGCGAAGCGTCACGCACGTCGTCCGCTTTCTCACCGAAAATCGCGCGCAACAGTTTCTCCTCCGGCGCCAGCTCACTCTCACCCTTTGGCGTGACCTTGCCCACGAGAATATCGCCCGGATGAACCTCCGCGCCCACCCTTATGATCCCGTTCTCATCGAGCTCCTTCAGCGCCTCCTCGCTCACGTTCGGAATGTCGCGCGTAATCTCCTCCTTGCCGAGCTTCGTCTCGCGCGCTTCCGTCACAAACTCCTCAACGTGGACCGACGTGAAAACGTCCTGCTTAACAAGTCTCTCGCTGATAAGCACGGCGTCCTCGAAGTTATATCCCTCCCACGGCATGAACGCCACCAGGACGTTTCTACCCAGGGCAAGCTCGCCTCCCTGCGTTGCGGGGCCGTCGGCTATCACTTCGCCGGCCTTCACCCTTTGCCCCTCGCTGACAAGCGGTTTCTGGTTGACACAAGTGTTCTGATTCGATCGCACGAACTTCTGCAGCTCGTACTCGTCAACGTCTTCGATAAACAGGTGCCCCGCGCTGGATGTCTTGCTCGTGCGCTCTATCAAGATCAGTTCGGCGTCAACGTACTTCACCACGCCGCTGTTGCGAGCAATGACGACCGCACCCGAATTGCGCGCGGCAATGGACTCAATTCCGGTGCCAATGAGCGGTGCTTCTGTCTTCAGCAGCGGCACCGCCTGTCGCTGCATGTTGGATCCCATCAACGCGCGGTTCGCGTCATCATGTTCCAAGAACGGGATCAACGCCGCCGCAACACTGACGAGCTGCTTTGGCGATACGTCCATGTAATCCACTTCCTTCGCAGGAACATGGCGGAAATCGCCCCGGTAACGTGCCAGCACACGATCCTCCCGGAACCGCCCGCGCGAATCCAGCGGCGCGTTCGCCTGAGCTATCGTGAAGTTGTCCTCATCGTACGCCGAAAGATGTTCCACCTGCTTGGTTACCCTGCCTCTGAGCACCTTGCGATACGGCGTCTCCAGAAAACCGTACTCGTTGACCCATGCGTACGTCGATAGCGAGGCCATCAGACCAATGTTCGGGCCCTCCGGGGTCTCTATGGGACAGATTCTGCCGTAGTGTGTCGGGTGAACGTCCCGCACCTCAAAACCGGCTCTCTCGCGGCTCAACCCTCCCGGACCAAGGGCGCTCAGACGCCTCTTGTGAGTCAGTTCAGCCAACGGATTCGTCTGATCCATGAAATGTGATAACTGGCTGCGGCCGAAGAAATCCTTGATCACCGCGCTGACCGGTTTGGGATTCACCAGCGTCTGGGGCGTCAGCGTGTCGGCGGCCTGATAGTCCATGCGCTCCCTGATCGTCCGCTCCATCCTGACGATCCCTATCCGCACCTGATTCGCCAGCAGTTCGCCCACCGACCGTACGCGCCGGTTGCCCAAATGGTCAATGTCATCGATGACTCCCTCGCCGCTCCTCAGCTTCACGAGGTACCTCAACGAGGAGATAATGTCCTCCTCTGTAAGAGTCAGCATGTCCTGAGGCACGTCAAGGTTAAGCTTCCTGTTGATCTTGTACCGCCCGACCGGCGCGAAACTGTATCTGGCGGAATCGAAGAACAACCTCACGAACATCCGCTCAGCCGCCGCCGAACTGGCCGGGTCGCCCGGTCGAAGGTGACGATAAACCTCAACCAACGCCTCCTTCCTGATATCGCCGGGCTCCAACTCTTGGCCGGGCTTCAACTTCTCTTTGGCAAACCTGACCGTAGGATCCGCCCGCAACGTGTTGATTATGGAAGTATCTTCCCGTTCCGACTTCAGTTTAACCAAGGACAGATTCTTGACTTGATGTTCAAGGCACGCTCCCACTATCTCAAGGTCGAGCACCGACGCAGCCTCAGCTATGAGCGTGCCGGTCCGAGAATCAATAACATCGGCGGCAAGGAACCTGCCGTAGATCTTCTCGTGCGGCACCCGTCCGCCATCCACTTCCGCGCGCGCCCGGGTCAAATGCACCTTCTCACAATCATAGAAGAGCGCCAGTATCTCCTCGTCAGTCTCGTATCCCAGAGCACGCAGAATGACCGTGGCAGGCAATTTCGAACGTCGGTCCACCTGCATGTTCAGCACGTCGCCGGCGTCCGCCTCGAACTCGAGCCATGCGCCTCTATACGGTATGACCCGGGCCGAAAGCATCCGCCTTCCACTGGGATGACGTTTCTCCTCAAAACAGACGCCGGGAGACTTGTGGAGCTGGCTGACAATGACCCTCTCTGCACCGTTTATAATGAAGGTACCTTTGGCTGTCATCAACGGCAGCTCACCCAAGAACACGTCCTGCTCGATCACCGACACGGGCGGAATCGAATCATCACCCGGCTCCTCTCTGACCACCAAGCGAAGCTTCGCCCGCAAGGAACCAGCGTGCGTCATGCCGCGCTTCTGACATTCCGCCACGCTGTAGCGAGGCGACCCAATCGAGTAGCTGACAAACTCCAGAGAAACGCGCTTGTCATGCGAGGTTATCGGGAAGGCATCGTGCAGCACCGCCTGCAAGCCCATCGGTCTTCTATCAGATGGGCGCACGTCGGGCTGCAAGAAGTTCATGTATGAAGCACTTTGTACCTCAGTCAAGTCAGGAACTTCAAACTCGTCCGGAATCTGGGTAAGTAGCATCCTACCAGAATCTATGTGCGACGTTTTTTTTCTGCGTGCCATGTCTCCTCCACGCTGCGGTACGGTTCTTCCGCTCCCTGCCGCGTAAGTGCATACGAGGATAGTCGGTTAGAAGTTTCCGCACCCTACTACTAAATGTTAGCCTCATGCTATGGAGCAAATCGTTAGTATATCACAGCGTTATCTACATGTCAAGCTTTTTTTGCCACTTTTTGGTGGTCGCCAAGCTACCTATTTGATCCATCCCGACCGATGCGTACCCTGCCCCCTGACGACGCTGCCACATCGAAACACGCTGAGCAGGATGGCGCTTGATAGACATGGTGGAAAACGCTGCGAACGGCAGCGCACATCGGAGAACTCCGCGGACACCGCGACTCAAGACCCCAGGAAGTTGCGAATCATCCGTTTGCCCGGCACCGTCAGGATGCTTTCAGGATGGAACTGGACGCCCCAGATCGGCAGATCGCGGTGTTTGAGCCCCATGATCTCCCTCTGGTCGGTCTCTGCTGTAATAACGAGACACTCGGGCAGGGTGTCACGCTCGACGATCAACGAGTGGTAACGCGTAGCCTCGAACGGGCTCTCGATCCCGTCAAAAAGCTGGTCACCGTAATGGAATATCTGCGAGGTCTTGCCGTGCATGAGTCGAGCAGCTCTGACCACGCGCCCGCCGAAAACATGACCGATGCACTGATGGCCGAGGCACACGCCGAGCGTCGGTGTGGTCTTTCCCATCTCGCTTATAACGCCGTTGGATACGCCCGCCTCGAGCGGCGTGCAGGGCCCAGGAGACACGACAATCTTCTCCGGCGCGAGCTGTTTCGCTTCCTCGACAGTGACCTTATCGTTCCGGAACACCTGAACGTCCTCGGTCACCTCGCCGATGTACTGGACGAGATTGTACGTGAAAGAATCGTAGTTGTCTATGACGAGTATCATACTGTTACAAGACCCCGTTCGGCAATCTCTATCGCTCTCACGAGCGCCTTAGCCTTGTTGATCGTCTCTTCATATTCGCTGTGCGGGTCGCTGTCGGCAACTATACCCGCTCCCGCCTGAACGTAAGCGTTGTCGCCGACCATGACTATTGTCCTTATCAATATGCACGAGTCGAGGTTCCCGGAGAAGCTGACGTAGCCCAGCCCACCACCGTACGGCCCTCGTTTGACCGGCTCCAATTCCTCGATGATCTCCATCGCGCGTATCTTCGGGGCACCGCTAACCGTGCCCATCGGGAAAACAGCGCGCAGTGCGCTGTAACAATCTTCCCCGGGTTCCAACGCTCCACGAACGTTCGAGACGATGTGCATGACATGTGAGTACCGCTCGATGACCTCAAGTTCCGTGACTTGCACGGTACCAACCTGCGAAACCCGTCCCAGATCGTTCCGCCCAAGGTCGACGAGCATGATGTGCTCCGCCAGCTCCTTCTCGTCGGAAAGCAGTTCCCTTTCCAGTACGATATCCTCGTCGCGGTCGGTTCCTCGCCTTCGCGTTCCGGCTATAGGTCTCACCTCGACAGTCCCGTCCTCCACTCTGACCATCAGCTCCGGCGATGATCCAACGAGACAAAGGTCGCCGAGTTCCAGGTAGAACATGTACGGCGACGGATTGACCGAACGAAGCGCCCGGTATACATTGAGAGGAGCGGCCTCTATCTTCGTACTAAACCGCTGCGAGAGAACCACTTGAAGTATGTCACCCGCCACGATGTACTCTTTCGCCTTCCGGACGGCGTCAGTGAACTGCTCCTCGGTCTGGTTCGAAACGAGCGAGGCCGCATAAACGTTGTTCCCACCCGAAGCCTCGCGAACCGGTGCGGGCAAAGGTCGGTCAAGAGCCTCTATGATTGAATCAATCTTGTCGACAGCGCTCTCGTACGCACGTTCGGCACTGTCCTCGACGTGCGCGTTGCTCACGACCTTTATCGTGTGATTCAGATGGTCGAATATCAGTATCGTATCAGTCAGCACGAAATAGCACTCCGGCAGCCCGAGATCGTCCGGGTTCGTGTCCGGCAGTCTCTCGAAAAAGCGCACCCCGTCGTATGCCAGATAACCGACGGCCCCACCGTGAAACCGAGGCAGGTTTGGTTCCGGCACAAGCCGGTAGCGTGCCATGACATCCTTGAGCGCTACAAGGGGGTCGTCGCACTCGAACTCCTCGACGTTCTCCCCGCGGATGACGCTGACATGACCTGACTTGCTCCGGAGAATCAGCGACGGGTTCGCGCCAAGAAACGAGTACTGTGCGATCTTCTCCCCGCCCTCGACGCTTTCCAGGAGATAGCAGTAGCTCCCGTCGCGGATCTTCAGAAAGGCGCTGACAGGCGTATCGAGGTCCGCCAGAATCTCGGTGTAAACCGGTATCAGGTTGCCTCTGGC
>Ga0180438_10006103_pt1 | contig 16473 bp, 16 predicted proteins | sample SS_ome_12_FD_132455 | JGI IMG/M metagenome (GOLD analysis project Ga0180438, IMG submission 132455) | Hypersaline lake sediment archaeal communities from the Salton Sea, California, USA - SS_3_D_2 metaG | ecosystem: Environmental > Aquatic > Non-marine Saline and Alkaline > Hypersaline >...
CGCATGGCCCAAAAAGCGCGGCTGACGAGGCAAAACTGCGGCCAGCAGGTCATTGACACGACAAAAACCCGAGCGGCTCGGCCTATTTACTGATTCGCGCACACAAAGCCCGACAAACTGCTAATCTCGGCATCAACAGTTACGTGGCCCGCATGTATGATGAAAAGTTCCCTGACATGGTCGAACTTGTCAAGGCGGGCGTCGAGAACGGCCAATTCGAAGTCACGAGCATGACGCATAGTGAAGACATCATCTCTTGGCTTCCCCGCGATGAAATGGCCCGGGAAATCGCAGGAAACCTCAATGCCCTCGAGACCACCTTCGGCGTCAGGCCCAAGGGCGCCTACAACCCGGAGCAATCCTGGGACCCGTTCTCGGGCAAGCTCATGTTGGATGCAGGGATCGAATGGGTCGCGATCTCGAACTGGCAGCTCAGCGAAATGAGCTACCCGAAAATCGAGAACGCACGCGACCTTTACACCCCTGCTTATGTCAGAACCGTCGAGGACGGGACAATCAAAGCCGTATTCAACTCGCTCGAACCGGGTTATTGGGGCGTTTCAAAGGAATTCGGCCACGGGCCCGGCGTCTTCATATGGGAATACCTCAACGGGTCTCGGGACTCTGACCATATTCCCAACGCGCTCGAGCGGCTGCAAGCGGCAAATGCCGACGGCGACATGCTGCTCCTGTTCTGCCAGGACAGCGAAGATTTCTGGCGTTCGCCTTACTATGGCTTGACTACCCTTTCTCAGCAAGACATGGAGGAACGGTTTGACCGGCTGCTGTCCCTGTTGGAATCGCTGCCATACATCGAATTCGTGACCATCAGCGAGTATCTCGAGCGGGTGTCCCCGGGAAAGACGTACTACGTGCGGCCTAGCGTGGCCCTCTTTGACCGGGACGGGTTCGGCATCTGGGAACGGGGCGCCTTCAACCAAGCTTACAACCTAAACATCCAGTGCAACCGAGCCGGCGAGGATATCCGCCACGCCGAACTCCTCGCCCGAATAGCCCGGAAAAAGGGAAAGGACACGCGCCGTGTGGATAGTCTCCTCGAGGAATCGTGGCAGCACCTCGGACTTGCCAAGACGGCAAGCGGCCGCGGATACGGCAACACGGAACCGTTCACCATGTGGTGTTCCGACCATGCCAATACGGCGATGAAACGCGCCCGGGAGGCCCTCGACGAGGCCATAGATCTGCTCTGATTGCCGGCAAAGCCCCTTGTTTTGCCTTGACGCTTGCGCTACGATGCAGCCCCGTGCGTAGAAGGGAACTCCAACCGTGGCGAAGATAGGAATCAATACGTTTCTCTGGACAACCACCTGGCAGGACGGCGTCTCGGAGATCCTGGCGAACGTCAAGCAGATGGGATTCGACTGCGTCCAGATTCCTCTCCTTAGCCTTGATGCCCTCGAACCGAAAGCGCTGGCGCGGGTCGTCCGCGACGTGGGATTGGAGTGTTGTATCTCGGCAGGGCTGAAAGAAGGGCGAGACGTAACCAGCGACGACCCAGCCACGCGCCGCAAGGGAGTTGAGTTTCTCAAAGGGTGCGTGCGTTTTGCGCATGAGGTCGGCTCGCCGTTCTTGAGCGGTTCGTTTCATTCCGTTTTTGGCAAAAAAGGCCGTTCGCCCTGTGGACGAACGGCAATGGCGGCACTCGGCGGAGAGCCTGAAGGAGGTGGCCGTCGAGGCCCAAGCGTACGATCTCTGCCTCGTACTGGAACCCATCAACCGCTACGAGAGCTTTCTCATCAATACCGCCGCCCAGGCCGAGAGACTCATCGAGATGATCGACGAGCCGAACTTGCGCATCCAGCTCGACACGTTTCATATGAACATCGAAGAAAACGACTTCCAGACCCCGATTCGGTCGCTCGGCGAGAAGCTGGTCCACTTCCACGTCGCCGAGAACCACCGCGGCCGGTTTGGCCAAGGCACGGTTCCCTGGGACGCTGTCTTCAGCGCGCTGGCGGAGATCCATTATCGGGGGGCAATTGTCATTGAGACCTTTGTGCCTGAGGTCGCAGAGGTCGCCCAGGCCGCGGCCATATGGCGCAGAATGGCCCCGTCCGCTGACGCGATTGCGCGCGAAGGACTCGCGTTCATTCGACGCATGGCGGAGAGGTACGACCTGTGACCACCTCGAAAAAACTTATAGGAATCGACATCGGGACCTCCGGGCTTAAAGTGTCCGCGTTTGACGAGGCCGGCACGCTCCTGGCGCAGGCATATCGACCAACCGAATATCTGCCGTTGCAGGCCGGGCACATGGAGCAGTCGCCCGAGCAGTGGCGCGACGCTATGTTTTCCGCGTTACAGGAGATACTCGCCGGGCCATCCGTCGCTCCAGACGCGGTCGCCGGCATCGGGCTCTGCGGCTTTCACCACTGCCCCGCGTTCCTGCAAGAGGACGGGCGCTCGAGTCGCCCGGCGATACTGATGCACGACCCGCGGCTGCCGGCAAGTCGCGACGATCTCGCCGCCGCCGGCATCTTGGACGCCGTCGAGCAACGCACCCAAAGCATGGTCAGCGCCGGTCACTTTCCGCCTATCTTTCACTATGTCCTTCAGCATGACGCGAACGCCATAGCCCGAACACGCTGGATTCTTCTGGCAAAGGACTACCTCCGCTTTGCCTTGACGGGTGAGGTCGCCACCGAGATTTGCGATGCGACAGGCACGAATCTCATCGAACCGGGTTCGGCAGACTGGTCCGAAGAATTATGCCGTATCCTATCCGTTCCCATTTCGGCCTTGCCGGCCATCAAGTCGCCGACCGAAGTAGCCGGCGAAGTGACCCGGGCTGCCGCGAAAGCCACCGGCCTCGTCGCGGGCACGCCCGTGGTTTACGGCGGCGGCGATTCCCATTGTGCGCTCCTGGGCATGGGATGTGTCGAAAACGGCGACACAGGGCTGCTGCTCGGAACGAACAGTACCCTCCGGACGGTCTTTGATGCCTTCGTTGCGCACCCCGAGATCAAACTCTGGGTGCAACACCACGTTGTCCCCGAGCACTATACCGTGTCCGCGTCAAGCATGGCCGGCGCGTCCGTGATGAACTGGTTCCGGCAAAACCTCTATGTCTCCGACTCCCAACCCCCCACGTTTGAGGAGGTCGAAGCCGACGCCGCCCGCATTCCCGTCGGCAGCGGCGGACTGGTCTTTCTGCCGTACCTATACGGGGAACGATGCCCGTTTTACGACCCGCAAGCCTCGGCGGCGTTTGCGGGAATCAAGCATTGGCACCGGCCCGGGCACTTTGCCCGCAGTGTTATCGAGGGCGTCGCCCTAAATATTGCGAATTGCTTTGCCCTTATCCAAGACTGCGCTGGCGTCCATAATGCACGGATTGATCGGCTGAGGTTTGCCGGCGGCGGTAGTCGATCCAGCCTGTGGCATCAAGTCATCAGCGACTGTCTCGGCCGGCCGATCCAGGTCATGAATACAACCGAGGCGGGCACGCTGGGGGCGGCGCTCTTGGCGGGGGTGGGCATTGGAGTCTATACCGATTGCCGTGCAGCGGCGGCCGCCGCCGTCACGGAAGGCCATACCATTGAGCCAATCGAGGAACACCACGCGGTATATGCTGAACTTCGAGAAAACACGAACGAACTGTACAGAAGGATCCACCAATGAACTCCGGACTATTGCAGGGCCGCACCGCCTTGATCACCGGCGCGGCAGGCGCAATCGGAAGTGCTATTGCCCGCGGCTTCGCGGCAGCACGCGCAAAGCTGTGCTTGATCGATATTGACGGCGATCGGCTGGCGCGCGTCGCTGCTGAACTGAAGGCCGCCCGCGGCGACGACGCCGTGCTCGAGCTTGTCTCGGACGTCCGCGATGCGCCCGCGGCGCGCCATTGCGTCGAGCAGGCCGCCCAGCAGTTCGAAGGCGTTGACATATTGGTCAATAACGCGGGCGTAACCCGCATCGGCCGGATCGATGAACTCGAGGACAGCCACATTGACGAGATTATCGACACGGACCTAAAGGCGTACTTCTATTACGCGCGCGAGTTCGTCCGACAAGCCAAGAACCGGCAAGCCCCGGGCGTAATACTGATCGTCTCTTCAAAAAACGGCCTCGAAGGCGCCTCGGAAAAGAGCCTGTATTCCGCGGCAAAAAGCGGCGAAATTGCCATGGCCCGCGCACTCGCCCGGGAACTCGGCCCATTCGGGATCCGCGTCAATGTCATCTGCCCCGACGCCGTGCACAAAGGCTCGAAACTGTGGGAACGCGGTGGCCACTATAGCCTCGCGACCGCCAAGCGATACAACATTACGGAAGATGAAATCCCCGAGTACTATCGTAAACGCTGCGCCCTGAAAACGAGTATCGAGCCGGAAGACGTAGCGAATGCCGCTCTGTTCCTCTGCACGGAACAGAGCGCCAAGATCACGGGCGCGGTTTTGACGGTCGACGGCGGCGTCGCGTTCGCCCGGTAAGGGGGAGCTATGGATCTGTTGCGGAAAGCCGGGCCGCTCGAACCCGGCTACACCTCCGTGGTCGCAGGGGATACCTTTCAACTCAAATACCTCAAGATGGGCCTGCTGCGCCTCGATGTGTCGGCCAGGAGTTACGAGGAAAACTCCGGGGAAGACGAGATTGTGCTCGATCTGCTTTCCGGAACCTGCAACGTACACGTCGAGGGTGAGGACATGTGGAAAGACATCGGCAGTCGCCGTTCATTCTTCGACGACCCGCCGGCGATGGTCTACATCCCCCGGAAACAGCGCTGGCGCATCGAGGCGCCCGACCCACCGGTGCTGGCACTCGTCTTTCGCGCCAGCGCCCGACGAGATACGGCTCCGGCCATCGTGCGCCCCGATGCGGCGCGGACGGTAGCAATCGGCCGGGATAACTGGCAGCGTACGGCCGCCATGGCCGTAACGGACAATGTCGATGCGGACCGTCTGATCGTGGGCGAAACCTACAATCTTCCCGGCCATTGGTCGAGCTATCCGCCCCATAAACACGACAACGCGGCGACGCCGGACGAAGCCCCCTATGAAGAAATCTACTACTTCGCCGTCGAGCCGAAGCAGGGATTCGGTATTCAGCGGGTCTATACCGCTCCGGATGACCCCAAGCCGCTGGACGAAGTCTATGTCGTCCGCGACGGGGACGCAGTGGTCATCCCGCGCGGATATCACCCCGTGGCGGCTGCCGGCGGGTATCGCGTAGGCTACGTGTGGGCGCTGGCCGGCGACGACCGCCGATTCGGCGCATGGTCCGTAGACCCTGACCACGCTTGGCTGACAGACGCCTAGGGTAGGGGCAGGCCACGCAGCCAAGCGGCGCCTACCAGGGCAGTTCCGCGTCAGTCCCCCAGGCCGTGTTCGGCGCATCGCCGAGCGTCAACTCGAGCGTCCCGCCCTCGACAATCTCGCGGTGCGCCAGCCAAGGACGGGCGAATTCCGCGCCATCGAGGCGGGCGGACTGAATGAAATGGTTCTCGTGCGACTGATTCCGGGCGACGATGCGGAAGTCCTTGCCGTTTTCTCCGTGGATGACCACGTCGCCGAACAAAGGCGTCCCGACGCCGTAAAGCGGCCGCCCGACGCAGACAGGGAACAACCCCATGGACGACAACGCATACCAACCGGACATGCACCCGTCGTCGTCGTCCATCTCAGGAATCATCCCGTCCGGCGCGTTGCGGAATGCCGGCCCAACGTAGGGCTCCGGCAGGAATCCGTGGGTGCCGTACCGATGCGTCAGCGTGCCGTCAAGCACGAGCCGTACCCATTTCTGCGTGAGCCACGGCGCCCCTGCCGCGGCAAACAGCCAGGGCGCGTGGATACTGGGCTGGTTGCCGTGGTTGTGCAAATCGTTTTGGTAGAAATAGTCCAACTCTCGAATAAACGCGTCGCGCCCTCCCATCAACTCCACTACGCCGGCAATGTCGTGAACCGTCGCCCACCGCCAGTGCCACGCGGACCCCTCGTACACGTATTTCTCGCCCACCGCCGTCGGGTCGTCGGGAAACTCGAGCCAGTTGCCCTCTTCATCGCGCGCCCGGTAGAACCGCAACGCCTTGTCCCAAACGTTTCGGTAGAACCCCGCGCGTTCGGCGAACCGTTTGCGGTCTTCCTCTCTCCCAAGCGCCTCCGCCATCTGCGCGGCGGCCCAGTTGTCGTAAGCATATTCGCACGTTAGGTCGGGACGCCGCGGCACGTAGCCAAGCCGCTCCTGCTCGGGCAAGAACGCCGTGTCCGCCAGATGACACAGCGCCGCGTAGGTGACGTCTACGTCCACCGGCGAAATGCCCTTGGCAAACGCCTCGAGCAGAATGGTCGACGCCAACTCGAACCGTGTATTCGGGGCCGCCGAGTAGCCGTGCAGGCACGGCGCGTCCGTTTTGGGTAGCAATCCTTTCCGCTGCTCGATCAGAAGGGCCAGTGAATGCATCATGTCGCGCAATCGGGTCGGCGTCAGGAAGCTGAATATTGAGAACTTCGTCCTATACGAATCCCAAAGCGACCATCCGTTGTAATGCGTGTAGCCCGCTGCAATGTGTTCCTCGCCATCTTCCCCCATGTAGGTCCCGCGACTCTCGAGAATGTTGAACGGCGACAGACAAGTGCGATAGAGATGCGTGTAGAACTGAGTGACGTGGGCATCTTCCCCGGCCACGTCGATTCGCTCCAGAATGCTGCGCCATGAGGCGGCGCACGCCTCGCGCACACCATCGAAATCCCAATCCGGCGCCTCGTGTTGGATGTTTCGCCGGGCTTGGCTTGCACTAATACTCGACAGCCCGACTTTCACCATCAACGGCCCATCGTCTTGGGAAAACCGGGCCACCGCTTGAAGATGCCGATCTCCGGTGCCGCCCCCGACGCAGCCCAACCGACCCGCGGGCTCAAAATACACTTTCTCGGCGCCAAGCTGGAACTGAATGCAGAAGAACATGCGGTACCAGGAATAGTCGAGCATCAGCCGGGACGTAAACTCGCCGAGCATTTCGGCGTTCGTTCGCACCACAGCGTGGACGTCAAACACCGGGTTGAATCCCCTGCCGAGGTCCAGCAGCAAGTGAGGCCGCGAACCCTCCGGGAACGTGTAGCGGTGAACGCCTACGTGATCGGTTGCCGTGAGTTCGGCGCAGACGCCGGACTCGAACCGAACCGCGTAGTAGCCCGGGCAGCACTGCTCGCTTTGCTTATCGAACGGCGCCGCATATCCTTCCGGCGGCCCACTCCTTGGCGCCGTGCACGGCAGCAGCAGCACGTTTCCGCCTACCCCTTCACACCCGGTGCCGCTGACGCGGAGGTGCGAGAAGCCCAAGACCCGCCGGTCGTCATAGTCATAGCCGGAATGGGCCGTGCCGCGCACCGCCCCGGGGTATGTGTCCGGGGCCACTTTCACCAGGCCGAACGGTCGCTCCGCGCCCGGGTACATCTGGCCGTGGTCCCCGGCGGTGCCCAGAAACGTATTGACGCAGTCACAAGGATTGCGGCTCATGGGTGAAGCTCCTTTCTCGGCTATTGGCGCGCGCTACGGATCCCCCAGAAAGCAACGGCGCAAGAACACCGCGCGCAATACGCTCACACGTGGCGCAGATTATGCCCGCTTCAGCCAACGCACGCAAGCGATCGCACGCGCCGGTTGTTTCAAAGACCTGAAGGTCCGGAAGCCCTGCAGCCTTCCGTACCCGCTCCAAGCAAAGCGCGTAAACCGGAGTTGTCACTGAATTCGTCGCGCCGCTCGAAGTTGGTTTCCGGAGAGAAACCACGTACACTCGCGGGAAAGAGAAGGCGCAACGCAGACTATCCGGTTGCTTAAGCGGCGAAGGAAACCGTTCCCGTGGACGGGAGAGAGACCAGGATGGACGCTGACGGAAAACGCGCCGCCCCTGACGGCGAATATGACCGGTTCAAGGTCGGACAACTCTGGCTCGACAACCGCAAACAACATATCAACGCCCATCACGGCGGCATTGTGTTCGCCGAGGGCGCATACCATTGGCTCGGCACGCACTGTAGTGACCTGCCCGCCGGCGTCAAGTACCCGCCTTCCGCCGGCAACCTCACCGAGGTCGGCGTCCTCTGCTATTCGAGCAAGGACCTTTACAATTGGAAGTATGAAGGGGTCGCCCTTCCCGTCTCAGAAGACCCCGGCCACGACATGTTCAAGGGGCTGCGGATCGAGCGCGCTAAGGTCGTTTACAGCGACGCGACACACCAGTATGTCATGTGGTTTCACTACGTCCAAAGCGGGAAAACGCACCAGGAATCCTACGAAGCCGCCGTCGCAACGGCCAGTACCGTCACGGGCCCGTATACCTATCTAAGGAAATTTCGGCCTGACGGGGGCCAAATGTGCAGGGACTGCACGCTGTTCAAAGACGATGATGGCAAGGTATATTTTATCTACGCCTCGGAGGATAATAAAGCCCTCCGCATATCGCTGTTGACGCCCGATTGCACGGACACATCCGGGAGAAGCGCTCGGGCGTTCGTCGGGCACTACCGGGAAGCGCCGGCCCTATTCAAGAAAGACGGCCGCTACCACATGATAACGTCCGGGTGCACCTCGTGGAAGCCCAACGCCGCGCAACACGCCGTAGCGACGAACGTGCTCGGGCCGTGGCAGTCGACGGGCAACCCGTGCATCGGGGAACGTGCGGACACCACCTTCAACAGTCAGGGGTCTTTTGTGCTGCCGGTGCACGGCCGAACCGGCGCATTCATCTTCATGGCCGACCGCTGGAACACCCGAAAGTTGAGCGATTCCCGCCACATCTGGCTACCGGTTCGGTTCGTGGCGAACGACAGAATTGCCATCGAGTACCGCGACGAATGGGACCTCTCGATCTTCGATGCCCTGATGTAAGGGGCTTGAACCTCGACGAGAGAATTGCCGCGGTGTACGCAAAGACGCAACGGATCGGGGCGAGGCGCGGGGCCGGGCTGGCGCCCGCGCCTCGTTTCGAGTGCGCTTCAGTAATGCGACGTGTGGTCGCGCTGCTACCGGCGGGCCGTGCGGGGACGGGCCTCATTGACGGTGAGCGTCCGGCCCTGCAACGTCGTACCGTTCAGCTCCGCGATGGCGGTTTTCGCTTCCGAGTCATTCGGCATTTCGACGAATCCAAAACCGCGCGAGCGGCCCGTATACTTGTCCTGGATCACGCGCGCTTCCTCGACGTCCCCGTACCGGGCAAAAGCCTCACGCAACTCCGCATCGCCGGTATCATAGGATAGATTTCCCACATAGATGTTCATTGCCTTTTCCTTTTCCAATTGGTCCTGTGGAGAGTGGTCAGCAGTATCGCTCGGTAACCAGCCCGGAACAAGCATGAAATCGGTTTAGGAAACCACGCGGCGGGATTGGATACGCATCGGTGACTGTAGCTCACGAACTCCAAACAGTGTGCACCCATTGCACTTAGGAAAACTATACCGCATTGCCGGGTACGTTGTCAACGAAAATTGACACTTGCGCACAGGAGCCCGGCGTGATGTGTGGGAAAGCCCCCTCGGACGCGCGCCATGGGCCGGCCGAGGTACACAAACAAGGGCGGCGGCGCCATACGGCGCCGAGGAATCACGCCGGGGCCGCGGCCAGGGCCGCCGCAAATACGTCCACTTCTGCTGCCCCGGCCCGCTTCAAGGCTGCGCCACACTCGGATACGGTGCCGGCCGTGGTGACGACGTCGTCCACGAGGAGTATCGTAGCGTGCTGAAATGGCGATTCGCCAACCACGGCAAATGCCCCGATGACGTTCGCCCGCCGCGCTTTCTGATCAGCCAGGCCACTCTGGACTTTCGTGGGACGGATCCGGCACAACGATTCATCGAGCCGCGCCGGTGCAAACGCCAGCGTCAACGCCTTGGCAAGAAGCCGCGACTGATTGTAGCCGCGATCGCGCTCGCGCACGCGGTGTAACGGCACCGGCACGACGAAATCGTACGCGGCGCAATCCATATTCTCACGCGCAAACTCGATCATCAGATCCGCGAGAACCGCGGCGAGCCGCGGTCGATCATGGAACTTAAACAGCTTGATCGCCTCAGAAACAGCACCATCGTAGCGTGCGGCGCCATAGATGCGCCGCACGTGCGCGGGCAGCTTCTCGCGACATGACGCACACGGGAAGTTCGGCGGCCGATCGAAGCCGACTACTTCGGAATGCGGCCTCCCGCAACGCGTGCAGAACGGCCGCTTGATGCGGGGAGTCAGTTCCCAGCACGTCGGACAGAAGAACCCGTTCTCCTCGGTGAGCAGCCAGCGGCCGCACTGCTTACAGAAAACCGGCAACAGAAGGTTTTTCAGCGTCAACGACCATTCACGCAATGCATCCAAGGGCGGCGTCCTTCTCTTCTCAAGAGGCCGGGGTCTCCCGCAAAAAACCATGCAACTCCGCAGTCACCATCGCGAAACCGCAGAAATGCTCGCTTGCACGGCGGCACGCACCCAGGACACGCGTCGAGGAGCAGCAGAGAAATAGCGCTACGGCGCTCGCCCCACGCCTGCTAACTCCTCTCTTCTGACTTCTGAGCGCCCATTCTGTGGCGTCATCTCAGGCCGAGCACGTCCTGCATGTCGTAGAGGCCCCGGGCAGCCGAGACGACAAATCGGGCCGCAACCAGGGCGCCCCGAGCAAAGTTGTCGCGGCTATGCGCCCTGTGAGTCAATTCGATGCGCTCGCCATGACCGATGAAACTCACGGTGTGCTCGCCCACGACGTCGCCGCCGCGCACCGCATGAACGCCGATCTCGTTTCTGGGCCGTTCGCCGACCATGCCCGCGCGACCGTAAATAACCTGCGAGCCGCAGTCGAGCCCGAGCGCTGCTGCGGCGCGTTCGGCCAAGCGGATGGCCGTCCCACTTGGACTGTCCTTCTTCAGATTGTGGTGGACCTCGACGATCTCGACGTTATAGTCCAAGCCGAGGATTCGGGCAACGTCGCCGGTAAGTTTGAACAGCAGATTGACGCCGACGCTCATGTTCGGGGCGAATACGATCGCGACCTCGCGGGCCATCGCGGCAAGTTCGCCCTGCTGCGTATCCGAGAGACCGGTGGTCCCAACCACCGCGGGTTTCCCAGCATCCGTCGCGGCACGGACATGCTCGACGCACGCGTCGGCCACCGTGAAATCCATCAGCACGTCCGATTTCGCGATGGCGGCCCCGGCGTCCGACGACACGGTAACCGTCTGGCCGCCTTGCCCAAGCGCGATCGCTTGACCATCGTACGCCGGGAGGTCGAACGCCCCGCCGATCCCGAAGTCATCGGCCACGGCCGCCAACTCGAGTATGCGGCGCCCCATCCGGCCGCACGCCCCGCCCACGCAAACCGAAATAAGACCAGCCACCCGCCTTCTCCCTGGTTCAATCTCCGCCCCACGCGGGCGGCGCCCTCACACGAGACGCCCGTTGCCGCGCGCAACGCCTAAGCTACCACAAGCCAGGGCAAAGGACAAACGCAGCGAGGAGGACACGCCGAGCGTTCCGGCACCAGCCGGCGTGTCCAGGCGCCCTGATGCCGTTGACACGCGCTCCAATACCCGCCCGGAAAGCCGTTTCTGCGCGCCGTTAGTCGGACTCAGTACATGACCTGATAAAGCCAGCGCCGCTTTTCCTCTTGCGTCATTGCGCGGAGTCTTCGACGAAGCAATCTCCTTTGAGACGCACAGAGTAGTCGCAAGAAACGAAGCAGATTGCCGCGTCGCTCCCCGCCGGAGGCGGGGCTTCTCGCAATGACGGTGGGGGTGGTCTTCCTGGCGGCGTCATTGAGACAAGCGTGGCAAGCAAAGGGGCACGCAGGACTGTTCCGGCCGGGCTGACCAGTCTCAATCGCTGAACGCGGCAGACTCGTCATTTCGAGGCCGTTGAATGTCTTATCAGAGCGCACCAACGTTTTTCAGGATCGGCTCGAGTTGCGCGAACGTCTTGGCCTGCATCGGCGTCAACGGCAAGCGAAGAACGTTGTTGATTAGACCCATTTTGGCGAGGGACGCCTTAACGGGCATCGGGTTCGTCTCGAAGAACATCCCCGCGAACAACGGGAGCAACTCGAAGTGGATGCGCCGCGCCGCAGCCAGGTTGCCTTCGAGGAATTCCGCGCAGAGCCCCGCCACCTTCCCGGGCGTCACGTTGGCCGCAACCGAGATGACGCCGGCCGCGCCGACCGCCATCATGGGCAGGGTCAGGCTGTCGTCGCCGGATATGACCATGATGTCGCAAAGCGCCAGGATTTGCGAGACTTGGTCGACGCTGCCGCAGGCCTCTTTGATGGCCACAACGTTGTCCACCTTGCTCAGCTCGGCGATGGTCTCGGGCAGCATCTTCGTGCCGGTTCGCCCCGGCACGTTGTACAGCACGATGGGAATATCCACCGCCTTTGCGATCGTGCTGTAGTGGGCAATCTGGCCCGCCGGGGTCGGCTTGTTATAGTACGGCGTGATCAGCAACGCGCCGTCTGCGCCCACGTCTTTGGCATGCCGCGTGAGCGCCAACGCCTCTTTCGTGCTGTTCGACCCCGTACCGGCCACGACGGGCAAGCGTCCGGCGACGCGCTCGACGACGAAACGGATGCATTCCTTCTGCTCGTCGTGAGTCAAGGTGGCGGCTTCGCCCGTACAGCCGCACGGGACAATCCCGTTTGTCCCTTGCTCGATATGCCAGTCGATCAGACGTCCATAGGCGTCAAAATCCACGTCGAAGTCGTCTTTAAACGGCGTAACCAAGGCGACTATGGAACCGCGAAACATGGCCGTCCTCCTCACAATAACGTCCTGCCAACCGCTTAACGCGCCTCAGCGCGAGCATACCAGAATCGTCGATGTCGGACTGCTAGAACGGCACGTCCTGTTCCAGGTAGTCCGACCCCGCGTCGTAATCATAGGCGTCGCCCCCGGGCGCAGCGCCGTAATCGCCGGGCGCAAGGTTCTCGAAACGCTGCGTATTGCGCTCGAACAACAGTTCAAGGCGCCCCGTCGGGCCGTTGCGCTGTTTGGCCACCGACAACCGGATGAGGTTCTCGTTGCCCTCGACTTCGTGTTTCTGCGGCCGGGACAGGATGAGCACAACGTCCGCGTCCTGCTCGATGGCGCCTGATTCCCGAAGATGATGGAGCTTAGGCATCCCCGTGTCATCGCGTTCGGCCTCGCGGCTCAGTTGCGACAAAGCCAGGACGGGGACGCTGAGTTCCCGCGCAATCCCTTTAATCGAGCGCGAAATCTCCGATATCTCGACCTGCCGGTTCTCGGCACGGCGCGATCCAGACATGAGTTGAAGGTAATCGACGATGATCAACTCGAGGTCGTATTGCGCGGCGTGCCGCCGCGCCTTTGATCGGATGTCTAAAACGCTGATGTTCGGCGTGTCATCGATGTAGATCTTTGCGTTTAGCAGTCTGTCTGCGGCGGTTTGCAGTTTCGGAAACTCGCGCCCCGCCAGGAAACCCGTCCGGAGTTTCTGCGTGTCGATGCGGCCCTCGAGACATAACAGGCGCTGCGTCAATTGCTCCTTCGACATCTCGAGGCTGAACATGAGCGCCGCCTTGTGCTCATGAAGCGCAACGTGATTGGCAATATTGAGGGCGAGCGCCGTTTTGCCCACCGACGGCCTCGCGGCGAGCACCACCATGTCGGACGGTTGAAGGCCCGACAGCAATTCGTCCAGCTTCGTGAACCCCGTCGGCAGCCCCGTGATGCCCGAGTGTGACTTGATAAGCTTGTCGATGCGTTCGACGCCCGACGGAACCAGTTCACCGATCCGGTAAATGGGGTTAAGCTGACGCTGTTCCGCAATGCTGAAAACTTCGGCCTCCGCCGAATCGAGCAGTTCGTTGACGTCGCCCGAATGTTCGTAGGCTCGACCTGCAAGGCGCGAGCAAGAGCCGATGAGTTTGCGCAGCACGGCTGTGTCGAGCACTATCTGCGCGTAATACTCCACGTTTGCGGAAGTGGGCACGGCCCCCGTTAGGTCGGCGAGATAACTGGCCCCGCCCGCGGCCTCGAGATGATCGTCCCGGTTGAGCTGTTCCATGAGCGTGACCGCGTCAACGGCCGAGTTCCGGCGAAACAGCGACACGGCCGCCGAGTAGATGTGTTGGTGCGCCTCGACGTAGAAGACATCGGCCGGTTTGTCCCGCAGGATTTCGATGGCCGTCCCGACGGCTTCAGGATTAAGCAGCATCGCCCCCAGTACAGACCGTTCCGCATCAATGTTCTGCGGCGGCGTGCGGTCGAAAAGAGGTCGAGGGTCGCTGCGCGTAGCCACCTTATGTCGGTTCCTCCTGGGCGGATACCCAAACCTTAACGTTCGCATCGATGCCGCTGCCCAGGTGCACGGGCACGGTGTACACACCGAGTGTTTTGATCGGTTCCTCGAGCGCGATTCGTTTCCGATCTACGTCGTACCCTTGCTCACGAAGCTTTTCTGCAATATGCTGCGCGGTTACAGAGCCGAAGATTTTCTCTTCTTCCCCCGCGCGCACCGATAGCTCGACCGTGACGCCGCCAAGGGCGCCCGCCAGCGCGCCCAGGGCCGTTCGTTGTTTCTCTTCGCGCCGAGCAATGATTCTTTTCTCGTGTTCGATCTGCTTTGCGCTGCCGGAATCGGCTCGGACCGCCAACTTCCGAGGCAGCAAATAGTTGCGGGCATAACCGTCTTTCACGCTGACAAGCTGACCCATTTCACCCAAATCGGGGACACTTTCACGAAGAATGACTTTCACGCTGTAAACCTCCCTCCAGGCCTATGCAATATTCACGACGCGCGCAGCCGGCGCTGTTGCGCAAACACCAAGCGCCGCGAGTAAGAAACACCCAAACCGCCATCTCAAACGAAGCGAAAGATCCGAATCAACAACCGCGCCCTCGAACAACAACAGATGCTTCGCCACACACAGAATCGCCGCGCAGGACGGCCTGAACCGCGTTTCTCCCGTCCGGGGCGCCCCGCTCGAAACAAGAAGCCGTCACTCTGCCGCAAAGGGCAGCAATGCGATTTGCCGCGCCCGTTTGATCGCTTGATTAAGCATGCGTTGATGCTTGGCCGTCGCGCCCGTGATCCGGCGCGGAATGATTTTCCCCCGCTCCGTGACGTAGTGCTTGAGCATGCTCACGTCTTTGTAGTCGATGTACACCACCCGATCGGTCGTGAGCCGGCACACTTTGTTCCTGCTTAATTTCTTCTTCCTTTTCTTCTTCCTGGCTCGTAGCTTGGCTTTCGCCCTGATCTTGGCCATTACGGTTCTCCGAATTAGATCGGGTTAAAACGGGATGTCGTCCTCGGGCACCGGCTCTTCAATGGCGCGCGGCTCGGGTTTCGGGGAAGGGGTCCCCCGATCCTCCCACTCCAGAGACTGAATCCGCTGTCCGTGGATCTCGATGCTTTTCCGTTTCTGCCCGCTTGTTTTGTCTTCCCACTCATCACTCTTGAGACGCCCCTCCACCACAATCGCGCGCCCTTTGCGCAGGTTCTCGCCGCAGAACTCCGCCGTCTTGCTCCACACCGTTACATTAATAAAAAGCGTCTCTTCCCGGCGTTCGCCGTCTTGACTGCGGAAGTATCGCGTCGAGGCGAGGCCCATTTTGCACACCGGCGTTCCGGACGGCAGATAACGCAGCTCCGGATCCCTCGTGAGGCGCCCGGCAAGGATTACGGTGTTGATATCAGGCATTCGCAGGTCAGACATCCGTCTACCCTCTCACTAAAGTTGACTACCTTCGTCTTCCTCAACGGCCGCGTCGCTGTCGGCGACCGCCCCGGCTACCGGGACGACATCGGTTCTTATCTCCTCAGTTTCCGTTTCCTTCGCCCCTTTGGCCGGCGCCGCGCGCTCTGCGCGTCCTGGCGCCTCATCCGCGTCGAAACGACGCCGGGCGACGCTCGCGCTCGCGCGAAGTTGATCTTCCTGGCGTCGTTGCTGTTCGGCCTCGAGCCGCAGCATTTGCGCGTCGAAGTGGACTACAAGAAAACGAATAATGGATTCCTTGAGTCGGAAATGGCTCTCGAGCCGGGCAATAAAAACCGGCTCCGAATTGAACCGCAGCAATACGTAACAGCCCTCGTTGAATTTCTCCACCACGTAGGCCAACCTACGTTTGCCCCAGATCTCCGAGCGCACGATAGCCCCGCCGTTGTCGGTTACTAACGACTCCACCTCCTTGGCTACCGTCTGGATTGTCTCGTCATCCAAATCCGGCCTGACGATATAAAGCGCTTCGTAAGTCCGCAATCGATTCACCTCCTTCCAGAAAACCTTACGTCACCAAACAAACGCATCCACAAGGCATCCGGCCTGCTAAAAACACCTACACGCCGCACGGGCCGCGTGCCGAAAAAAGTCACACGGCAGGAACGTAAAAGTCCGTTTCGAGATGCTTTGCCACACTGCCCCTCGGCGGTGCACACCGAGGACGCCAAGGGAAGGATGATACCAAATTCCCCCGCCGCCCCTCAACTGCTTGCCCGCACAAATCACAGGCAACCGTAGCGAAGCGACGCAGA
>Ga0180438_10006104_pt1 | contig 16472 bp, 14 predicted proteins | sample SS_ome_12_FD_132455 | JGI IMG/M metagenome (GOLD analysis project Ga0180438, IMG submission 132455) | Hypersaline lake sediment archaeal communities from the Salton Sea, California, USA - SS_3_D_2 metaG | ecosystem: Environmental > Aquatic > Non-marine Saline and Alkaline > Hypersaline >...
AGGCGAGACTCTCCTCGATCCACTGCTTCAGTGCCCTGTTATCGAGCTCTCGCATACGACGTCCGTGCTCCGGCGCAGTATCTACAACTTGATCAATAGCAGGTACATGCAGCCGATCAGGTAGAGTACGATGAGGGGTTCACCGTTTTTGAACAGGCTTTGTTTGAACGACCACTCGCTGCTGGCGGATCCGGCCTTGCTGCTGAACGTGGGTATCAGTGCGTGGATGTTCTTGCTCCAGTTTCGCCACTCGTCGCCGAACAGGCGTTCCAGCTTTGCGTCTTCATAGGAAATCGCGGGGGGGTAGTAAAACAGGATCAGGAACACCATCAGTGCATACGCCCACCAGGCGTTTGATGCCATCGAGAAGCCGAGCAGGATCAGGATGTTGCCGACGTACAGCGGGTGCCTGACATAGGCATAGGGGCCGTCGGTTGCGAGCACCTTGTTTTTCTTCACGTGACCGGACGCCCACAGGCGAATCAGCGCGCCTATGACCGCGATGACGCTGCCCGCGATCAACAGCTCCCGGTTGGGCTGGCCGAAATAGCTGACCAGGGGCACAAAGACGACCGCGAACCACTGGCGCGAGGCTTCGTGGTAGCGCAAGGGGCGAATGAGTTTGTTGAGGCCGTGAGCCTCGGGCATGGAGTCGGTGCGTCCCATATTCCTGTTCTTTTTATTTCAGAGATTCGCGATTATAGCATTCAGTCCAGTTCAACGGCGCGCAGTTGTTCGGCCGCGTCTTCGGGGCTGATGGTGCTGACAAACAAACCGGAACCAAGTTCGAATCCGGTCGGGATACTGGTGCGCGGGCAGATCTCCAGGTGCCAGTGGTAGCTGGGCGCGCAGTCCGCGCAGGCCTTGCCGTGCGGCTGCGAATGCAGGAAGAAATTGTACTGTGCGCCGCCGATCACGTGGTCCAGCCGTTTCATGGTGCGTTTCAGCACCGATGAGAAATCTTCCATGTCCTCGTCCGAACTGTTGATGAAGTCGCTCTGGTGGGTCAGCGGCAGTATGTGAACTTCCCACTCGTAGCGGCTGGCGAAGGGCTTGATCGCGATGAAGCTGTCGCCCCGTTCGATCACGTACTGGCCGACATCGATGCGGCGGCGGATCTCGCCGGAGTTGCGGTCGTAGATGGTCGCTTCAAAGGTCAGCGCCTCGTCGATCATGGCGCAGAATATGCACTGGTGGTGTTTCTGGTAGTAGTTCCTGCTGTGCAGGATTTCGTTGTACACGTTCTCCGGCACCACCGGCATCGCGATGATCTGGCTGTGGGTGTGCTTGATGCTGGCCCCGGCGGCCGCGCCGAAGTTTTTGAACACCAGCACGTACTGCAGGCGATCATCGGAATCGTACAGCTGTTTCATGCGGGCGCGGTAGGTCTGGAACAGCGTCCGCAGGTGCGATACTTCCATCTCGTGAATCGCAATGCCGTGGTTGTTATGATCGATGATGACCTCGTGACGACCGTAACCCTCGATCGCCTGCTGCAGGCCAAAGTTGATGCCCGAGGATGTTCGGTCGTCGCCAAGCACGGGGTAGAGGTTTTCGACGATGCGGATTTCCCAGTTGGCTTCGTCGGGCACGGCGAGAATCGTTGGCGGCGTCTTGTCTTCGTTGCCGGTGCAGAACGGGCAGCGGTCGACGTGGGCTTCGGCCGTGCGCTCGATGCGCTCCTCGGCATCGCGCGGGCGCATGCCGCGTGCAGTCGCTACAAGGACCGACTCGCTGGGTACGATAGGGTTGATTCGGATTTCGCGGACGCTTTCTTCGGTGTCTGACACGGTGATACCAGCCTGTTGCTAATGAGATGGGCGATTTTACCCTAACTAACCTTGCTGTTTATATTGACTCTCGCAGGGGCGCTGAGCACGCAGGGGAATATCTGGATAGCTTTCGCGCCAAAGACGGTATGTCCCTGTAGGAGCGGCTTTAGCCGCGAACAACGCAAAAAACGCGAAACCTTATTTAAAATAGTAGTTATTTTGCGTTATTTGCGTTCTTCGCGGACATAATTATGTAGGCCTGGACAAGGCTTTGCCGCCCCTACAAGCGATTGCCGTCAACGATGCGTTTGCAGATTTTCATCCTGATCATCCGACGGAGCGTATCAATTTCGACGCCAGATGCACCGAATAACCTGCTAGTATTGAAATCATGAAGATCAAGGAAAATTATGGCTGTGAAGACGTCGAACCGCGTGGATTCGTGAGTTTGATGGACTTGTACGAAAATAATTTTCTTCGCTTCAGGAAACTGGTGCCTGATCTCCATGCGCTGGAAGAAAGCGCGTATTCACGCATCAACGGCTGCATGGGCCTGCACCTTTCCGTGCTGGATCGTTCGCGTTACACGACGACCCTGCGCATGACCTACCATTTCACCGAGGGGTCCCGGCTGTACGCCGAACCGGACCTGAAAATCCGCGTATATCACGATGCGCGCCTGGTCGAGGTGCTTTCCGGCCATCTCAAGCACGGGCGGCAACGCTTCGAACACCTTCCTGCAGACGCCAAGATGGAGAAGTGGAAGCTGAACCGGTTCCTGTACAAATGGCTGGGATTCTGCCTCCACCAGGGCCACCAGTTCCAGTGCGATGCCGGTGCGGGTTTCAGTGAATCTGCCGCCTCAGGTGCGATTGTTTAGACAAATTCGACAATTTTCCTCAAGCACCCCCGAAAAACCGCTGTAAAGCGCACAAGGGCGTGCAGACAGGCTGAAAAACATGGTATTATGCGCTGCTTTTATCACGCGCAAAAACTAATGCGCTACTGCAACGGAACCTGTCGGCTTAATGGCTGAATTCGCAAAAGAAATTTCCCCGGTCAACCTAGAAGACGAAATGCGTCAATCCTATCTGGATTACGCGATGAGCGTCATTGTTGGCCGCGCCCTGCCGGACGTGCGCGACGGTCTGAAACCGGTTCACCGCCGTGTGCTGTACGCAATGAACGAACTCGGCAACGACTGGAACAAGCCCTACAAGAAATCGGCCCGCGTCGTTGGTGATGTCATCGGTAAATACCACCCCCATGGCGACACCGCGGTATACGACACCATCGTGCGCATGGCGCAGCCGTTTTCCCTGCGCTACATGCTGGTCGACGGGCAGGGCAACTTCGGTTCGGTGGACGGCGATGCCCCGGCCGCGATGCGTTACACCGAAGTGCGCATGTCGAAAATCGCACACGAGCTGCTGGCCGACCTCGACAAGGAGACGGTGGATTTCGTCGAAAACTACGACGGCTCCGAATCCGAGCCCTCGGTGCTGCCCACGCGCGTTCCTGAACTGCTGGTCAACGGTTCTTCGGGCATCGCGGTGGGCATGGCGACCAACATACCGCCGCATAACCTGAACGAGGTCATCGACGCCTGCCTGGCGATGATCGATGACCCCGATATCACCGTTGAAGGGCTGATGCAGCACATACCCGGCCCCGATCTACCGACGGCTGCACTGATCAACGGCTCCAAGGGCATTCGCGAGGCCTACCGTACCGGCAGGGGGCGCATGTACATGCGCTCCAAAGCCGAGATTATCGCCAACGAAAAAACCGGCAAGGAAACCATCATCATTACGGAGATTCCTTACCAGGTTAACAAGGCGCGCCTGATCGAGCGCATCGCCGAACTGGTCAAGGAAAAGCGCATAGAAGGCATTACCGAACTGCGCGACGAATCCGACAAGGACGGCATGCGCATCGTGATCGAGCTGCGCCGCGGAGAAGTCGGCGACGTCGTATTGAACAACCTTTACAAGCTCACCGCGATGCAGACGGTGTTCGGCATCAACATGGTTGCGCTGGTGGATGGCCAGCCCCAGGTGCTGAACCTGAAGCAGATTCTCGACGCCTTTATCCGCCACCGGCGGGAGGTCGTCACCCGGCGCACCATCTTCGAACTGCGCAAGGCAAGGAACCGCGCGCATGTTCTTGAAGGACTCGCGGTCGCGCTTGCGAATATCGATGAAGTGATCGAGCTGATCAGGAAGTCCGCCAGTCCCGCCGAGGCGAAACAGCAACTGGTCGCCCGCGTATGGCAGCCGGGTGCGGTCCTCGACATGATCAAGCGCACCGGCGCCGATTCGTCGCGACCGGACGACCTCGATCCGCAGTACGGACTCAAGGAGGACGGCTACCATCTGTCCGAAATCCAGGCGCAGGCGATCCTGGACCTGCGGCTGCATCGACTGACCGGGCTGGAGCAGGACAAGATCCTGGACGAGTACAAGGACATCCTCGACCTGATCGGCGAGTTGCTGGACATCCTGTCGAATCCCGAGCGGCTGTTGCAGGTGATTCGCGACGAGTTGGCAGAAATCAGGGAGAAATACGGCGACGAACGCCGGACCGAGATACTCGAAGACCAGCTCGACCTGTCGATGGAAGACCTGATCACCGAGGAGGACGTGGTTGTCACCTTTTCGCACGAAGGCTACGCCAAGTGCCAGACCCTGGATGTCTACAATACCCAGCGCCGGGGCGGGCGCGGCAAGACAGCCACGCGCATGAAGGACGAGGATTTCATCGACAAGCTGTTCATTGCCAACACCCACGATACGCTTCTGTGCTTCTCCAGCCTGGGCAAGGTGTACTGGCTCAAGGTCTACCAGATGCCGATGGCCGGCCGCGGTTCGCGCGGCAAGCCCCTGGTCAACCTGCTGCCGCTGGAAGAGGGCGAGCGTATCAACGCGGTGCTGCCGGTGCGCGAATACGATGAAGACCACTTCGTCTTCATGGCGACCAGTTCGGGAACCGTGAAAAAGACCGCGCTGACGAATTTCTCACGTCCGCGCGTGTCTGGCATCAAGGCGATCGACCTGCGCGGAAGGGACCAGCTGGTCGATGTCGTGATCACGGACGGTTCGCGCCATATCATGTTGCTGTCCAATGCCGGCAAGGCCATCCGCTTCTCCGAAACCGACGTCCGGGAAATGGGCAGAACCGCGGCCGGTGTACGCGGTATGCGCCTGTCGAGTGATCAGTGCGTGATCAGCATGATCATGGTCGAAGACGAAGGCTCGATCCTGACCGCAACCGAGCACGGTTTCGGCAAGCGCACCCCGGTTTCAGAGTACCCGGTCAAGGGCCGCGGTGGGCAGGGCGTGATATCGATACAGACCAACGAACGCAACGGCGAGGTGGTCGGCGCGATCCAGGTTGGCAGCGACGATGAAATGATGCTGATCACCAACCACGGCACGCTGGTGCGCATCGCCGTCAACGATATCAGCGAAATGGGCCGCAATACCCCGGGCGTTCGTCTGATTCGATTGACCAGGGGCGAGAAGCTGGCCGAGGTCGAGAAAATCGAATCGATCGAAAAAGAAGAAGAATAAATCGATAAAAAACATAAAGTAACAAAATAAACATAAAGTAAAAAGTGACCTTAGTGTATGGCTAGAGTATTCAATTTCAGCGCGGGACCGGCAATGCTGCCGACCGAGGTTCTAGAACGCGCACAATCAGAATTAACGGACTGGAACGGATCCGGCATGTCGGTGATGGAGATGAGCCACCGGGGCAAGGAGTTCATGTCGATCGCGGAGAAAGCCGAGGCCGATTTGCGGCAGCTGATGGCGATTCCGGACAATTACAAGGTCCTGTTCCTGCAGGGCGGCGCCAGCAGCCAGTTTTCGATGGTGCCGATTAACCTGCTCAACGGCAAGACTTCGGCCGACTACCTGCTGACCGGGCAGTGGTCAAAGAAAGCGATCGCGGAGGGCAGGCGTTACTGCGAAGTCAACGTGGTCACTGATTGCAGCGACACGAATTTCACGACCGTTCCGGCTGCGGACAGCCTGGAATTCAACAGCGATGCGGCCTACGTGCACTACACGCCGAACGAGACCATCGTCGGCGTCGAGTTTCCCTACATTCCGGATACCGGCGACATCCCGCTGGTGGCCGATATGTCGTCGACGATCCTGTCGCGGCCGATCGATGTCAGCAAATACGGTGTGATCTATGCCGGTGCGCAGAAAAACATCGGGCCCGCCGGCGTAACCGTCGTGATCGTTCGCGACGACCTGATCGGCAGCGCGATGGAAGGTATGCCCGTCATGTTCGATTACAGCACCCACGCGGACAGTGGCTCGATGTACAACACGCCGCCGACGTACAGCTGGTACCTTTCGGGACTGGTGTTCGACTGGCTGTTGCGCAACGGCGGCCTGGCGCACATGGCCGAGGTCAATAAAACCAAGGCGGAAAAACTGTACGCTGCGATCGATGGCTCGGATTTCTACTCCAACCCTGTCGCTGTCGAATGCCGTTCGTGGATGAATGTACCGTTCATCCTGGCCGATGCTGAACTGGACGCGAAGTTCCTCGAAGAAGCCGGCAACAACAACCTGAAGACGCTGAAAGGGCACCGCTCAGTGGGCGGTATGCGTGCGAGCATCTACAATGCGATGCCGGTCGAAGGCGTCGATGCGCTGATCGCGTTTATGGCGGATTTCGAGAAACGCCACGGGTAGGGTGGGCATTGCCCGCCGTGCGCTTGATGGTGGGCGATGCCCACCCTGCGGCTGCCACGAATAATTTGGAAAAAAACCGATGTACAAGATAAAAACCTTCAACAATATCTCGGAAAAGGGATTGAGCCGTCTGCCCGAAGCCGACTATGACGTCAATCCTGGTCATGAAGCGCCCGATGCGATTATCCTGCGTTCCTACAAACTGCACGATTACCCGGTACCCGACAGCCTGGTCGCCGTTGGCAGGGCGGGGGCCGGAACCAACAACGTGCCGGTGGAGAAGATGTCCGGCAAAGGCATCCCGGTGTTCAATGCACCCGGCGCCAATGCCAACGCGGTCAAGGAACTGGTCATTGCGGGCATGCTGCTCGCGTGCAGGAATATCTGCCAGGCCTGGGATTACGCCAGCAATGTCGAAGGCACGCCGGAACAGCAGAACAAGGCCGTCGAGGATGGCAAGAAGAAATATGTCGGCTACGAACTGCCCGGCAGAACGCTGGGCGTTGTCGGTCTCGGCGCCATCGGTGTCTATGTCGCCAATGCCGCGGTCGCGCTGGGCATGCGCGTCGTCGGCTTCGATCCCACGATTACGGTCAAGAGCGCCTGGCGGATGTCGTCCGAGGTTGTGGAAATGCCCAGCATCGACGAGCTGGTCAGGCAGTCCGACTTCGTGACCTTCCATGTCCCGCTGCTGGACAGCACCCGCGGTCTTCTGAACGCGAAACGCATTGCAAGCATGAAGGATGGAGCCGTTGTGCTCAACTTTGCACGTGATGGCATCGTGGATGACGAAGCGGTGTTGAAGGCGCTGGACAGCGGCAAGCTCAGCGCCTACGTCAGCGATTTTCCCGCACCCGGCCTGAAGGGCAACAAAAAGGTCATCACCCTGCCGCACCTGGGAGCATCGACGGTGGAAGCCGAAGAGAACTGCGCGATCATGGTCGCCGACCAGCTCAAGGATTTTCTGGAAAACGGCAATATCCATAATTCCGTGAATTTCCCTGAAATCAAGCTCGCGCGTATCGGCGACGTGCGCCTGGCGATCGCGAACGAAAATCGCCCGGACATGGTTGCGCAGATATCGCATGTACTCGGCCAGTCAAGTGTTAACATACATCACATGCGCAACGAATCCAGGGGCGATCTCGCCTACACCTTGCTGGACCTGGATCAGCGGATCGACGACGACACCCTGTCGCAGATCAGGGCCATTGACGGTGTATTGAGCGCGCGCCAGATTTAAACACTTTAACAATACGGTTGACCTGTATGGCCGACAAAGACCCGCTTGCCGATATACGCCAACGTATCGATGAAATCGATGTCGCTGTACAGCAGCTGGTGTCGGAGCGCGCAGAATGCGCGCGCAAGGTCGCCGAGATCAAGCGCGAGCAGGGTGATACCGAGCACTTCTACCGGCCCGAACGCGAGGCGCAGGTGCTGAGAAGGGTCCTGGAGCGCAACCAGGGGCCGCTTTCCGATGAGGCAATATCCGGCCTGTTCCGCGAGATCATGGCGGTCTGCCTGGCGCTTGAAAAGCCGCTGAAAGTCGCGTTTCTCGGGCCGCAGGGCACCTATACCCATGCCGCGGCGGTCAAGCATTTCGGCAGCCAGATCGAATCCGAACCGGTAGCCAGCATCGAAGAAGTTTTCAGGCTGGTGGAGGCGGGCGGCGCCAATTTCGGCGTGGTACCGGTGGAAAATTCCAGCGAAGGCGTGATTAACCACACGCTTGACCTGTTCATGAAATCAACGTTGACGATCAGCGGCGAAGTCGAATTGCGCATCCGCCACAACCTGATGACGAATCAGGCAGACGCCGCAAGTATCGAACGCGTGTATGCTCACCAGCAGACACTGGCGCAGTGCCGTCTCTGGCTCGATACCAACCTGCCGAATGCGGAACGCATCGCGGTGCGCAGCAATGCAGAGGCCGTGATCCTGTCAGCCGAGCATGACAGGTCGGCCGCGATCGCCGGCACCATGGCCGCCGAACTCTACGATATGCCTGTCATGTACGCCGATATCGAGGACGAGCCCAACAACACGACGCGCTTCGTCGTGATCGGCAAGTATCGGGCGCCGCCGAGCGGCGCCGACCGGACCAGCCTGCTGGTGTTTGCCCACAACAAGCCCGGCTCTTTGTTTGGCTTGCTGGAGCCGCTGGCCAAGCGGAGTATCAGCATGAGCAATATCGAGTCCAGGCCGTCGCGTCGGGGTGTCTGGGAGTACGTGTTCTTCATCGATATCGACGGGCACTGTGATGACGCCAACGTGGCGGCTGCCATCGACGAGATCGAGCAGGCGTCTGCGATGGTCACCGTGCTCGGCTCCTATCCGCGGGCCGTGCTCTGAGCCGGTTGTTCGACGATGCCCGGTAATTTCCAGCATCTTGCCGCGAGCGGCGTGCAGCAACTGCAGCCCTACCTGCCGGGCAAGCCTGTCGAGGAACTCGAGCGCGAGCTCGGGATAACCAATTCGATCAAGCTCGCATCGAACGAGAACCCGCTGGGCCCCAGCGCGAACGCGCTGCAGGCTATAGCGGACTGCAGCCGCGACATCAATTACTACCCGGACGGTGGCGCATACAAGCTCGGCAGGCGGCTGGCGCAAAAATTCGATCTCGACCCGGAGTGCCTGACCTTTGGCAACGGCTCCAACGATGTGCTCGAACTGGTGGCCAGGGCTTTCCTCACGCCGTCGCACTCTGCGGTCTATTCGGAATATGCGTTCGCGGTGTATCCGATCGTGGTGCAGGCCATCGGCGCCCGGGCCAGGGTCGCGGCGGCTTACCCGGCCGCGCATGAATCCATGCCGATGGGGCACGATCCCGACGCGCTGGTCGGCGCTGTCGACGAGGACACGCGGGTCCTGTTTATTGCAAACCCGAACAACCCGACCGGTACCTGGCTGGCGCCGGACACGGTCACGGCCATGCTCGACAGCATCCCGGATCGCGTCATCGTGGTGCTGGACCTGGCTTACCTCGAATACATGGATGATGATCTGAAGCCGGATATCAAGCAGATGTTGAATGCCTATCCGAACCTGATCGTCACCGGCACCTTCTCCAAGGTGTACGCGCTGGCCGGGCTGCGTATCGGTTACGGGCTTTCGCATCCGGAAATAGCGGACCTGCTGAACCGGGTGCGCCAGCCTTTCAATACCAACACGATCGCGCAGGCGGCGGCACTGGCCGCGCTCGATGATGATGCGCACCTGCATGCGAGCATCAAAATGAACCGGGAAGGCAAGGCTTATTTGCAGCAGGAACTGGATCGGCTCGGGCTGGATTATCTTCCTTCGATGGGCAATTTTCTGACCGTCGACATGCAGCGGGATGCAGGGCCGGTTTATGATGCGCTGTTGCGCCAGGGTGTAATCGTGCGCCCGGTCGCAAACTACAGAATGCCAGACCACCTGCGCGTGACCGTGGGCACCCCCGACCAGAACCGGCGTTTTATCCAGGCGCTGTCGGGAGTGCTTGCATGAGCGAACGCCACGTTGATTCCGTCTGTATCATCGGCACCGGGTTGATCGGCGGGTCGCTGGCGCTCGCAATCAAGCAGGCCGGCTTTTGTTCCGAGGTCATCGGCGCCGGCCGCACCGAGGAAACCCTGGTCAGGGCAGTGGAACTCGGCGTGATCGACCGTTACGAAACCAGTATGTCGAAGGCAGCGGAAGCGGCCGATATCGTCGTGGTCTGCGTACCGCTGGGAGCGATGCGCACGGTTTTCGAACAGATCAGTGCCGGCGAGACCGGGCATACGGTCATCACCGATGCGGGCAGCGCAAAACAAAGCGTCATCGCGGATGCCCGGGCAGTGTTCGATCAAGGGCTTCAGAACTTCGTTCCGGGGCATCCGATTGCGGGAACCGAGCAGAGCGGCGTAAGCGCCGCCTTTCCCGAGCTGTATCGGCAGCGCCGGGTGATACTGACACCGACCGAAGATACCCGCAGCGATGCACTCGACCTGGTGCGGGCGATGTGGCAGGCGGCCGGTGCGGAAGTCGAGACCATGAGCGCGGAACACCACGACCTTGTTCTGGCGGGTACCAGCCACCTGCCGCACCTGTTGGCCTTTGGCCTGGTGGACTGTTTGAACAATCTCGAAGACGTCGACGAAATCTTTCGCTTCGCCGCCGGCGGATTCCGCGATTTCACGCGCATCGCTTCGAGCGACCCGGTAATGTGGCGCGACATCTGCCTGAGCAACCGCGACGACGTCATGGACATGATGAAACGCTACCGCGATGAAATGGAAAATATATACCGCGCGCTGGAAGCCAACGACGGCGAAAAGCTGAAGGAAATTTTTCAACGCGCGAAAAAAGCGCGTGATGCGTTTTGTGGATGAATGAAAGTCCGCAAATGAACGCTAATATTTTTTTGGCCACAGAGACACAGAGGCCACAGAGATGTCTCTAGTTTTCGTAGGAGCGACTTCAGTCGCGAAATGCTGGAGTTTGCGACTTGATTTCCTCCTGCCGACACTAATAGAAGATTCTCTGTGGCCTCTGTGTCTCTGTGGCAAGAGTTCTTAATTATGAAATTTATTGTTAACAACGGCGGCAAGCTCGCGGGCAGCATCCGCGTACCGGGCGACAAGTCGATCTCGCACCGCTCGATCATGTTCGGATCGATCGCGCGGGGCACGAGTCACATATCCGGCTTTCTCGAGGGCGAGGACAGCCTGAACACGCTCAGGGCGTTTCAGGCCATGGGTGTGTCCATCGAAGGGCCGGAGCAGGGGCGGGTCGTGATCCACGGTGTCGGCATGCGCGGCCTGAGACAGCCTGCGCAGGCACTGGACCTCGGCAATTCCGGCACCTCGATGCGCCTGCTGGCCGGCCTGCTGGCAGGGCAGGGATTTGATGTCGAACTCAGCGGCGATGCGTCCCTGTCCAGGCGGCCTATGGAGCGCGTTACCCGGCCGCTGGCGTCAATGGGCGCGCGAGTCTCGACCGCGGAAGGCGGCCGTCCGCCGCTGCGGATATCCGGCGGTGCGGATCTCCAGGGTATCGAGTACACGCTGCCGATGGCCAGCGCCCAGGTGAAATCCTGTGTGCTGCTGGCAGGCCTATACGCTTCGGGCAAAACCTGTGTCACCGAACCCGCGCCGACCCGCGACCACACCGAGCGCATGTTGAATGCGTTTGGCTGCCCCGTCGACAGGGCGGGCGCAACGGCCTGCATCCAGGGGCCGGCAAGCCTGGCGGCCTGTGACATCGATGTCCCGGCCGATATTTCCTCGGCCGCATTTTTCATGGTGGGCGCGAGCATCGCGAACGGTTCGGATATCCTGCTGCAGCACGTCGGTATCAATCCGACGCGCACGGGCGTAATCGATATCCTGCGCCTGATGGGGGCCGACATCGAGCTGTTGAACGAAACCGAGGCGGGCGGTGAACCGGTCGCGGACATCCGGGTGCGCAGCGCTCCGTTGAAAGGCATCCACGTGCCCGAAGAACTGGTGCCCCTGGCCATCGACGAGTTCCCGGTGATCTTCGTCGCGGCTGCCTGCGCGGACGGCGAAACCGTCGTGACCGGCGCCGCGGAATTACGCGTCAAGGAAAGCGACCGGATCCAGGTCATGGCGGACGGCCTGCAGGCGCTCGGGGTGGATGCGAGGGCCACGGACGATGGCATGGTTATCCAGGGCGGTGAGATCAGTGGCGGCAGCGTGCACAGCCATGACGATCACCGCATTGCGATGGCGTTCTCGATCGCGGCGTTGCGAGCGCAGGGTGTTATCACCGTCGATGACTGCGAGAACGTGAACACCTCGTTTCCGGACTTCGTTGGCCTGGCCGCGTCGGCCGGTCTGTCGATGCGGGCGGACGACTGAACCTGCGCATGAACGCTGCAATACCCGTTATTACACTGGATGGGCCAGGCGGTTCGGGAAAGGGAACAGTCTGCCTGAGGCTGGCCTCGAAACTGGGCTGGCACATTCTCGACAGCGGCTCCCTCTACCGCCTGACCGCTCTGGAATCAATCCAGCAAGGCGCCGATTCCGAGGCGCAACTCGTTGAAATAGCAGAAAAACTGGATGTCGATTACGTGCCGGAAGGCGGCCGGCTGAAGATCATGCTGCGGGGGCGTGACGTCAGCGATGCGATCCGGGCCGAGGCCGTGGGTTCGCGTGCGTCGGAAATCGCCGCGATCGCGGGGGTTCGCAAGGCCCTGCTCGAGCGGCAGCGCGCCTTCGCGAGGCCGCCGGGCCTGCTGGCTGACGGCAGGGATATGGGAACCGTGGTTTTTCCCGATGCGCAGCTGAAAATATTTCTCACCGCGAGCCCGGAGGAACGCGCTAAAAGACGTTATAAGCAGTTGAAAGAAAAGGGAATAGATGCTAATCTCCCTGAGCTTGTCGCCGAGCTGGAAGCGCGCGACAGGCGGGACTGCGAACGCGAGACGGCTCCCCTGCAGGCGGCGGACGATGCGATACTGCTGGATACCACGGCATTGAGTATCGAACAGGTCGTCGACCAGGTGATGCAAATGGCGAGTCAGCGTTTTGGCAGCAGCGTGGTCTGATCGCGTATCAGGCTGTTTGTTTAACATTAACCCCGTGTACTACCGCATTCGCCATTGCGGAAATACATCATTTATCAATTAGTTAAATCATGTCCGAAAGTTTTGCTGAATTATTTGAAGAAAGCCTGAATCAAACCGAAATGACAGCCGGCCAGGTTGTCATCGGGACCGTAACCGATATTCGTGATGGTTACGTTATCGTATCTGCAGGCCTGAAGTCCGAAGGTGTTATTCCGGAAGAACAGTTTAAGAATCTCAGCGGCGATATTGAAGTTGCCGTTGGTGACGATGTGGAAGTTGTGCTCGAAGCCGTCGAAGACGGTTTTGGTGAAACCCGCCTGTCCCGTGAAAAAGCCAAACGTGCCAAGGCGTGGAAATCGCTTGAGTCATCCTACGAAACCGAAGAAATCATCACCGGTATCATTACCGGCAAGGTCAAGGGTGGCTTCACCGTTGAACTCGGTGACATCCGTGCATTCCTGCCGGGTTCACTGGTCGATGTGCGTCCTGTCAGGGACACCTCCTACCTCGAAGGCAAGGAACTCGAATTCAAGGTCATCAAGCTCGACCAGAAACGCAACAATGTTGTGGTATCGCGCCGCGCCGTTGTTGAGTCCGAATACAGTGCTGAACGTGAGGCCCTGCTCGAGACCATCGAAGAAGGCAAGCCGATCAAGGGTGTCGTCAAGAACCTTACCGACTACGGTGCCTTCCTTGACCTGGGCGGCGTCGATGGCCTGTTGCATATTACCGACATGGCCTGGAAGCGCGTGCGTCATCCGTCAGAGGTCGTCAACGTCGGCGATGAAATCACCGTGATGGTGCTGAAGTTCGACAAGGAACGCAACCGCGTATCACTGGGCCTGAAACAGCTTGGCGACGATCCCTGGACTGAAATTGCACGCCGCTATCCGGAAGGCTCCAGGCTGCACGGCAAGGTCAGCAACATCACCGACTACGGATGCTTCGTAGAAATCGAAGACGGTGTTGAAGGCCTGGTACACGTTTCTGAAATGGACTGGACCAACAAGAACATCAATCCTGCCAGTGTCGTAGCGCTCGGCGACGAAGTCGAAGTCATGATACTGGACATCGACGAAGAGCGCCGCCGCATCTCGCTCGGCATGAAGCAATGCCAGCCCAATCCGTGGGATGAGTTCTCCGCAACGCATAACAAGGGCGACAAGGTTTCTGGCAACATCAAGTCGATTACCGACTTCGGCATCTTTGTCGGCCTGGAAGGCGATATCGACGGCCTGGTGCATATGTCGGATATCTCATGGGATGTTTCAGGTGAAGATGCAATCCGCAATTTCAAGAAAGGCGACACCATAGAGGCCGTTGTTCTTTCTATTGATCCGGAGCGTGAGCGTATTTCACTGGGCATCAAGCAAATGGAGCAGGATCCCGTTTCCTCGTTCATGGGGGCCAACAAGAAAGGCTCGATCGTCAAGGGAACGGTCATATCTGTTGACGCCAAGGCGGCCGTCGTCGATCTGGGCAACGGCGTTGAAGGCACACTGCGTGCTTCCGAACTCTCGCGCGATCGTGTCGAAGACGCTTCGACCGTGCTGAAAGTCGGTGACGAGGTTGAGGCCAAGCTGATCGGCATTGACCGCAAGAGCCGTGCCATCAATCTTTCGATAAAGGCCAAGGACTATGAAGAAGAAGCCGAAGCGATGAAGGATTATGCGAGCTCGCAGCAGTCTGCTTCCACCAAGCTGGGCGATTTGTTGAAAGAGCAAATGGATTCAACCGACTAACGCCAAAGCAGACATAGTTATCAACCAACTATCGAGGACGGTTTCAGATGTCAGAAGAAACGAATGCAAGATCAATGATGAAGTCAGAATTGATCGAACGAATTGCGCGTAAACAAAGTCATCTCGCCTATAAGGACGTCGAGCTTGCCGTGAAAAGCCTGCTCGAACAGATGAGCAACTCATTGTCCAATGGTGAGAGGATCGAAATACGCGGATTTGGCAGTTTCTCCCTGCATTACCGTCCTCCGCGTGCAGGACGCAATCCCAAGACGGGTGACTCTGTATCCTTACCGGGCAAACATGTGCCACACTTCAAGCCCGGTAAGGAGCTCAGGGAACGCGTGAACGATTCCATGAAGAAAGAACGAGAGCAATAGCTTTTTTTCAACGCCACAAGCATGACGGCCGGGACCCCGGCGCCCGGGTGGCCGTCTGATTTTTCAAATATAGCTGGGTAATACTGGTTCCATGGCTGAATTTTCTGAATTCCCCGGCTGGGTTCTGGTGGCGCTGCCCGTCATCCTCATACTCCTTTATCTCGCGTTTGGTCGAAGCAGGGAAACAGCCGGTCGCAGAAGCCAGTTGTCGACTGACTATTTCAAGGGCCTGAACTACCTGCTCAATGATGAACAGGGCAAGGCGCTCGATATATTCGTTAAGCTGGTCGAATCCGACTGGGAAACCATCGACACGCATTTCGCGCTGGGCAAGATCTTCCGGAAAAACGGGGAGATCGACAAGGCCATCAAGATCCACCAGGGCTTGATTGCACGGCCCTCACTGCCCGAACGTTACCGCAACAAGGTGCTGCTGGAGCTTGGCTACGACTACCTGGGCGCAGGCTGGTTCGACCGTGCGGAAGGCCTGTTCAAGGAAGTGCTGATCCACGACCCCAAGTCGGAGCCGGCGCTGAACAACCTGATTCTTATCTATCAGCAGGAAAAGGACTGGCACAAGGCCATCGATGCCGCCGAGCGGCTGTTCAGCGATAACAAGGAGAAAACAGGGCCAATGATCTCGCAGTATTACTGTGAGCTTGCGGATACAGCACTGGGCAAGGGCGATGTGAGCCTGGTCGAGCATTATGCAAACCAGGCATTGCGCTACGATACTGCGTCGGTGCGCGCCACGATCATTCTTGCCGACCTGGCCATGGCTGCGGGCGACTATGAAAAGGCAAAGAAACTGCTGCAGCAGATTGAAAAACAGGATGCCGAGTTCCTGCCGATGGTAATGGAGAAGCTGGTCGAATGCCACGACAGGCGGGACCAGGCCGAGGAACTGATGGAGTACCTTGAGCAGCTGGAAAAGCGCCAGGAAAATCTGCCCTTGCTGGAATCGCATACGCAGGTGATCGAACGCTACAGGGGACAGCAGGCCGCTGCAGACTATGTTGCCCGGAAACTGGAAAAGTATCCGAGCCTTGACGGAATCAACCAGCTGCTGAGCCTCGGCAGCGCGGATAACGGCAGTGACCTGGGCGGCATGTTGCGGGGCTTGAAAACGGCGGTGAATGTTATGCAAAAGGATCAGGCCGCGTACCAGTGCAGGCGGTGCGGCTTTAAAGCCAACACCCTGTACTGGTTGTGCCCCAGCTGTCACAGCTGGAGTTCCGTCAAGCCCTATGGCAGCGAAGCCGCCCACTGATGTCGGAATCCAGGGTCATCGTTGCGCTCGACTTTGC
>Ga0180438_10006105_pt1 | contig 16472 bp, 13 predicted proteins | sample SS_ome_12_FD_132455 | JGI IMG/M metagenome (GOLD analysis project Ga0180438, IMG submission 132455) | Hypersaline lake sediment archaeal communities from the Salton Sea, California, USA - SS_3_D_2 metaG | ecosystem: Environmental > Aquatic > Non-marine Saline and Alkaline > Hypersaline >...
ATAATATTTATCTCTTCAAATAACAATTCTATAATACGTGCTAAGAACCCAGTGAGCCCACCAGCATTACCATGCCATACTCGAACTTCGAGAGATTGACTCCCCTCGGATACATATATTCGAGTTATAATGCGTCCACCTGTGACCTTCGCTTCTGCACAAAACCATGCCTCTGCTTCATATGATCCCTTTGCATCTGTGCCCTCATGAGAAGTTACCGCACTGGTTTCAAAATTCTTTAGAGTTCTGATTGCTGCGCGATAAGCCAAACGAGGATCCAAATCTGCGATAAGAAAAGCCCTAGCATCATTAGGCAGAGACTTAATGGCAATCTGGCAATCCTCTATAGAAGTAAGATTTGTACAAACCAATGGACACTTTATTTGTACTTCTTTTTTACGGATATTTATGGTATACTTCTCTCCTGTAGCATCTTTATATATCACCGTCCCACCAATATTCGATAAACCACATTGCTTAGGTTCTAAGTAGAAATCAACTCCACGAGAATTTTTTGCTTCTATCACAGGAATAGTAATTAATGATTGCTTAGATTTATAACTTGACGGTACATCTAATAATACTTTTACATTATTTATCGCCATATCGCTTTTATTTCGAACGGCAATTTTCATATGAACTTGACCACCCTCAAAATCATAATCCCTCACAACTTCAATTTTTCCCTCATCAATCGGAGTGGTTATTTTTTGTTTAATATGAGCCTTTCCTGATTCAGAACGTGGAACGCTATAAGCGACAAATAAGCGTTTATGCATATCAATATAGCCATCAATATCACCTCTCCCAATTAATTGTGCCAGATTCTCCTCTATACTTGACTCAGTTACCCCTAATCTATTAGAAAGCTCTCTTAAAGGCATTGTTCTATAAGCTCTTGCGATTTCCTTAATTTTCTTTTCTAAATATTTGCTAGTCATAAACTCTCTTCTTTGAGTAAAGATACCGTTGATGGTACCTGTCTTAATTAGTTCATGTAAAGTTTTACGGGCTAATTCCACAGCAATTTTAAGATTTCTAGCAAGATTATTTAATTCAAAAAGGCCTACTTCTTTAGCATATGCTTCTGTTTCTTCTTTTATTTTTATTTTAGTTATAACCTCGTTTCCTCTATCCGCAAAGAAAGCGTTAATTGCTCCAGTTCGCATTAAATTTACACAAAAAGATTTTGTAAGTTCTGATGGAATATTAAATATATTCGCAAGTTCTTCAATCGAAATCCTGCCTTTCTCATTGATCTCTTTAATTAAAGTATTTGTTATGTATTTCTGAGTATAATAGATATTCTTATTCTTTGAAAAGGAGCCTTTTATTTGATATTGACTAATAAGCTTATATATAACTTTCAGTGAGATCTCCGAATTCATATCCAACATCTCACCTAAATCAGAGACTTTTAAAGTACCATTGTTTTGAATTTTATCCAAAATCGTTTCGCGTATATTTGGAGAGATATAATAAAACATCTGATTTCTCTGATCAATTATTCCATATATTCTTTCTTCATCCATATACTTATTTATGAGTTTTATCATTTGCTGAGCGCTAATATTGAAAGAAGTCATTATTGTAGAAAAATTAGTAATATGAGATCTTTTTAATAATTCTAAAAAACAATTGGGACATATTTCCTTACCAACTATGTGTTTTAGACTTTTTCTACAGAGACTCAACTTACTTCCCTTGATGAGATTGTATTTTTCTGCTTCACGAGCAAGTTGCTCTTTTGTTGGGAAAAATAATCCTGGAGTTTTTAAATATGAATTCCAGCCGCATTTGGGATCAGTGCATTCAAGATAATATTGACCTGAGGATAATCTTTCTAATCTTAGAAGTGCTTCACATTCAGGACATTTACTATTCTCAACAATGGTACATCGATATCCTTTTTCGGCAGCACTAGCTTTTGAATAATTATGATCATGTTTTTTACACATCCACTGTTCAGTAGTTGCCATATGGTTAATACAAAAGCTTGAATTGCACTTTTCACATGTAAATTCAATTTTTTTAGAGTCACAGAATAAACAATTCATCGATCTTAACAGTTTAAAATTTTTTAATCTATAATCTTAGTCTATAATATATAAAAAATTACACATTTAAATTATTATATTAGACCAACTGTTGATTTTGAATTATTGATTTATTTTTAACTTTCGTGTTATAGTCAATCTATAGATTCTTCTTATTTAGATATTCTGTAAAGGAAAGACCGGAATACGCAAAAACGATAAAATCAGAACAACTGTGTTGAAGATTATTATGATTGAAATCATAATATAAAAAATGAGTCTCTTTTTACTATCTTTTGGTTTTACAATATGACTAGTTCCCTGTTTCGCTAATGCAAGCGGAAATAGTCCTATAAATGTACCTAATGAAAAATATAGCACAATTAAAACCCCCTCAACAAAACCATGAGCTAAGGAAAATTGAAGACATTGAGAATAGATGATTAATTCAAAGATACATGGAGCAAATCCAACTAATACACCAAATAGATAAGGAGTCTTGTTTCTTTCCCAATCTAACTTAACGATATCCTTAGAATATTTTGAATGTGGCATATAATCATATCTCATAAATAAAAATAAAAGGAAAATACCTGCAAACATAGAAGTAAATGCTCCAAAAAAGTTAATCGTGTATGGATCTGAAATTAAACCAGGAATGATGAATTTCGGTACTAAACTTATAAGAACTGTGCCAAATGCTATAATCAGATTTGATGAAATTATACCAATTCCATATAAAATCAGGATATAAAGGCTCTTTTTCGGATTTTTTGCAATTCCGAATGACCAGAAAAAAAAAATTGCTTTATCCTCACAAGGAATTAATGTATGTAAAATTCCTAATAAAAAAGCTGGAATGAAAATTATAAAAAATTCTTGCATTTCTTGCTGATTTCATTTGAATATTATTAAAACTATGTAGATTTGGGTTTAAAATTATTTAACTTTAATCATAATTATTCAAATATGATTTGTATAATCTTATTATCTATCTTTATTCTTCGAATCTAAAATTCAACTATCTTTTTTCTTATACAATAATTAGTAATTCCATAAAAAATAAAAATCAAAACGATGGTTGGAACGAAATTGAATGGAAAAATCTTATAAATTAACAGAAAAAGAGCAAAAAAACCTATATCCAAAAAACTAAAAAACATAAATCCGGGTTTAATATAATTCTTTACTATTTTGGATTTCCTTGGCAAGTAAAATAATATTATCATTAAAAGAGGGGTAAGAGTAAGGAGATGGTGGTCCCAAGAATCAAAATAGACAATTAAAGTGATAAGCACGCTATATGTATATCCAAAAATTATCGGATGGTTCATTTTTCTTCTAAATACATAGATTATGAATCCTGTTCCACCGAATATCAAAAATGTAACTATAAGTATTAAAATTTGGCTATATGGTGCTCCAAGCGTATAAAAGCCATTGATTATGATTTTTGTTAAACTAAATGAAAAATTTATGTCAACAGGATTAGTTCCTGTGAAATTAGTTTGGAGGAAATCACTCCATAGATTAGGATAAAGCATGAAGTAAAACAAATTAAGTGATAATGGAATTAAAGAACCGACAATTCGCACAAAACTCTTTGTAAATTTTAAATGAAACCATTTCCTTTCGTAGTCAAATTCTATTAATATGAGGAATGGGATAATTGTTATTATAATCGGTTTAATTATTATACTAATTCCTAAGATCAGACTAGCTATAAATTGCATTTTTAAATTTTCATAATTTAGATACAGATAAAGTGAAAGTATGATCATAAATGTAACGAGTAAATTATTTTGCCCTAAAATATAATTGGAAAGATGTGGTAATCCAATAAAAAAAAGACATAAATAGAAAATTACTCGTTTGTCATCTTTTTCATGACCCTTGCCTTTAATTTTTATTATTATCTTGTATAGTATAATAGAAGTCAACACACATAAGAAAAAATTAAAAATTACGTAAAAGATAAAACCCAATTCAAACCCCATTAAATAAAAAGGGATATAAAATACAGCAGATAAAGGGAAATACCTATAAGCATATGGATAATTCGATTGATTATATAAATCTTGAATATTCTCTATAAAAATTCCCGCAGACTTATAGTAAACATAATAATCACTCATATCCCTAAGAATGAAAACCACGAATATTATTGAAAAGATCAAGTAAATCAGATGAATTAAAACTGCAACTTTAAACACTCTATAAGTCCAAAGCTCTTTAATTCGATTAACAATCTTTTTTGTACTTAAGTCAACATCCATTATTAAAACAGCTTAATCCTCTACACTAATTTTTTAAACGTTTTATCAGATTTATATTATATTCTTCTTTTACGATCCCATATTTTCTTGATTTTTAATGCCTTCTTGTATAGATTTTCTATTTTTAGGCCAATTTTTTTAAAATCATGTAATTTAACTGCATCATTATATGCATTAGAGATATAATGAGTTCTTTTTTCTTCATTATGCATAATTTCTTCCAATCCTTGCAGAAAGTGATCCAGATTGTTTGCCTTAAAACAAGAATATCCATGATGCAGCCAATCATAAGCTGGTAACGCTCTCGCTAAGATAGGCAGTCTACAAACAGCAGCTTCTATAAGTGGAATGCCTTGATTTTCCACATATGAAGTATTCAACAATAACTCTGCTCCATAATACGCTTCCCTAATATCAGGATAAAATCCGGTAAATATAACATTATCTAATTTAACTGCTTCATCAATATCAGGATTCTTATTAATTGGACCGACCCAAACAAAATAATAGTCGGGAAACTTTTCTGCGATTTTTCTAAATGTATCAACTCCCTTCTTTTTCCAACTTAGCCCAACATTAATGATTATTTTTGCATCATAGGGAATTTCATAATTTTTATTTAAAAATTTTCTAAAATTATCTCTGTAGATCTTTTTTTGAGCAAAATATTCAATTCGTATTCCGTTACTAACAGGTATAATCGGATATGTCATTTTTGTTTGAATTTTTTCTAAACATTTTTTTGAATACTCACTTGGAGTAATTAGTAAATGAGCTGTGCCATATAAAATTTTAAGCCAAAATTTGAAGATTAAATTGAAAATAGGCTTATCTGGGAGAAAATTTCCCTTTAAATCCTCAACAGTAGTATGACCATGGATAACAACGGCAGCTTGATTGCTAAATTTTTTCTTATATTTTGAAATTTGAAGATATGTTAAGGGATCAAATGTTGATGCTGCTATAATATTGACATTTCCCTCAGTAATCCAATCGGGTTTCTCTTGAGTACTTGGTGTCCAGACGTTATGCCCTCTTTTTCTCAATTCACGAATTACATCTTTAGTATTAGTTTCTATACCACCAATCGTTTTTACATTAGCAAATTTTTTATAAATCTGAAAATTCTCAATAAAAATTATGTTCATATCAATCAAAATTTTTATTAAGAAAAAAATTTAACTAAAGCAAATAGAACTATAGCTGGTTTGGTTTTAATCAATATGTTGATATTGATTGCTTATGATTTTGTGAAACTAAAATGATAACCCATATTACAGAGTAGGAAATTAATCTATTGATGACTTATTTATCCTCTTCAAAATCTTTTTATTAAAATCAATATATTATTTAGATGTGAGCAATAGTAATTTTGAGAAGACCTATTTTGAAGGAGATGAATCTCACTTCTCTAAAATATGGAGTTATGATTTGCAAGCGCGATTGAATACTTGGCGTTCACTCAAATATCGAAAATTTATAAGATATTACTCAACTCATCATAAAACTCTCCTCGATATAGGATGTGCATATGGACATTTTCTGAATAAATTAAAAAAGTACTACAAAGTTTATGGAATGGATGTTTCCAATTATGCCATTAAAATCGCATGTGAGAGGGTTCAATGCGAATGCAAATGCGGAGATCTTGAAAAAGAAATTCCTTATAACAGAAAATTTGATATAATTACAGCAATCTCAGTAATAGAACATCTGTATCATCCCGAAAAGGCGATAACAAACATCTATAATTCTCTTAATGATGAAGGATTATTTTGCTTCGAGATGCCAACAATTAGTAACAAAAGAAGCAAGTTTATTTACAATTTATTTTTTTCTAGAGATGAAACTCATGTATACATTAGATCAGTTGATGAAGTTAAGGAATTAGTAAACTCTTGTGGATTTAAAAAGTTGGCGATTTTTTGTTCATTTTTTCCTATTTTCACAAAGCAGAAGAATTGGGTCGATAATTTCAGTTTTATCTTTGGGATCTTTCAAAAGATTTAAATTATGAGTAGATTAATTTGGTTTTTGATTTCAGTAAAATTAATATCAAGTACATACTAGATTCCATATAAACATATATGATTGGTTATGAATATGTCATTTGTAAAAGCAGCAGCTTATAGGTCTAATTTTGGGGTTATCGTTGGTAATAGGGATGTATTTCCTGATTCACTTGCTAAAAAGGGTAGAGCTCAAATAATTGAATTACTAAACGAAATGGAATATAAACACGTAATTTTGAACGAAGAAGATTCTCAATTTGGAGTGGTGGAAACATATGAAGATGCGAAAAAATGTGCTGAACTATTTAAGATGAATCGTGATAATATTGATGGAATTATTGTTATCTTACCTAATTTTGGAGATGAGAAAGGAATTGCTACTACGCTAAAATTAGCTGGATTAGATGTTCCTGTTTTAATTCAAGCCTCATCAGATGCAATCGACAAGATGGGAAGAGATTTCCGAAGAGATGCATTTTGTGGAAAAATATCTATTTGCAGTGTATTCTATCAATATGGAATCCCCTTTACACTGACTAAAAATCATACATGTAAAATTCACTCAGAAGATTTCAAATCGGATATATACAGATTTGATAGAATATGTCAAATTGTAAAAAGAATAAAAAGTGCTCGTTTTGGCCAAATTGGAACAAGACCTAATGCATTCGAGACAGTTCGTTATAGTGAAAAGATATTAGAATTTAATGGTATTACAATTGAACCGATTGATCTTTCAGAAATTTTTGGTGAAATTTCACATTTAGAAGATGAGAATCAAAAAGTGAAAGAAAAAATAAAATTCATTAAAAACTATACATCAACGACTATTTTTCCTGAATCGGATGTACTCAAATTAGCTAAGTTGGCTGTGGTAGTAGAAAACTGGGTTTCAGAAAAGGAATTGGATGGGTTTGCATTTCAATGTTGGCCTTCTATTCAAGATAATTTTGGAATTGTGCCATGTGCTGTAATGAGTATGTTTAGCGAAGGACTCGTTCCAGCTGCTTGTGAAGTTGACATTTCCGGTCTAATTGGAATGTATATTTTACAAGTTGCATCTGGGAAACCCTCAGCTATATTAGATTGGAATAATAATTATGGAGATGATCCAAACAAAATGGTTCTTTTTCACTGTAGCAACCTTCCAAAGTCTTTCTTTAAGGACACTAAGATGACAATCCATCCAATTATTGGAGATGATAAACCTGATTCAAGTTATGGGGCAATTCAGGGAAGAATCAAGGAAGGACCTTGTACTCTCTTAAGAATAGAAACTGATGATCTCTATGGTGATATCAAAGCACTTTTAGTAAGGGGTAATTATACTGATGATCCATTAGATACATTTGGGGGATTTGGCGTTATTAAGGTTCCAAATCTGCAAAATGTTCTTAAAACTTTATGTCGAGAAGGATTTGCTCATCATGTAGCCGCATCTCTTAGTGAAGTAGACGAAATTGTTAATGAGGCACTTACTACTTATTTAGGATGGAATTTAATTCGTTATTAAATTCATTATTTTTTTCTTTTAAGCTCTAAATCTTCACTAAAAAATCCTGATTTTAAGATCTCATCTTTTTCCTTGTTAGGAATAGTTTTAATCTGAAAAGGATAAAATTTTCTTCCTTTCTCTAAAAAATTTTTATGATATTCTAAAATACGTTTACGGGTAAGATAAATAGCATACTTTGAGATATCGCATCCAATCCATCGCCTATCTAGCTTTTCTGCAGCTAATAATGATGTGCCTGATCCACAAAAGAAATCAGCAATAATATCCTTTTTGTTACTACCTAAATTAATAATTCTTTCAATTAATTTGTGATGCTTTTGATTTGGAAATCCTGTCCATTGCTTTGAAGCTGGTTGTAAGCAAGGAATTTTCCACACATCATCTAATTTTTTATCAGAAACAAGTCGGTAAATTACATGACCATTTTTATCTTTCACGTTTTTTAATACTCCATCAACCATTTTACGTTTCAATTGTTTACGTGGTTTTTCTCTTGGGATTCTAATTTCATTAAAGGTATAATTCTTTGTTTTTGAATATACTAAGATGTCATCATGAGCTCGAGGAAGATTTCTCTTTCCGGCAGAATATTTATTATAGTAATGCCATATAATATGATTAATAAATCTCTCTTTTCCAAAGATCTCATCCAAAATTAATTTGATATAATGCACAGCATGCCAATCTAAATGAATAAATAGTAATCCTTTATTTGATAATAAATGCTTGAATAAAGAGATTCTTTCATATAACATTTGCACATAAGAATTAAGATCTTTATTCCAGTAATCACTATAAGCAATTGTTTCAAATTTGTTCCCATCCATAGAGACTTTTATGTGAAAATCGTCACCAGTAAAGAATGGAGGATCTATATAAATCAAATCTATCTTTTCCTCAAATGAATTAAGTAAAAAGGCTAAAACTTGTTTATTGTCGGCCCAAAACAATAAATTTTTCCATGAATCATCATTAAAATATATTGGATCCTTATTTTTATTGTGATAACTGATTTCTTCTATTAGTTTGAATTTGTCTATGAATTCTTCTTTTAAATTCTCGATATCAATGGTACTTATTTTCTTTTTCTCCCAACTTAAATTAACCATAAGATTCCCACAATTAGATTAATTAAAAAATAGACAAATTAAATATATAAATTGTTAAAAGTGTCATTGAGACTAACAGACTAATAGTGATGGTAATATAGAATACTAAATGTAGGGCATAAATCCGTTTGTTTTTCTCTTCCTTTAAATTCCTTGTTGAATAGAATAATTTATTAAAAATTGCCGCAGAAAGACCTATCGATAACATAATTAATGCATTTCCTTCATTGATTAATCCTTCAAAAAATGAGGTGGCAACAAATAATGAAGATGCTCCTCCAGATAAAAAACCTATACAAAAAACAATAAGATAGTAAAGAATTATATTTAAATTTAAAAATTTCAATATAAATGTAATAAACACAGCTATGAAATATGTTCCTGCAAAAATCAATGCACTTTTTATCGAAACAGGATTTTTAATTTTTTCAAATTCTAATTTGGTCTCCTTTTTCCTCAAGATAAGAAACGAACCAATCAATCCAATTATAACAGTGATTAAGATTGGGTAAAGAGCGTAATACAAGAGTGAGGGTGTAATTATTAATACGATTAACATTCTGACTAACATAGTCTGAATCACGAGCCAAATTGAAGATGATGATGCTCCCACTTCAGCAAGTTCAATTGTGACAGCTTCACTATGGGCAAATCCTCCTAAAAAAGATATGTAATACAAGTTTTTTTCGAAAGAACTCTTCAATAGGAAGTAGCTAAAGTATTTTATTCCTAAAATAATAATAAAAATAGTAATAATTGGTTTAACTTCGATAGATAAAACTAGAAGATTATCAGGTATAAGAATATATAGTAATACTACTATTGCTATAAACTCAATTGTTCCTCGCCATTCAATATCTTGAAGTGATCTAATCTTATTGAATTGTTTTTTCGTCGAAAGGATGATTAAAAAGAAAACTGAAATTACGATAGCTAGATATTCACTATAAAAACATAAAATTCCCACAACTATAGCTAACAACATTGATAGTGTAGTCGTATATCCTGCATCTTTTTCTATAAAAAGACGATAAATACTCCCTACTAATAAAAATAATATCATTCCACTTAACGTTAAAATGATTAAGATAAACCCTTCTAAAGATGTAAGGAATTGTTCATACAAAATTATTAATGAAGTTGAAATCATCGAGAAAAAGATATGATCTCGCGCTCCGTATTGAGCTGAAACCCTCGTGCGCTCAATCCCGACAACAAATCCACAAAAAAAGGATACTAATAATTTTATAAATAATGCATAAAAATCCTCAAGTGATAGTGTTTGCAGAAGTATAAAATATGACATTGAAAAACCATAAGATTTTATTATAAAATAAAAAGATAAGAAATTATTTATTTAAGTGTTTTTCTAATAAATCTTCTAATTCTTTATCTGAGAGAAATCCCTTATGAATCATGACGTCTCTAATTTCTTCTATTACTTGTGGTGCTCCTTTCGCCTCCTCAATAAATTCCTCCAAGGATTTTACCTTCAAATTTAATGCTTCAATTTCTTTAGCTTTTGCTTCAATATTGCTTTTAAGAGAACCGATTTCTTTTTGATTTTTTTCAAGTTCATCATTAAAATCGTTTTTTAGGCTTTCTATTTCTATATACTTATCCGATATTGTTTGTTGCAGATCCTTCTTGACACCTTCTAATTCTCTCTCCCTTTGTTCTAAATCCTCTTTAACTTGGTTTAATTTGGGTTCTAAATCTTTGAGAGGCTCAAGTTCTTTTTCTAAATCCGAAACTTTCTCCTCAGCTGTTTTCAGCTTTTTCTCTAAATCGGACTTTTCTGAAAATAACTTTTCTTTCTCCTCTTTTTCTCCATCTAAATCTTTCTCAAGCGAAGAAAAATCTTCACTTTTCTCAGATAATTCCTTTTCAGTTTCAGCTAACTTATCTTTTGTATCATCAAGTTCCTTTGTTAAATTTTCAATTTTACTCTCTTTTGCTTTTATTTGACGTTCTAAATCGTTGACTTTCGTTCTAAAATCTAATAGGAAACGTCCTTCTACGGATTGCTTTTTCTGAGGTTTTTCTGACGCTTTTTCCCAATCAATACTCAATTTTTTTTCACTTTTAATAAGTTTATAATTGTAATTTTATATTCTCTATATCTAATTTGATTATATTAAATATGATATGTTTCTATATATTTATTTTTTTCAAGTTAATACTATAAAATCTCTGAAACAATGAGATAAAAATATTAGGATTAGGAAAATTATATAAATGGCTTTTGATAATTAGATGGGATATTTAATTAAATTCCTCTAAAATTTGTTCTAATTCTTTATCTGAGAGAAAACCTTTAATAACCATCTTTTCCCTTATTTTATCTAAAATTTCTGGGGATGATTCGACTTCACTTAACTGTTGCTCTAAGCTTTCAATCTTTTTAAGTAATCCATTAATCTGATTTTGGTTAGTACTTAATTTTTCTTTTAAATCATTGATTTCTTTATCTCTTCCTTGTAAATCTTTTTTATGATTATTAATTGCTTTATCTTTAAAAATGATTTTTTGTTCTAGTTCCTTATTCTTTTCTTTTATAAAATTTATTTCTCGTTCCAATTCATTGATTTTTGATTCTGCTATTTCTAAATCTTCTTCAACGTTATTTACTTTTGGTTTCAACTTGGTCAATTCAATATCTACATTTAACTTTTCTTCTGCAATATCATCTAAATTCTTTTTAGCAGATGTGAATTTCTCAGTCATTTTTACTAGACTTTTTTCTCTTCCTGCTAACTTTTTGGAAGTATCCTTAAGTTCTTCCCTTGTATCTCTTAAATCTTCTTTATATTTTGCTAACTGTCTTTCTAAGTCATTTATTTTAGCCCTAAGATCTAAGAGTATTCGCCCCTCTACTTTTTGCCCTTTATCCGGTCTCTCCTCGGCACGTGACCAATCGATTCCCATTTTTTTTTTACCTTCTCTTATTTTTGTCTTTATTATTAAATATATATATATTTACAATCTAATAATTTTTAAATCTCACTCTCAAATACAAATAAAATTGAATAATATTACTTTTTTTAAATCAATTTATTTTTTTTTGTGTACTATAATACAATGATTATAATTATTTTCCTATTTAAAATGTATTATATAAGTGAGAAAGATTAATATCTATATTGGATGTGCTGGGTGGTTATATGAAGACTGGAAGGGAGTATTCTATCCCAGAGGATTGAATACTGAAAAATATTTACCATATTACTCAAAATACTTTAATATAATTGAGATCAACGCAACATTTTATAATCTTCCTACTAAGGAAACCGTAACCAATTGGAATAAAAGAGTTCCATTAGATTTTCAATTTATTGTAAAAATATGGCAAGAAATTACTCATAAACTAAATAATCCCGATGTAGATTATTTGCTTGCACAATTTTTTGATAGTTTAGAGCCTTTAAGAGATAAAATTTATGCATTTTTATTTCAATTCCCTCCTTGGATGCAGTATACTCCCAAACATTTAGATCAAATCAACTATTTAATTAAGCGATCCTCTCCAGAATATAACTATTTAATCGAATTACGTCATAACTCTTGGTTCAAAGAGGATATATTGAATCAAATTGCTGATGGAAAAAGAATAATTATAGTCACATCCTTTCTATCAGGAATCTATCCATATTATAAAAAAAATCAAGAGCGGTATTATATTCGACTAATTGGAGATCGGCAACTTACAGTATTTAATAAAGTTCAGAGAGATAACAATAACCAATTGAGGGATCTACTTAAAAGGATCGAAAACTTCAAGAATAATCCCAATATCTATGAGATATTTATCATTGTAAATAATCACTATACCGGATTCGCTCCAGAAACAGTAAATTCTCTGAAAAAAGAACTAAACTTACCATTTAAAAGTTTTACTCAACAGAAGAAACTTTCTGATTTTTTGTAAAAGGATTATATAATAAAAAAAAATTTGAAAATATTTATAATAAGTTGACAAAAATTGACGTTCCTAAACCCCATAGTAAAATACCTTGAACAAAAGAGAATACCATTATTAACAATGCAACAGGTGGCCATGAAAGGAATTTAGAAATAGTTTTTAACACACCGATATAGAATTTAGCAGTCACTGCGACAAGCACGGTTACAACGATGAATATGATGAATAATAATAATTTCGGATTTATAATATATTCTCCAATTAATTCAACTACATTGTCAGGAATGAGAACAGCTAAAACTATGGCAGTAGCTGTGCCAGCCAGTAATCCTAATATGCTAGCTAAGGGCAAATCATTTATAGGCTTAAATAAAATAGCTATACCAACCACTATCAAGAAGATACACGTAAAATGGTCCGCTTGATTAGCAGTTAAATCTCTATATCTGAAACTCGGTGGTATATTTTGTATCAGTCCAGTTGTACCTGCCCAAATGTCTAGTATTCCAACAACTATGCCTACATAGGAAAGGATTCGTAAAAAAGTGGTGATATCGAACGTTTTTTTTCCTTCGACCTTTCTTTTGGTAAAGGAACCCCGTCTTTTTCTTTCATACCCTAGCCAAGATAATGCAATAAATCCTGTTATAAAAACCATGACTCCAGCAGAATTCGCTACCCATTCAAAAAAGATTCGAGCATAAGACCAATAATCTGTTTGAAAGATCATTTTTATCACGATTCATACAAATTTTACATATAAGATAGACTCTGCTTTTAAATATTTATTTAGAAGTATAAGTGATTAATTAATTTTAAATAGACAGAGTTTATGATTTTTTTATGTCATTTATTGAGAATTTAAAGAAATTAACGCTTAAAGAAAATAGGAAATATCTAGTTCTTGTCATCCTGCTTCTCATTGGAATAGCTATCATTCAAATCCCCGTTGAATATAAGATTGAATTATTTGGTCTTGAGATAGAGATATGGGATCTTATAGGAGTGATAATTTTTCTTCCATTTCTAACTTTTCTAACATTCCTATTTTTATTATCATTATTTGCTAAAAAAGACATCAAGGAAATTGCTTCTTGGAAAGTAATTTTGATTTTTTTAGCAGCTTTGCCATTAATGATTATTATATCAATCATTCTTGTAGGACTATTTCTATTTTCCATTCTTTCTTATATCTTCCTAACATCTTGGTTCATCCTTTATGGAGCATATTTAACATCAAAAAGATTAGATCAAAATCTGAAAAAGCGAATACACAGCTCATTTTACAGGGGAATCGAATTTATAGGAGGTATAATTATCGCTCTCCTACTTTTGTTTGGTTATATATATGGATCTCAATATCTTGGGGAATTAATAGGCATTACCATAACTCAAAGCATAACAATTACCTTAAATTATGTTGTACTTATCGTTGGTGTTATGATCATCATGTTTAGTGTGCTAGGAGCAATTTATCTTTTAAAGAAAATTTTCAATGCCTGGTTAGGGATCTTCTCAATCCTCACTGTTATTTATACTTTCTATCTTTTAATTAAGATCTTTTTTGCATTAAGTAGCACAGGGGGTGCTTCCTCATCCACTTATACACAATTTGCTTTAATCCTTGTTGATCTATTCATAATTCTTTATTCTATTAGTACATTAATGGGCTCACAAGCAAATATGCTGTTTAAAAGATTAAAATTGAAACGCATTGGTCTTGACTCTATCTTAATTTGGCTAATTTTTTCTAAAGTAGCGTATGAATTTGCTCATAATTTTCCATATAGCTGGTTAGCGGGATTTCCGTATATAGATGTTTTATCTCTTTTAGATCAATCAATTGTGAACCTAGGTAAAAATATAGGAGTCTTAATGTTCTTTATTTTCACTTTAGCAGTGTTAGGCATATATCAAATTAGGAAATATTCAAATCAAGAAAAATCTTTTAAAGAAAATGTAGATCAAGAAGTAAAACAACTCTTATCACCTCAATTTGGAGTAATAAGCGATATTAATTTAGATGAAAATCAAAAGCATATTTCTAATAATAGAGAAGATACTAATTTAGAAGAATAGAGGTAAATTAACCTTATTTTTCTTTTCTTTCCTTTTTAGTAAATCAGAAATTCATTTGAGATTAATCCTTTAATAATTAGTTTTATTAACAAAAAAATCAAACAATATCATACTTCATTTTAGGGTGGTTCATGAAATGGAAAATTGTGAGAATCTAATGGATAAAGAATTATTCCTTGATAAGTTTGAAAAATTGTCGTTGAAGATTGAACAATTGACAGATGAAGTAATAAAAATGAAGAAAAAAGTAGATAAATCAAACAAAATAAATCGCAGTTTTGGGTTGGAGACCATACATAACTCTGAACCGTTAGAATTTACTAAGGATGTTAACGGAATAGGGAGCCCAACCAAAAGATATATATTAAACTTTAGGGCGATCTCTGAAATATGGAAAGGACGGAAAAACGACATACTGGTTGTAATTCGACAACAAGAAGAGGAAACACACATGGATTTAAAAGCATTAGGGATACGAATTCCTATAAAAGATATAAAAAAAATTCGAGCATTTGCGAAAAATATCCTCTCTCTTTTATATATTTCCTGCAATCTAAAAGGTCTCGAAATTAATGAAATTCTAAGAGAATTACTGACAGAAATTAATAATGATGGTCCAGACATGGTTCAAGAAATAAAAGAAAAAATGGTTTTATAATTCATATTATCACAAAAATATAAAGATAATATGTGGAGCAATACAATTTAACGTGAAATTCATGTTTCACGATCTTTACATCAAATTTAAGCGTTTTTCCATTCTTTGAAGGATGAGAGAAGATTCTCCACATCTTCTCTCCCCATAACATCAGTTGCAAAACCTCCCTCTATTGGATTTAACCCAAGAAACAGTAATTTGAGTTTTTTAAGATGGTCCAACCCTTTAATTTCAGTGATCTGATTCTCTCCCAGATATAGGTTCTCAAGATTTATCAAGTTATCTAAACCCTTTATTTTGGTGATCTTATTGCAATCTAAATGCAATGTATCTATATTAGTAAGCGTATCCAAGCCCTTAATTTCTTGAATTTGATTATAATCGAGGAATAACCATTTGAGGTTTGTTAGTTTCTCCAAATTCTTTATCTCGGAGATCTGATTGCGGCGCAGTATTAAAACCTCTAGATTTTGCAGATTATCGAGTCCTTTTATTTCTTTAATTTGATTCTGGTTAATATCTAATCTTCGAAGATTTACTAGCGAATCTAACCCACTTATTTCTGAAATATCATTCTCATTCAATTCTAACCATTGTAAATTTTCCAATGAATCTAATCCCTTAATCTCAGAAATATTATTTCTATTCAGGAATATTCTGTCAAGTTTTACTAATCCTTGTATTCCATCAAAATTTTTTATGTGATTATTATTAGCAAATAATTGCATTAATTGAGGAACAACTTCCAAACCATGTAAATCTGTTAGTTTATTACCGTAAAGATCAATTGCCCCGACATTTTTCAACTTATCTAACCCTTTAATTTCAGAAATCTCCTGAATATTTAAACTTGAGAGATTTAAT
>Ga0180438_10006106_pt1 | contig 16472 bp, 9 predicted proteins | sample SS_ome_12_FD_132455 | JGI IMG/M metagenome (GOLD analysis project Ga0180438, IMG submission 132455) | Hypersaline lake sediment archaeal communities from the Salton Sea, California, USA - SS_3_D_2 metaG | ecosystem: Environmental > Aquatic > Non-marine Saline and Alkaline > Hypersaline >...
GACGGGGCTGCTGGTCTCGATCAGTTCCACGAACGGGTTCATCTCTTCTTCCGTCACGAAACCGACAAAGCCGCCCGCTTGAATGTCGTCTGCGGGGATGTTGATGGGGTTGTGATAGACGGAGGCGATCCGGCCGTCCGCAAGTGCCCGAACGGTTTTCTGCCACCGCTTGTGATCGTCGCGCGCTTCGGAGATCCCTCCGGCAAACAAGTTGTTGAACTCGATCTTCGCCGGCTCGGGCATCGAGTAGCGGCTGACGCAGTTCCACACGTAGCCCAGCCGCTCGTCCCACACCAAGCGAAACTCGCTGGTCCCCTTGATGTCCTTTCGGTGGTGATGTTCGACCGTCAGTTCCAGCGAGTCGCCCCGGTCCTTCGTGAATTTGAACTCAAAGGACGTGACCGGCGGCAACATCTGCGTGCCGTACATCTGGATTCTCGCCCCGTACAAGTTTCCCCAGTGGTAGTACTCGGGAAGCTCGTACTTCTCCGCGTCGCCGTCACCGGCAGGGGAAAACCGGAACATCTCGATTTCTTTGATCCAGGTCTGGATCAAGCCGATCCGCTCCTCCCCGTCGCAGATGTAGAACCACTCCGTCCCCTTGGCATGCTCGGCGGGCTGGATCGGTTCGAGGCGGAATGCCGGGGTATGCTTCATCCTCGGCAGCGCCGCGAAGGCCTTGGAGTTTTCCAGCAGGTCTTGAAGCTCCCCGGCGGAAGCGGGGGATGCCCCCGTGGTCAGGGCAATCAGCCCGGCGCAAACGATGACTGCGCTCCTGACGCGCGAAAGATAGTCCATTGTCGTATCCTCAATAACAGTCTGCTTCAGTGATGCGCCGTGCGGACGGCGCGAAAACCGTTCTGATCCTGGCGTGAGCGTACGCTGAACGATCCGGCCCGTGGGCGATAGGTAGCACGGCTGCGGTCCGAGACGCGGAGGCCGAAGGGAGTGTCGCCAAAGAAACCGCCTCGCAATCCGGACCCGATGCCGTCGTTCTCCCCGGATGACGTTCCCCGGCAGTAGTTCGCCTCAGGCCAGTCCGCCGGCACGTCGGGCGTTCCCGGACCATGCGTGCCCTGAAACGCGCGCCCCTTCACGTCACTCACGCTGACGACCTGCTCTCGAACGTTGCCGCTCAGCTCCAGGATGCCCCAGTACGAAGCGCCCGCCGCGATGCGTCCGCTATCGGGCGTGGTGAAGATTCCCGCCCGCATGGGGCTGCCCGGCACGGCGCTGACGCCTCCGCGTGCCGCGCCGCCGTAGAAGTCGGGCATCGTAAAGTCGTAGTTGGCGTTGCCGGCCGTTGTCCGGTAGTTCTCGGTGATGCGCTCATTGGCCGTGCCTTCGCCGGTCACCGCATAGGGCGCACTGGCGATGGCAGCCGTTCCCCACGCGTATTCGCATGGCACGGCCTTGAGCGGTCCGCGGCAGGCCTTTTCGTATTCCAGCTCGGTCATCGGGCGCAGGCCCGCCCAGGCCGCGAACTTCGCACCGTCCCACCACGACAATAGGTTGCATGCCTGATACGGCCTTGCCGGCTTGAAGTTGGGCCAGACGCCTGAGAGAGAGTAGCGTCCCGCGGCCGTGAAATGGGCTCCGGCGTGCTGGTCGTCGCCGGCCGAGGTGCTGTGGAAAACGTTCTTTGGGATCGTATTCAGGAAGTCGGCGAACTGCCGTCGCGTTACCTCGTACCGCATGCAGTAGAAGGCCTCATAGCCGGTCGGGAAAGCGTCCGAGATCGCGCCTTCCGGCCCGATGGCCGCCGTGCCTGCTTCGCCCGTCCCCCAGAGCCGGCCGGGCGCCTTGCCGATGTGGCGGGCATTGGTCCCTTCGGCGGCTGGGCCGCTCCATTTCGCATCGACCAGCAAAGGGATCGCGGGGCCGTGCTTCCAGCAGCCGTTGGTGAAACTGCCGGCCTCCGTCCCGCCCGAACCGACTGCGAAGGTTCCCCGAGGTACATAGACCATCTCGATGGCGAAGAGCTTCAGGTCGGCCGTAGCGGCATCCTCGACGCCGTCGGCGCCGTGCAGCCAGCGTAGTTTCACGTCCTTGAGCTCAAGCGGGCCGTGTCCGGGAGCGGTGCGGTAAATGAACACGCCCATGCCTTTGCCGTCGGTCAGGCCGACATCCAGCGTCGCCGTGGTCGGAATAACGTGGTCGGCTGCATCGGCTGAGAGCGTCGCGTGTCGCCAGTCGTTGTTTTCCCGTTCCGGATCGGTAAGATACTTGGCGAACACCCAGGCCGCGCTCCAACTCTCGGCCGGCAGGTCTTCGCCGATCACGTTTTTCGCAGCAGGCTCTGTCCATCGAGCCCGCCAGGTGTGACTCCAGGAAAGGTCGAACCTTATCTCGCTCTCTCCCGCGACGGTACTGTCGTGCCGCCGCACGTTGACGATCCGAGTGTGGTTGATCTCCGCCGTCCCGCCCTGAAACCGTGCCGCCGCCGCGTCGTCGGCCGGGACACTCAGATGGCCCGATGTCGGCGTGGGCTCGGCGGCCTGTGCCATGACGGCGTCGACCATTTCGGCGTACTCGACAAAGGCGTCGAACTCCCACGTCCAGTAGAGCAGCGACCTGCGCGCGGCCGTGTCGCCGGATCGCTCGATCTCGGTGAGCGCTTTGTCCCGCAGCGTCTTCATCCGGGCCACCACCTCCGGCAGCCAGATTTCCCGGAACAGCCGGGGCGGGATGCGGTTCTCGCCCACGCGCAGCGGCCGTGACAAAGATATCTGCTCCCAACGCTCACACTCAAGCCGCATCAGTTCCCGGGCGCTCTCGGCGCCCGCCCCAAACAGCCGCCGGCACATCTCGTCGAGCGTCGCGTCCACGTCCAGCTCGGGGTCCCACAGCACGCGATTCCAGACGTAGTACGTCGGCGCGGCGGTGATGAAGCAGGCCCCGCCGTAAGTAAGAACCATTCCACCGTCAAGTCGGTCCCGGTGCTTCGAGTAGAAGTCCTGTATGAGGTGCGGAAACTGGACCGGGCCGTACGTCCAGTCGCTGGGGCTTGCGAAGTCGATCCACATGTTGACCGGGCGGCCGGACTTCGCACTCCACGCACGCAGTCTGCCTTCCTCCAGGTTGCGAACGGAGGGCTCGCGCATCAGCCCCATCACGTCCAGGTTGAGGTGGCTCACGACGAGGTTGTCGGGGAACTCCACGTCCTCGGGATACTTCGGGATGGACCAGGGAATATAGATCACCGTTTTGTCTGGCCAGCGCTCGTTGACCCGTTCGCACAATCGCTTGACGAACAGGCCCATGAGCCGCTCTTCGCCGCCCCTGGCCACCGCGCGGCGACAGGCCGGGCAATGACAGGCGGAGCCAACAGAGCTACCACCAATATCCAGCGGAGCCCAGACCGTGATGCTGGAGCGACGGATGCCGCCCACAAAGACGCCTTTTCCGTCCTTGTCCCAGGCCCGCTCCAAGTTCTCGACATAACAGGCGAGCGTTTCCGGGGCACTATAGCAGAACAACTGGAAGTTCCGGTTACCGTCTTCATTGACCGCAAACACCGCCTCGTTGGTCTTCGGCACCTTTCCGATGAACTCGTAGATGCGCGCCCCGTGCTGTACGGCCTCATGCTGCCAGCTATTGCCCTGCCGCATCAACCGGAAGTGGTCGCCCATCCAAAGCGTCTCTCGCTCCTCTCCCAACACGTCGGGCGGCAAGGGGAGCAACTGCTCGTCGAACGAGCGAGCCTGGAGCCAATACCAGTCCTGGTACATGGTTCGATAAGGAAACACAGGCTGATCACGATAGTGTACCGGCGGGATGACGAGCGAGGCACTGCGGCGAATGGAACGCCCTCCGTACTGTGCCGGCCAGTACCAGCGCACGCCCACGAACCGCTCCAAGAAGTCCGCCACCGCCCAGGACGTCCCGCGGTCTCCTCGCCCATGCGCGCTGCCGACGAGGTAGACCCGATTCGGTTCGGTCTTCACCACGAACCCTTCGGCCGGGAGTTGCGCCGCATCGATGCCGGCCTGCTGCGCCGCTTCGCAGTCCCCGATCACGATGGCGGGCCGCCCGGCGCCCGGGGGCTCGCCGACCACTTCGAGCGTCGCGCCGGTGCTGAGGCGGACTGTCTCGACAAGCTGATCGACCAACTGCTTAAGCAGCGGCGCCCGCTGACCGCGTCTCTTTGGAACGAACGGTTCTCTTGCGCTGGGATCGACCACATAGACCACCACCCGCGCCCGCCCGTTTCGCACGATCTCAACAGGCGGGTGTGCCGGCGCCTCCATCCAGCTCACCGGCGTCAGGTCGCGGGGCTTCAACTCATCTCCCGCTAACGCCGCCGGCGCTATCGCAGCCGCCAGTGCGGTGTAGACAGAGAATAGTCTCATGGGGTGTTTCCTTGTCGTCCGTGATTTTATGGGGCTGTGGCCAAACCAGGCCGGGAGCTTCGATCTCCACCCACCTATCGACCGCCGGCTAATGGATCTGTTCGACGTCATATTGGTCGATGAGGACCGACGCTCCCTGCCGTAGGAAATTGACAGCGATCAGCAGGCGGCACTGGCCGCGTCGACGGATAATCACGCCCGACATGCCTTCGAAAGGTCCCCGCCGCACGCGCACCGGCGTGCCCGGTACGAGCCTGGACTCGGCCTCCAACGGCTCGCCCGAACAAATCAACTGGTAAAGTCGCTTCAGGTCGACTTCGAGTGATTCGCTATCGGGGACATCGAGCCAGCGGGAAACGCATCCGGTCGTCATCGACGTGTACCGGACCGTTTCGTCCCCGTGGATAAAGACGTAGCCCGTGAACAGCGGAATGTGAGACGTGCGAATGCGGCCGACCGGGGACCGGTTCTTCTTCGGTACGAGCGGACAATAGTGCGCGACCTGGTGCCGCACCAGCCGCCGCATAAGTTGTTTCTCTTGGTTAGGCCGGCAGTAACACGCAAACCAACGGCCTTCGGTCTCGATATGCGGCTGCGTCGAATCAAAGAGGTCCGACGGGTAAAGGTCCGGCTCGCAAGCAAGTATCGGCATGGTTGGTGTACTCTTCAAGCAAAGGGAGGCCGGTACATGGGAAGTCCGTCACCTGGCTGATTTCACCGACGCTCCGGCGCTGCGCACACTTCGTCCTCGCGGGTGACAGAGCAGCCCGTTCACGGTCTCGATGCATCCTTGCTCTCCGCGTCGCCGTAGCCGAAGTCATGAGACTTTGGGGTGTACCGAAAAAGCCCCGAATTCTCACGAATCCGGCTACGTCAAATTCCCATCCTCAAGTAACTACCAGTCGTCCAACATGCGCTATATGCGGGCTGCCGGTACCCAAGCTCGCCAGAGTTTGGAGTCTTCGCCGGCACGTCCAGACTCTTGGCGACTTCAGCTACATCGCGTATGTCCTCACTCACTTGTAAACGGCTTTGCCCCACGTTTCCGCAACCAAGAACGTCAGGGCCTTCTTTCCGCGATCTGCGTAGGGCGGGTTCTTGATTTCGACCAATTGGCCTTTCCAGCGCCGGCCGCTGGCGTCGCTCCAATTGACCGTCCAGGAGAGCCCCAACTCATCGCCGGCCTGGGGCGGGTCGCTCCCGGCTCCCAGCAACGTCCAGGGAATGGCGCATTCGACGGTGTAGCTCTTGCCGTCCGGCGCTTTGCGGAAGGCGCCCTGCCAACCGGGCGGATTTACTAAGCCGCGATCCATATTCATGCCGTAACGGATCTCCAGGCACGGTTGCTCGCGCGGCTGGAAATACCACAAGGTCAGGTGGACGATGCGACCGCTGAGGTCCTGCGGGCGTGGTTCTCGAGAATAGGGTTTTCTCGCTGTCAGAGGCCAGCCGAAGCTGCGATCCGTCGACAAACGAAGCTGCACGCTGCCGCCCATCCAGGCGGACCACGGATCGGTGTTCGGATCGATCACGTTTCGCATCGGCATGGGATCGCCCACCCGAGCCGCGACGTACAGATACTGTTCGTCGTACATCATGCTGCCGTGTACGTAATAGGACTCGGCAAACGGCCCCGAGCACCGGGCCTCGAATGTGCCCGACAGGTCCCAGTCCGACAGGTCGCCGTCCACGGTCACCCGGCCGGGGGCCGCAACCACGTCCAGCGAGGAAAGCTCGCTCGGCTTGAACGGGATCAGCTCCTCCCCCTGGTAAACGCTCGGCGTGCTGAACGTGCGCAGGAAGTACTCATACGAGAAGGCGACCTTCTGCAGCTCGAACCCGTCCGACGCGTCGATACGCACCGTTTCGCCGGCAACCAGTCGGCGGCGTCGGTTGCTGGATGCATCCGAATCCTTCAGCTCGGCGACAACTACGCCGTCGAACACCTGCGCGATCGTTTCACGTTCCGGCTCCACCGCGACCCCGAACTCCGTGCCCATGTCGACGAACCTTGCCTTGGGCGTATCGACGGTAAAGCCCGCACCCGTGGGCGGCACCCGCGCGACCATTCTCCCCCGGTGCAACACGCTGTTGCCAGCGTCGAGGAGCTCCACAATCGTGGGCGCTTCCACCAGGATCTGGACGCCGTTGGCCAATTCGAGCTCGGCAGTGCCTTTGCGCAAGTTGAGCGTGCCGGCGGCCAAGCGATCGCCCGGCTCGGGACGCGCGGGCCCCTCCCAACCGCAATCGACCGCGCGGGTCAGCGTCGCGAACGACTCTGTTGGTTCCGGCTTCCGCAGTTCCGGCGGCCGCGAAAGGGAGTACCAAAGGAAGGCCGACACCGCAGCGAGCACGATCGCACCGGTTCCCGCCAGTAGCAGTCTCCTCGAGGTGCCACGGGCTTTCCGCCACCGCGATCTCTCCGCTCCCCCAGGCGTGGCAGGGTACGTCGGCCACGCCCCCCGCCCTGCCGCGTTTTCCGCGGCCGCCTCTTCGACGGCCGCCGCCATCACGGCCTGATGCAGCAGGCCGTGCATCTGCGACTCGGCGCGGAACACCCGGCGTGCTTCCTCCGAATCGCGAAGCAACTGGCTCAGCTCGGCCGCCGCCTCGTCGGTGAGGGTTCCATCACGCCAGGCGTCGATCAGCTCGTCGATTCGTTCAACGTTCATCGCGTTTGAGCACCCGCTTTCAATTGTTTCTCCATGCACTCGCGGAGCACGCCGCGGGCACGGGTCAGGCCCACGCGCACGGCGTTGACCGTCCAGCCGATTCCCGTCGCGATCTGCTCTGGCATCTGCGCGCCGTGATAGCGCCGCCAGACCAGTTCTTTCGCCCGAGGCGCCAGGCGATCCAGACAGCGCCGCAAGGCATCGACTCGCTGCTGCCACCGGGACTCGTCCACCGGCTCGGCCGCGTGAAGAAGCTCAACCACGTCTTCGTCCAGGTGGGCGGTGCGGCGTGCACGCGTACGCTGGAACCGGAGGGTTTCGTAACGCGCCACAGTGCATACCCATGCGAAAAAATCGGTGCCGGCCGACCATGTCTGCGCCTTACGGCTGACGGCCAGAAAAACTTCCTGCACGATGTCTTGGGCGTCGGCGAAATTGGGCTCGATCGACAGCACATACCCCAACACCGCCTGCTGATGCCGCACAAACAACTGCTGGAGACGCAGGGTGTGGTCGTCCGGAGCGTGGTGAGAGTCATCGGCCATCACAATAGGACTACCGCTCAGTCGCAGGAATTAGCAAAGAAAATCAGAATATCTTGCCGGCGGCCGCCCCCGGAGCGTGCCTGCGCGATCATTGGAACACATTTCGGGGCAGCTTACCCCCTCCAGCAATCCCCTTTCGTGCTCAGGTTACCCAGTTTACCGCCGGGCACCGACAAGGACTCGGCGCGTAGCTGTCCTTCGCAAAACTTCTTCCGAGGGGAACGGAGGCCACTTGATCGAGGGGTACCCGGAGAATACGGTCTGCTCCGGACGGCAGACGCAACCGGGGAAGCAAGCTGCAGAGTCGCGGTCTCGGGAGTCGCGACTTCGTTTTCCACGCTGCCATTTGCCTGGACGAAGCAAGAGGAGATAGTGAGAAACTTGTCGACGTTGCCGTGACTCGCATCTCGTCCTCGGCCGCTGGCACTGCTTTACCAAGAACCAGTGGGAAGAAGGGTTGCCGCACCTGGCGGAGTGCAGCGACGGTGACCTGCGGTCGCTTGCGGAGAAGGAGTTGCGGGGAGTAGCTGAGCCCCAGGATCAAGTTACGCTGGGCAACGGCTGGTGGGACCTGGCTAATAAGGAGGACGACGAGGCGACGGAAGCCCAGCTTCGGCGCCGCGCATCGTACTGGTATCAGCAAGCACTCCCCATGTTGCCGGACGGCCTGGCAAAGGAAGAAGTGAAGAAGAAACTGGAGCGGATGCCGTCCTCTTTGACGGAATCCCCGACCTCTCCACAGCCGCCGGGGGTAGTGGCGGACAAGCTGGTCGTTTGGAATCTCCCGCGAAGCAGGCAGGGTAATAACAACGGCACCGTGCTTTGCACCGTGACATTGCGGCACGAAGGTCAGACTGTCTGGGAGAGGTCGAGGGTTCCCTTGGCCTGGTCGCCCAGTCGCGACGAGCGCACGGAACTGCCGTTGCCACAGATACCGTTCGACGCGCTGAGGATCACGGTCCTCCGGCACGCCGGATACCGTGGGGGCCTTCGTGAAATCGGGGTCTACTCCCAGGGGAAGAACATCGCCGCGCTGCGCGACGTGACGACGAACGACGAAGAAGCGTCAACTGTTCCGGCGATGAAGGCGGTCAACGGCAAGCTCGACGATGGCCAGGGCTGGTATCTTGCCCCAAACAAGCTCGGCTGGATCGAGATCGACTTCTCGAAGCCGCCCCGCCGCTGACGGGCGAAGGCTGCCGCCGATCAAGGTCCTCGGATACCTAAGAAAACGGGGCCGCAGGAACGCACAATCGCGAGTAGGAAGGTCCCCGCCCGCGCCCGGCCGTACTGCGGCGCGGGCGCAGGCGGGTGTGCGGAGGATGGGCCTCATTGACCGGTCCAACTGCGCAACACGGCCGCCGCCAGCAGAACGGCGCCGCCAATCCCAACCCAAGGCCAAATGCCGAAGACGGGCGTCGCCAGCAGAGCGGCAAGTACGGTGCAAACCACGAGGGTCGTGATGCCCCTCCAAACATCATCCACTGGAACGTCTCCCACTACTTGGAGTCGAACTTCTCACCTTCGACGCCGACCACGGGCGCGGCCGACGCCGAAGCCCTTGCGGCTTCCTTCTGACTTGCCGCTCTTGTAAGCTGCATAGACGATCAGGGCCACGATTCCGACAACGATCAAAGTATCCACGGTGGTGTGGTGCCTCCTGTTGCAGGCGTACGGGATTCGGGTAAGACAGCATGAGCCGGGGCAATCGCTCATCCGCTCCGCCAACACGATGTCAGGCGTGTGTGTCGATACTACCGGTCACCGGCGGGCTGAAGCTCGTGGAGCGTGGCCAGGGCGATTCGCACTGCCTTCGACTGCTTGCGGTGCCGCTTGAGCGACGCGATCAGCTCGCTGGTCTTCGCGAGCGACTCTCGCAATGAGGCTTTCACGGCTTCGGCCTGTTCGATCAGTGTGGTCACGACGTCGTGACCGGGCTTGCCGCCTACGGACGTACGGCGGCGGCGTGTGGACTTCGCACGCCCGTTTTCGTTGGGTTTTGACTCGGACATGGGTACCTTCCTCTTGCGGGTTCTGGTTTGTGGGCGCTGTACTTCGGCCTCGGATTGTTGCGACTCGATACGAATCGCGTCCGGACTCGGGGCTACGGCTGACTTGGGTTCGAGGATCGCCCAGGCGTATTGACGACGGTCGTCGCAACAGAGGACCGGGGTCTTGGGGTTCGTGACGTACACGTCGCGGAACCCGAGCGCCATGGCTCTGCCCAGGAAGCGGCGGTTGGTGTTGACCCGGACCGGCTCTCCGGAAAGGGTCGTGCCGGTGAGGATCAGTTCGGTGGGCAGGTCCTGGTCGGCCGCCTTGCCACGCACGGCGACATGTCCGTTGAGGTCCATCGTGACCGGCAGGTTGTACGCGTCGTCGCCGGGCAGCTTGGGCAGATTCTTCGAGAGGAACTCGGCATCGGCCGGGGTCACCTGAAATCGGGCGATGGCGGCGTCCGTGCTGGGCATGTGTGACCGGACATCAGGAAAGCGGCCCTCGTCGTTGATCCACAGGAAGATGGTCCACGGGCCGATCCGCACCATGACCCACTTCTCGTTCCTGCCGACGAGCACCGGCTCTTCCTCGGGCAACTCCCGGCAGCCGAAGAACATCGTCCTGGGAATGAGCAGGTCGTCGTCCCACGGAAACTCGAATCCCGACTGGACCAGGATCTGTCGGCCGTCCGTGGCCTCGATCTGCCCTGAGGCACTGCGGAGCTGGACATGATCTGTGGCGAACCGGATCGGCGCCGGATCGGTGGTCTGCACGGCGTCGTGCAAAGCCCGGAGCAGCCCGGGCGGGTTCTCGGCGAACGTCTCGGCTGCCGGGAAGTCGTGGGCCTTGGGTGTCGCCGGGGCGTCGTACTGGGCCATCTGCGGCACGCTGCCGTCGCGCCATCGGACCGAAATACGACCCTCGGTTGGAGCTTCGAGTTCCACGGGATCATCGCGGCGGGCCTCGACATCGGCCAACAACTCAAACGGCGCCAAGATCTGCTCCGGCGGGCAATCGCCGGGCTGGTGGTACTCGACGGCGGCGTCGCCGGTCCTTGCTCTGACGTGTATGCCGTCCGGACCGGTCGTGAAACACACGGCGGGGCCGTTGGCCCGCGTGACGCCCAATGCCTTTCGGAACACGACCCGCATCTGCAATGCGAGTCGGCGGGTGAAGGTGATCAATGGGAACCTCCTTCGGGTGTGGCAAGAGGACGGCGGCCGACTTCCGCCGGGACGGGGGAAGAGCCGGCCGCCGGTGTTGTGTGGTGAACGGGCCGGGAGGTGGCCCGGCATTCACCGGACGACCAGCTCTCCGGCCAGGAGATTGAGCGACGCATCGGCGTCCACAGGCTGGGCGCGGAGCCAGCGGGCGAACTGGTGGAGCATGAGCCCGGCGGCGATACCCGCCGCGTAAATCGTGCCGTGGGCTGTACAGCGCCCGGGTTGGGCCTCGGATTGGCGGAAGAGCGTCGTCGGGTAATGGTCCCTTCCCACGCCGTCCGCTACGGCCAGCACCCGGATGACCTCACCAAGCATCCGGCCGTTCGCCCAGAATTGGCAGGGGGGGCCCGCCGAGCGCCAGATGGCCGCACGCGCGGTGATGGAATCGACGCAGGCGAAGACGGCTGCACCGACCTGCAGCTTCGGCCGGTACCGGTCGCACACGAGATCCACCTCGATGGACGGGTCGATCCGCCGCACAGCTTCGGCCGTCGCATCGACCTTGGTTCGTCCGACGTCCGAGGCCGGGTAGCCCTGAGTCGTGACGTTCGACAGCTCGATCGAATCGAAGTCGACGAGCTGGAGCCTCCGTGCCCCCATGGCGGCAAGCTGGAGAGCGACTTGTCGGCCCACGGCGCCGACGCCGATCACCGACGCCGTGAGTCGGCAGAGCCGATCTTGGGGCACCAGGTCTTCCTGGCGATCAAAGCGGTCTTGGGCGCTTGTCATGGCGTTTCCTCCGGGACGGGATGCTGCCGGTCCTCGAAGTCCCACTCCCAGGGAAGGCGCCGTGCGGCCTCACCCGATGGAAAGAGGCCTTCGAGGCCCTTTGCGATCTTTCCCTTGAGTCCCAAGTCGTGATCAGCACACACACACCAATGCTTGCCCGAAGTCTGCCCGACAGCAACCTGCGATACATCCAAATGGATGGCCATGACACCCGCAAGATCCTCGTTGGGGGGAAGTACACGAACGAGCTATTCGCGAAGGCCCTTGGCGTACTTCCGGACAATGGCGTGAAGCTTTTCGTTGGCGTTGAAGGGAAGCACGACATCAGTTTCCTGCTCGGCATCTCTGAGGTTCTTCGCCGAGAGGGGATAGACGTTCTCGACCTTCAGAACATGGAGCTTGAAGGTGAGCTAATCTTCTTTCCACTCGGCGGTTCTACATTGGCGATCTGGACTTCTCGGCTTCAGAATCTACACCGGCCGGAATTTCACCTATTTGACCGGGATACCGAGCCGCCGAAACAACCGAAATACAAGACGCAAATTGACGAAATCAACGAACGCGAGAAGTGCACAGCACGAAGCACGTTGAAGAAGGAGATGGAGAACTACCTCCACAAGGACGCCATCATGCAAGCGTACGCGGACACCGGAACCACCGTAACTATCCCTGCCGCCTTCGGCCCATTCGACGATGTCCCGCGTAAAGTGGCCGAACTCCTCCACTCTGCCTCCGTCAGCACCACTCCTTGGGAGGAACTTGCCGAAGACAAGCGAGACGAGAAGGAATCGAGGGTGAAACGGTTCCTCAACAGCGCAGCCGTGAAACGCATGACGAAAACGATGCTTGATGAGGTCGACTCGGACGGAGACGTTCTTGCGTGGTTTGAAGACATGAAGCAGCTTATCGCCGCCGGCGCCGGCCCATAGCCCACCGTCCAATTTTTCTTGAACCACTGTCGTATGAACTACACACCTGCCGTCGACCACGACAGCGTTTCAGCGTCGCAGCACCTTTTAACTGTGACGAAAAGCCAACGGTCATTTCGTTGTCACAGATCTGTCACAGATACGCTGGAATCTGCCCCAAAATCCGCTAAAATACAGAAAATGTGGAATCGGGAGAACCTCTCCTGTGACGCCCTAAGTCGTTTCCCAGAAATCACTTAACGACTGAACCATCGGGTCCACGGGCACGGCCTCCGGAGCCGAAGGTTAGAGGTTCGAATCCTCTCGCCAGGTTCCAGCAGCTCACCGTGAATCGAGGATGGAAGCCGGCGCTGTGGAATTGCGTCTGCCGGTGACGACTTCGGACGAAGATCCGCTGCACCAAATAATCGGGAGCCAGCCCTTCCAGGCCAAAGCGGATGCGCTCGCCTCCGGAAAAGGCACGAACCTACCCTGTATTTCAATCTGTACCGGAAACGCTCCGGCACTGAGGACGTGGAAGCGACAGCGTTCTCACCCCTCGGCCCGGACGCCAAGTCCTTCCACGTCCCGCGGAAGTTCGCCAAGATCTACGTGAGATGACTTGCGTGAAGCGCATCATGACGACAAAGCGATCATACGATGTTCCTAGATTGCGCGAATTAGAATGGAATTACCAACCTTCGATTGCTGCATTTCTTGACCGGCGTTTGCAATGAGGAATCGCAAAATGATGAGAGTGATGAAAGTGGCCACGAGCATTTGGATTCTGGCCCTGCTGATTGTACTTGTGCACTGCGACCACGCCGCGACCGCAGACGAGCCGATTAACGAGGCGGGCGGTACGAACAGGAATCCGAATGAGCCTGAGGGATTCGCGCCCATCATCGTCGAGGAGTGGGACTCGTTTGCCAAATACAAGTGGTGGCATCAGCCGACCAATGAGGGGACCACGGAGATTGTCAACGGTAGGCTGGTCTGGAGCTATCCCCAAGGAAAGAAGGGCGGCTCTGTTCCAGGTGCCAAGGTGGCGCTCGACCTTCGCCACGCCCCGTACGAATACCATCGAGACGAGGGCGTTAAGCTGTCGAGCAACTTCCACGGCCACCGGTCTGGCGTGAACAAATTCCGCTTCTGGAATCCCGACCAGTCCCCCGCAATGATCGTCGGCTTTTTCGGGAGAGACGACTCGGATCTGACCCTGGGTATGAACAGCGGCAGCCTCGGCCGTCTTCGGTGGAATAGCGACGGATCGGAGGGCCCTCGCAACTACGCCTCCCCGACCAAAGTCCACGCTACGGTCACCCGCGGGATACCCCATACTATTGAAACGCTGCTCTACATCGGCACTCCGGGCAACGCGGACGGCTGGGTGAAGGCTTGGCTCGACGGTGTCCTGGTGATAGATTGCCGGAACTTGAAGTTGGTCAACGAGGGGGCCGAACCGGTTCTCACCACCACCCACTTCGCTCCGGTTTGGGGCGGGACGGGCGACACCGTCCCGGCGACCCAGACTCTCGCGGTCGAGAGGAGCTACGTCTCTGTGAAGGAGGCGGACCTGCGAACCGCCACCTCGGTAGGCGACAATGTCGATGCTGAGACTCCAACAGCAGCAGGTCCTGCCGCACCGGCCGAAGGGCACTCGTCTTCCCAAGGGACGACAGCGAGTTCCGTCGATCGGCTATGGCCAAATCTGACGAGATTGAAGGGTGCTGTCATTGAACTCGATGAGGGATTTGAAGCGTTAGAACTGGGTGATCCACCCGAGCCGAACGGGCAAGGGTGGACATATCAGAAGGAGGCCTGGTTTGACTCCGGCGACATAACCGTCGTGGAGGACGCTGAATTGCCCGCTTCTCCATCCAAGGCACTGCGGTATCGCTTCAGCAAGGGGCGCACTGGAGGTGGGTCGCCTGCAAGGGCAGTCAACCGCGGAAGCAAGCCGTACAAGCACCGCTACATCGGTTTCTTTGTCAAGTGGAGCGTCCCCTGGGACGAGCACCGCGTTCTGGACAAGATTCTGTATTGGGGCGAGCAAGATCGGATTTCCGCGGGCCAGAACCCGGGTCAGTTCTTCGTCTTTCGCCAAGCGGGGCTCATTCGTGTGAACCTGCAATTTGCCCAGAATTATGAAGGACAGCCTCACAGAAGAGATGCGCATCGAATGATACCTCAGCCGGCGGCGGGAGAGCAGCGGCTCGCTGCCACGCGAGTTGACGACGGCAAGTGGCACCTCGTAGAGATCATTTGCAATCAATCGACCAACGGAAAGCCCGACGGCCGCCTGCGGGTTTGGGTTGACGACGTCCTGCAGTTCGACTTCAAGAACGTGCGCTTCAACCCCCAGCGGGATGCCTTGTTCCGCGGTCTCGATCTTGACCCGGTGTGGGGTGGAATCGGGGACCGAAAGCAACAAATCGATTACCTGTATTTCGACCACTTGCTGATGGCGGGCAGCAACGAAGAGCAGGAGTAGAAGCAGGATGATGCAAAAGACCATTTTCACTCTGGCCTTGTTGATGCTGACGAGTGGCTGCGTCGCGCAGGCGCAGGAGGTCGGGAGCCGGAGGTTGCCGATCCGCAAAGACCATCCACGGATCCTGTTCAACAAGGATCAGTTGCCGGCGATCCGTGCGAAGTGCGCGGGTCCGTTCGCGCAGGAGTATGCGCAGATGAAGGCCCAGGCGGACGAGCGCGTTGACGACATTCTTGCAGAAGGATTCGTCCAAAGAGCGCTGGCCGAACGGGACCGCGTGAAAGCCGGGAAAATCTGGGAAGGGCTGGAAGGGATCGGCCTGCTGTGGCACGTCACTGGCGAAGAGCGATATGCCCAAGCCGGCCGGCGCCTGCATGAATTGCTGATGACGATGTCGGAAGAGACCGTTGCGGCGGTATCGGCGCTTGACAGAAAGCAAATGGTCCAGGGTAAGCAGTTGCTCGATCGAACCGGCCCGCTCTATCTGTCCTATGACCTGTTCTACGACGAGTTAAGTGTGGAGGTCCGGCGGAATAGTGTCCACCTAGACGTTGAGATCATGAGATGCAAGCAGAAAGCAGACTGGGCATGGCAGGGCTGGCAGCAGGGGAGGCTCTTCCATGGGCCGACCCGGGCTGCGCCCTACATCATGGCCTTCTACGGAGACGCCAAACAGGAACAGGACGCCCAGTTTATCAATGAGATTTCGGAGGAGGTGTACGAACTGCTCCATTCGTCGTATCTTCCCGGCTTCGCGGCGAAGGCGAGCCGTCGAGGCGGCTGGAACGAATGCTTCCAGTGTATGTGCATGACGCTCCCCCACCAGATGCCTTTCTGGTGGCGCTGGCGGAATGCGACCACGGCCGAGGAGCACAAGATGTACACCACGAATCCCCTCTTCACCGGGATGGGAAACTGGATCGTCTACAACGTCATGGACTGGCATCGCCAGGACCCGGGAGAATACGCGGTTCCCGTCGGCAGCAAGATCGGCCATCTCGGCCTGCACGGCACCTACTGGACCGTGCCGCTGTCGGGTGACCCAGTAGGGGCGTGGTTCATCAAGCGGGTACCGCGCCAGAAATGGACGCCGCCGCCGCTCTGGGAAAAGACCCTGGTGGAGGAGCCTGACATTCCCGAAGTGAAACCGGAGGAGTTGCCGGAGACGGCGATCTTCGAAGGCTGGGGATGGGTGTCGATGCGCTCCGACTGGAGCGCCGATGGTGTGTTCGCACACGTCACGTGCGGATTGACCGGGCAGGCCGAACCCGCCGACCTCGACGACACGAGCTTCATCATTTACCACAAAGGCCTGCTGGCCATCGACGGCATCAAGCCCGACGCCACGGAGAAGAACACCGATCCCTACAGTCGCATGACCCTGGGGCACAACACGATCACCGTGCTGGACCCCGACGAGACACTCAGAGGCAACCACGCCTTCCAGTATACCTGGCGGCCGAACCCCTTCCCGGTCAACGACGGCGGTCAGGGCTGGAAAGGCCTAGGGGAGGGCAGCCGCGCGATAACCTCGGCGGGCCTCGATTTCCC
>Ga0180438_10006107_pt1 | contig 16470 bp, 19 predicted proteins | sample SS_ome_12_FD_132455 | JGI IMG/M metagenome (GOLD analysis project Ga0180438, IMG submission 132455) | Hypersaline lake sediment archaeal communities from the Salton Sea, California, USA - SS_3_D_2 metaG | ecosystem: Environmental > Aquatic > Non-marine Saline and Alkaline > Hypersaline >...
CGAGCCATTTCGGCAACTTGCGTACGTTATCCATTATAGAATGATTGTGGCATGACTTCAATAGGAAAATGGTAGGAGGGGGCCCACGGTTTTAATAAGACTTTCAGAGTTTTGAGGCTCTAGGCATTATCCCGGGTACCATACCATGCGCGGATCATCATCGGAGCGTACATACTCCCACGCCGCGTCGATCAGTTTTTCCAGATCATATTCCGGTCGCCAGCCAAGCAGGAATTTTGCTTTGTTGTTATCGAGCCAGGTCGAGTAGAAGGGAGTGGCGACATCCACGCTGGGGAGCCCTCGGGTCTCCGCCAAATAGTCTGCCACCGCGCAGTAGTCTACCGGTTCATCCATACAGATGTTGAATGTTTGTTGGCGCGCCTGCGGTGCATTGATGGCCAGCAGGATGGCGCTGACCAGATCCTCAACGTGGACGAAATTGCGTTTCACCGGCACCCCGTCCGGGTCCAACATCACCGGGACGGTTTCGGTCTTGACATACTCGTCGGCTTTTTCCGGGCCTACCAGATCACGCCAGCGCGGGCCGCCGAAGACATCCTCGCCAAAAGACAGAGAATACTTGAAGTCGTCCTTTTCCATAATCCAGGGCGCTCGCAAACAGCAGCCATTTAAGTCGTACTGGATGTAGTACTGCTCTAGCATCACTTCCTCAAGCACCTTAGATAGCGCATAGCAGCCGGGATAGGCGGTGTGCCGCTGTGTTTCAGTCACTGGCGCCGGGTGTGGATAGAAGAAGTGCCCCAGCACTGCGTCGCCGCCAATCAAGATAAACTGTTCAAACGTCGTGCTGGTGCGGCAGGCTTCTAATAGCCAGAACAGCCCTTTGACTGTCACATCCATGACCTGCGAAGGTGTCTCCTTGCAAGTGGCCAGGTGCAAAACGTGGGTAACGCCGTCCATAGCTTGGTCGACTGTCTCAACGTCTTGTATTGAACCGTAAACCATCTCCAGTCGATGGCGAGGCTCCAGTTTGCGGTTGTGTAACAGGGCGCGTGCCGCAAAAGCATCGTACTTCGAGTCGCTGAACAAGCGGCGAAGGAACGTTTGCCCGACCTTGCCAGTTGCGCCGGTCACCAAGACTCGTTTTGCGTCTGCCACGCTCGCCTCCTGATGTGTAGCCTGATTTGATCTGGCGGGTAATTAATTACTCTGTGTCTTCATAGAGTTGCTCGCGTTCCCCGATCCGCCTCTCGACGTCGGTCGTATACTCGGCAAGAAACTTGCAGCGCGGGCATTCCTCATCGTCTTCTGCCATAAGGTATCCGCAGACATTACACGTGACCGTTTCTGTTTCGGTCTTGCCTGCCGGCACCAGAATTAGCATCAGGCGTTGGTCACGGTGGCGTCCCAGATAGTCATTTAGGTCGACGTTGCCCAGTTGCCAACCCCCGCTGCTAGAGGGGAAGTGTAGGCTGCCTTCCAAGACTTCGGCGCCAGCCTCGCGAGCCATGTTTGCCAGTTGGCTGGCCATTGCTGAGTCTACGTACATTCTACTGATCTCCTTTAATATGTCTCCGCCCTCTGTATCGATTGGCTTGCAGTGTCACGCCTGATTTTCAGCGTGATGACGCCACCACGATCTGCACGTTGCCCCAGAGCTATGGTCTGTCAGTCTGCCTGGCCTAACTCGCGCAACACGGATTGGGTGATCAGACGTATCAGGTCGCTTTCGGAGTCAGGAGGGGAAATCGATCGGATATGTTGGCCATCTAAGTGACACACACCACATATCTCGCAGAACTCCTCTTCCTCACCAGGGTGCGCCAGCCCCATCTTCCGGCGCTGTTCGAGGAGCTTTTCTACATAGTCGGGTGGCAGAGGCTCTCCGCGCCCCAATTGTTCCAAGATCAGGGTGATGCGCGCGACCTGCTCCAGGGACTCTAGCCGCAAGTAGGCTTCCCACGGCGTGTGACCGACAGTCAGTGTGCCGTGTCGCTGCAGGATCATGCCATCGTGATTGGCGATCAGGTCTCGGATAGCGCGCACATTTTCCTCACTGGCTGGTGTGGCGTATTCGGTGGTGGGGACCAACCCTAAGTTAACAATGACTTCGGGCAGCATGCAGTCGGCCAGCGAGACACCCGCAATGCTGAGCGATACCGTGATCGGCGGATGAGCATGGACAACGCCACCGATGTCGGGACGCTGGTGATATGCCTCGAGGTGCATTGGCACCTCGCTCGTGGGATGAAGGTCGCGGTTAGCAGTTGTCCCTGGTCCCACTTTGTGCCCTTCCATGTCGATCACGATGAGTTGCTCAGGCGTCATCATCCCTTTGCACAGACCGCTGGGCGTGCACAGTACGTGCGCCTCGTCCAGCCGCGCTGAAATATTGCCATCGACGCCCACCACCAGTCCGCGTTCGTACATTAAATGCCCTACGCGGACGATTTCCTCGCGCAGGGCCTGCTCTTTTCCCCAATTATACTGATCACTCATATGACTGGCTCTGGATTCTTGCTATGTGCTGCCTGCTACGTGCTACCTGTAATTGTAATCTCGTCCACAACTCCTGCAATCACGGCCCGGATGGCTCCGTCAGGTTCTTTGCCGATGATCTGGCGCGCGCCATTTCCCTCATCGAGCACCAGGACTACGTCGCCCACGCCAGCCTGCACCACGTCCACAGCGATGTCATAATAGCCGGTGGGTTGCCCGTCCAGGCCCAGCTTATCAACCAGCAGCATCTTATGCCCGTCGAACGTTTCGTGATGGATAGTGGCGACTACAGTCCCTGTTACGCGTCCGATGTACATCCCAGATTACTCATTCCTTGTGAACTATTGCCCCTGACTTGTCACGCCATACCACATTTGGGATTTGGCGAGAGATGTCGGGTTTGTCCACTTCGTCGATAATGCCGACAATGGCCAGGTCAACCGGCACGAATGTGACTGGCAGAGCCAGTGGCGCCTCGCGGCTGGCAATGACGTAGGTGAGCATCCCCGGCCCGGCCTGGGCGGTGCCGTCGGCAGCGATGGTGGGATCACCGACAGGGTTAAGGTCTCGGTCCAATTCCTGAACAACCAAGAACTTCACCCCTTCCAGGCCCTCATATTTTGTAGTGGCGACCAAGGTGCCGATGACACGCGCGAATTTCACGTTACCATCCTTTGTCTCTACCGGCTCGTTCCCCAAAGTAACTGCTCGCCAACAAGTTCTCGCTCATCTCCGGGTGCAGTTGTGGGATGACTACTTGATTGACCAATGTGCTGGGGTCGGGCAGTGAGCCGACACCGATCTCCACCGCTGCTTCAACGTCTTGCACTTCTCCCTGGAATATGCAAATAGCTTTGCCTCCCAGGCCGTCAGCCAGACGAATCTCTCGCAATGTGACCTCGGCCCCTTTCACCCCAGCATCGGCGGCCTGAATGTTGGCCGCCACGTCGTTGGTCTCGATGACACCCAACCCCGGGCCAACTCCTTCCACGCGGTCGCCACCAATAGCCTGTACCACGGCCGGGTGCACCTGCGGCAGATACACGGTGTCAATAACGGTCTCAGCGCCCCACTCTACCCCGGCTTGCAGCGATTCTTCTACCTCAGCCACCTGACCGGTGATAAGCACCAAGTACTTGCCCGGTTGCACGGTACCGGCCTTGATGCTGGCGATCGGAGCTTTTTTGACCATGGCGTCGCCAGCCTGGATGCCGACGGCGATACTATTAAATTCGATGAGAGCCAGAGCTGGTTCCATAGTTGAATGACAAATTCTGTCACACGATGCGGAAGCTGTCCACCAGTGTGCAACGCCGCATCCGGGTGAAATCGCGGGCCGTTGTCAATCCTTCGCCCGTAGGAGTCGCAATGCTAAATGAAGTGAACCCTTCGCCACCAAATCCCAGACCAGCCAGGTTGGGGCCGTTTTTCACGAAGATACTGCCGCCGAACTCACGTGCCATGCGGCTCAGATTGTCCAGGTTCTTGGAGTGCATCACCGCCGTGTGACGATAACCGTGCTCCGCTTCTATGGCCAGGTCAATTGCCTCGTCGGCGTTGCGGACACGTACCATGGGGATTACGGGCATCAACTGCTCTGTCCAGACCAGTTGGTGGCGTGGATTGTCAACCTCGGCTAAGACTAACCTCACGTCGTCTCCGGCGTCAACCCCAATTTCCTTCAAGATGCGCCCTGCGTTCTTGCCCACCCATGCCTTATCGACAACACTGTGCTCCCCCGGACCCCGGTCCTCGTGCAAAATTGCCTTGAGCAGCCGGTTGAGTTGCCACGATGAGATTTCGACTGCCCCCCGGGCCTTGATAGCCGATTTCAGTTGGTCGGCTACCGAGTCGACAACAATGATTTCTTTCTCATCGGTGCAGATGACGTTGTTGTCAAATGAGGTTCCCTTTACAATGTCGCGAGCGGCCTGCTCAATATTGGCCGTTTCGTCTACGATAACAGGCGGGTTGCCTGGACCAGCGCAGATGGCCTTCTTGCCCGAGCGCATCGCCTCACGTACAACGGCACCGCCGCCAGTCACGACTACTAAGCGCACTCCAGGATGCTGCATGAGTTCCTGTGCACTCTCAATAGTTGGCTCTGCAGTGCATGTGATAAGGTTGAGTGGCCCGCCTGCCTGACGAATGGCCTGGTTTAAAACAGCCACCGTGTGGGCTGATACAAGCTTGGCCATAGGATGGACGTTAAAGACTACGGCGTTGCCCGCGGAGATCATGCCGATGGCATTGTTGATGATGGTGGCGGTGGGATTGGTGCTGGGAGTGATGGAAGCAACAATGCCATACGGTGCTCGTTCTGTGAGGGTGAGCCCCCGATCGCCGGACCAGGCGATGGGTTCTAAAATCTCCGGGCCTGGTGTCTTATCAGCCACCAGCATAACCTTCTCGATCTTGTCTTCATAACGGCCCATGCCTGTCTCTTGCCATGCTTCGTAGGCAAGCACCTGGGCGTGCTCGCGAGCGGCTTGGCGCACGTGCTGGATGATATCCTTGCGGCGTTCTAAGGGTAACAGGTCGAGCTGGCGGAAAGCAAGTGTTGCCCCATTTACGGCCGAGTCTACATCGGCAAAAATACCCAAGGTGTTATCCTCCGAGCCGCCAAGCTTTTGGGCATCGGGTTTTAAGCCGCGTACTACTTCTTGCACGATGTGTTCTATTTGGTTCTGATCCATTTGGACAGCCATAGAGACTCACCTTTGCAATTCTTCAGGTGGCCTGGCGAAATGGCCTATGAAGTGCGCCAACGTACACGGGCCGACGTTCTATCCGAGATCTCGTTGGCTTTGGAGTGTACTGCCCCAGTGCTCTGTCAAGGCCCATTTGAGGAGCAAGCGGCATCCCCGGATGCCGCGTTGCATACAGGCGTGCTTACTCTCCTCAAATCACGATTGACGGGCCACTAGTCAAATCCTTGGAGGTCAGGTAGAGGCTCGACTTTCTGGTACTTCACGTCGCCATCCACCTCCCAGGTATCAACAATGGCCATAATCACGGCGTCACACGGGCGGCGGTCGGTAAGCACCGTCTGTCGGGCGGAGCTGCCGGTGGCATACAATACCACCTCCTCCAGGCCAGCACCCACAGCATCAGCAGCCACTACATAGCCTTCCATTGGCTGTCCGCTGATGTCCAGACGCTGGAGGACCAGAAATCTAAGGCCTTCCAGCTTTTCGTCCTTGCGGGTGGCGACCAGCGTACCCACGACTTTGCCCAGGAGCATCTCCTAGCTTTCTCCCAGTTCGTCTTTGACTTGCTCGGCCCGCCCCAGCGGAAGCACCAGGTCAATGTTGACATGCGGTCGCGGGATAACGTGCACAGATACAACTTCGCCGACTCTTTCGGCGCCACGCACACCGGCTTCAACAGCGGCTTTTACGGCGGCCACATCGCCGCGTACAATGGCCGTCACATAGCCACCGCCGATTTTCTCGTAGTATACCAGCTCGACTTTGGCGGCCTTGACCATTGCATCTGAGGCTTCGACCATCGCAGCAAATCCCTTGGTTTCGATCATACCGAGTGCTTCGGCCATACGGTTATTCCTCCCTTTGTCCCAATGCACCTTCCAGAGAACAGGATAGTGTTCCAGGAGAAGTGTAGAGGGGACCTATTGATGATTTATGGGTGTTGGAGTTTCTGGTGCATTGTTGCAGAGTCGAGATCACTCGCGCTTGCCCTGTTCAACTTCCCGGCCAGTCACACCTTCAATTGCAGCCAGCGCCGCGCCGTAACCAGCCATGATGTCTCGCTCCTCTCCTCCCAGGTAAACACGTCCAAAGGAGCCAAATGCCATCACTTCCAAGATGTTGATTTCAGCCGCCTTTTCCGCTTCGTTGGCGGCCAGAGCAGCGTAACCCGCTGGCTCAACCTCAAGGACGTACAGGGTCTGTCCGGCCAGCAGCATGTGCCCGTGGCGCATACGGTTAATAAGCTGTACCTGGTGGGCATCAATTCTGCGGATGATCTGGCTGGAAACCACTCGAGGCTTACGACGGTCCTCTTCCTGCAACCCCAAGGCTTCCAGGATGGCGGCCCCTGCTGCGCGCGTTTCGGCCTGCGACTCCGAGTGGACTTCCAAGAGGCCGTACAAACGCTCCACAATTTGCAGACCAGGACGGACTTTGGTGGACTTGAGGGCCACGTCAGTGATGCGATTGATCTCGATGCCGGGTGAGATTTCGATCCAAAGTGAAGCATCATTTGGTAGTGGCAGAAAGCCCCGTGCTACTGTGCCCAAAAATGCAGCGTGTTGCGGCTGCAAGCTATCGAGAAAGACGTAGCTTCGTAGATCAACGGACAAGGTGAACTCTCCTTCCTATCGATGTGCGGTAGTTCGCAGTCAGAGCAGCGTACTGATTTTCGAGCTCAAGCCAGTTTGCTTAAGGGTAACGAAGGCTGTCCAGGCACGCTAGCCCATAGGAGTCGCTGAACGTGTTCCACAGCTTGATCGTCATACGCTTTCTCACCGCATACGTCGCAGATGACGGCCGGCATGCGATCCACGACCAGCAGCGCATCGCCGTGCCATTGAATATAAACCATATCCCGGCGCTGAAGGCGGCCGGTGTGACAGTAAGGACAGATATTCATGGACGATTTTTAGCCTCTTGTACAATCTTAACGCCGGCGCTGGCGCCAATACGGGTTGCACCTGCTTCAACCATACCCTTGGCGTCTGAAAGGTCGCGGATGCCGCCGGCTGCTTTCACTCCCATTTCAGGACCCACTACTCGGCGCATCAGGGCAACGTCGGCTACTGTAGCGCCACCGGGGCCAAACCCGGTAGAAGTTTTGACATAATCGGCACCGGCCTTCTTCGCCAGTTCACAGGCCTTTGCCTTTTCTTGTTCGGTAAGAAGTGCGGCCTCAATGATCACTTTGCATATGGCGCCGTTATTGTGGCATGTGCGTGTGACCATTGCGATGTCTCGTTCCACTAGGTCAAATTCCCCCCCCTTGAGCGCCCCGATGTTGATAACCATATCAACTTCGGTCGCCCCATCGTCTATAGACTGTTGAGCTTCGTAGGCTTTCACCTCGGGTGGGGTGGCGCCCAGTGGGAAGCCCACGACAGTGCATACAGCGACGTCCGAATTTTTGAGCAGATCGTGACATAACTTCACGTGTGTGGGGTTCACACAGACAGCAGCGAAACCATACTGCTGGGCTTCGTGGCATAGTTGTGAGATCTGGCTCTGAGTGGCGTCGGGTTTCAGCAAGGTGTGGTCAATTAGACGCGCAATGTCACCGTCTACGTACTGTATCCCTAGAGTGGCGCTAAAGCGCGAAGCGCCTGCTTCCACTGCTTGACGTACAAGATGGGGGCGGTGTTGCACGCCTTGCTGTTCGCAGTCGGGGCAGTTTGGATCATTCCCATTATCAACGGCAGGTACGTTTGTGTGGTTCTCGTTGAGAGTCGCCAATACCTGTTGAGTGATTTCTTCCACCAGGCGTTCGATGGTGTCCGCGTCATATTGCATACGGGAAGCTCACTTTCCCTTTAGGTAGCGTCGTTCGATTTCCATGATTTTGTTCACGCGGCGCGCGTGCCGCCCACCGCCAAAATCGGTCTCCAGCCAAGTCTTCACAATCTGTTGGGCCAAGTTATTCCCGATGAGTCCAGCACCCAACGTAAGAACGTTGGCGTTGTTATGTTCGCGGCTGTTGACAGCGGTCGCCTGGTCATAACACATAGCAGCGCGCACGCCGGGCACCTTGTTGGCGGCCATGCCCGAGCCGATACCTGCCCCGTCGATGATGATCCCCCGAAAAGCATTTCCGTCGGCCACTTGACGTGCGACAGCATAAGCAAAGTCAGGATAATCCACCGAGTCTTTGCTGTGGGTACCGCAATCCAGGGTGCTATAGCCTAATTCGTTCAGGTAGGCTCTGAGGTGTTCTTTCATCTCAAAGCCTCCGTGATCACAGCCGATAGCGACCACGTGGGCTGATTCGGAAGGGGGATTCTCGCTGAGGGTATCGGAGACGGTAGACGTAAGCGTGATGCGGCGCTCCATCGCTACTTGACGAGCCAAGGGGGTGACTAACGCTTCTTCCGACACATGTATCGTGGTGCCTGGCTCGATCTGGCTCAAGTCTTCGGCAGTGACAATTTCCTGAGGGGGACGCTCATCCTGAGCGAGCACCACCCCAGGGGTATTTCCTAATGTGCGCATCACCACCCGGCGCACGATTTGACGTATCTCGTTCTGATTATAGGGCATGATAGAAGCCAGTTATTCTTGGGGGATTAGAGTCTCCAGAAGGTGACCGACAGTCGCCGATGCTGAAGGGGCATCACGCGGAATTACACCCCAATAGTCTGGAGGCCAATACGAAATCCACGCTTTGCCCACCACCTTATCGCTTTCAAGCATGCCCCAATTATGTGAGTCACTGGAACTGTTTCGATTATCTCCCAACACGAACAGTTCATAAACGCCGACGCGGCGTGGACCCATCGAGTATGATCCAGGATACACGACGTAAGGTTCGTCGATAGGTTCATTGTTTATGAACACCTGTCCCTTTCGGATCTCAACCATGTCTCCAGACACGCCGATCACGCGTTTCACATAATCTTCACCGGGACGGTTGGGGGGTTCGAAGACGATTACGTCGCCCTGCTGGGGCTCGCCCAAGCGATAACTTATTTTGTCTACAATGAGGTACTGGCTGTCGTGCAAGTTAGGTTCCATACTGGTACCGACGACTCGAAAATTGCGCACGACCGTCTGAATCAGAAAGAAGATTATCACAGTAAGGATAACTGTCTCTAACACCTCTCGGATGACTGTCTTGACATTATCCCAGCTGGTAGTCTTCTCTTCCTCAACTTGGCGTTCGGTTGTCTCTGTCTCTATGGCCTCGAGGTATGACTCAACAGGAGAGTCATTTCTCATATCCTCGTCGAACAGGCTATTCAAGAGGAACTCCTCGTCTCAGGTAGATTAGGAGCAATTATAGTACACTTCCAGGGGAGTGGCAAAAGGAGGGGGCGAGCTTATCCTATGTGTTGGCTGCGCGTGAAATCGGTAGCGTAAAGGTGAAAGTGGTCCCTTGATCAGGCTCGCTCTTGAACCATATCTCGCCACCGTGTATTTCCACCAGGCTTTTGGTGATGCTGAGTCCCAGACCGGTGCCTGGCACATCACGCACACGAGGGTCTTCGGCGCGGAAGAACTTGGTGAACAGTTGCTCTTGATCTTCAGGTGTGATGCCCACACCCGTATCACGAATGCTAACAGTCAGGCAGCCGGAGGACGCGAACTGCGTCTGTCCGTTCACCACAATATGAATCTCACCGCCGTCAGGGGTGTACTTATAGGCGTTGCTGACCAGATTGTTGAGAATCTGGATAACCCGTTCTGTGTCGCCCCACACAGGTGGCAGGGTGGCGGGAACGTCGATTTCCAGGGCTAGTTTTTTGGCTTCGATTTGCGCTTTTACTGATTGGATCACAGTATCGATTACTTCATGAAGATCCACTTGACCCATTTCCAGGCGCAGGCGGCCGGCCTCGATCCGGCTTACATCCAGCAAGTCGGCAACCAACCGGTCCATTCGATCTACATTGGTGGAGATAATGTTGAGGAACTCCTTCTGTTGGTCGGATAAGTCGCCTCCGGCGCCCAAGGTAAGCAGCTTGGCATAGCCTTTGATGGATGTCATTGGAATTTTCAGTTCGTGTGAGGCGACAGACATGAACTCAGTTTTGGCCCGATTGGCGGTTTGGGCCTCTTCATAGAGGCGCGCATTTTCAATGGCGATTGCCGCGTGATCGGCCAGCCGGATGACGAAATCTAGATCTTGTTGGGCAAAGGCATTTGGGTATGGACTTTCCAGGCCGATAACTGCCCGAGCTTCGCCCTGATATAGGATGGGGACGGCCATAAGTGAATGAGTCTGCTCACCCATTGGCTTGCAATCGGGATGTTCGCGCGTGTTTTCGATTAGGGTTGGCTGTCCGGTATGGGTGACTTGCCCGATAGTGCCACGTTGAATCGGCCATGTTTCGTTTCGGTAGCGATCATATTCGACCGGGGCACCTCGTTGTGCTACTAGATAGAGTCCAGTGCCCTCCTCGTTCAATACTCCCACGACGCCAGAGGGTGCGCTCACCGCGTCCATTGCGTGTTCCAGTGTCAAATCCATTACGCGGGCCAGGTCGAGGGTGGCGTTTAATTGCCGGTCGATGAGCTGCAGAGTATGGAGCTCCTGCACTCGTTCAGCTAGTGCCTGATCCGTCATTGTAAAAAGTCGGGCGTTTTCGATGGCGATGGCGGCTTGAGCAGCAAAGCTGATAAGGAGTTCTGTATCTTCTTCGGAGAAGCCTGCCGGGGCGCGCTTATTTACCAGCTCTATGACTCCCACCAGTCGGTCATGGCTGATCATCGGCACGCAGATCAAGTTGTGAGTGCGAAACCCTGTGCTTTCATCGAAAGAGGTATCCCAGCGTGGATCGGCCTGCACATCGCTGACGATAAGCGGCTCTCTTCTTGAGGCGACGGTACCAACGATGCTGCTGTCGTTGACAGCAACTTGGATGCCGTCCAACTGATTGCCAACAGGGCTCAGCACGACCTCGAAGGTGAGAGCTTCCTCACCGTCATCGGCCAGCAGCAATGACCCAGCCTCGGCTTCAAGAAGTTCCAGTGCCTTCTCCATTATGAGCTGGAGGAGTTTATCCAGATCGAGAATCTGATTTACTGCTTGGCTTACCTGGTTGAGGGTGTTGAGCTGGACAGCTCGTCGCTCCGCAGCTTCCAGTAATTGTGCGTTTTCCAGAGCAATTGCGGTTTGGTTGGCGAGTGTGGTCAAGAACACGGCATCATCCTCTTAGGATTCGTGGCTACGTTCCAACAATCAGTGGCCTATCCACAATCTCGGGTTCGAGTATAGAGATCAGGATTCTTCTCGATCTCATGAGTCGCTGCCACGATTTCAGTGTAACATATCGAGAAATGCAAGTCAAGGCGTGTGTTAGTACTTTTTAGTATGAATTGCCAACTTTGTATCGTGGTGGGAATGCCTTGAGTGGCATCGGGGCAGGTCGCAAGCCTGGCCTGAACGTCCACGCTCGCGCGGATATGGCTCAAGGAGATAATCCTCCCCGAGTAGGAAGGATTAGTGAGGTTTAAGGTGTATTGGATCAGCTAATTGGGTGACTATGAAGGCTTACTTCATCACCTGACTCGCAGGAGCTTCCACTCGAACGGCAGTGGCGCCCAGCATCTCAGTCAGCTTCTGCTGGAGCTCGACGCAGTGATGAGTGGTGGCGTTGGGAAAGTCAAGCTGAAGGCGTCCCTGCCCATTGGGGATGGACAAGCTGAAAGTGTCGTGACCTTGGTAGCCGGTGACCAATTCGTAAACAGATCGCAGCCGATGTCGATCGTGCTCGGCGTCACCACTACGACTCACCGTGATTTGGAGGTGATATTTAGGTTGCGTTTCGTTAAACGTGGGTTGTGCGGCGGGTGAAGGTACCGAAATTTCTTGAGGTGCAGATGGCTGGGAGACTCTGGACTCGGGCGCTATGCGGGTGATGTTGTCGTCTACTTTGTCGCAGATGATCTTCGGTCCATTGCCTCCCTTGATGTCCACCTTTCCGCGCACGACCACTACCTTTTCGGTTTCCCACATTCCGTGCGTCTCTTCGTAGGTACGCGGGAAGACAATAACTTCGATAGTACCCTGTACGTCCTCCAACTCGACGAAGGCCATGGGTTTACCGTTCTTGGTATAGATCTGTCGTACCCAGTTAATCATTCCTGCAACAGTTACTTTGTGCCCTACCATAGTCTCATCGATCTGTCCCAACAAGCATGTCACTGAGTCGCCCAGCCTGTCAAGAAGCGGCTGCATAGGGTGTTCGGACACATATACGCCGACCAATTCCTTTTCCCAGCCGAGTATCTCGCGCCGTGAGATTTCTTGCACTTCAGGTAGCGGGTAGAGAATCGACCCGGCAGCCGGTGCATCGAAGCCGCCCATGTCAAACATATTTGTCTGACCGACAGCCGCTGCCTGGTGGGTTTGGCTTGACAGCCCCATCATACGGTCAATGATGGCCAGCAGTTGTGCTCGTTGACCAAGTGGACGAAGCGCCCCAGCCTTGATCAAGCTCTCCAGTGCACGCCGATTCACCTGGCGCAGATCGACACGGCGGCACAGGTCATCTACATCAATGTAGGGACTACCTTCGACGCGAGCCTGCAAGATGACTTCAATGGCCCCTTCACCTACATTCTTCACTGCACCCAACCCGAAGCGGATGGCTGAGCCCCCATCGGTATCTTCGATGGCGAAATCGATATCACTCTTGTTGATGTCTGGAGGCAGTACCTGAATGCCCATTGTATGGCATTCCCCAATAAGCAGTCCCACCTTGTCGGTGTTGTGGCGCTCCACAGTGAGTAGGCCGGTCATGTACTCCACAGGATAGTGGGCCTTAAGGTATGCAGTCTGGCAAGTAATGGCAGCATAGTCGGCTGCGTGTGCCTTGTTGAAGCCGTAGCGGGCAAAGAACTCGATGTCTTCAAATATCTTTTCCGCAGCCTCTTTGGGAATACCACGCTCAACAGCGCCGTTGACGAACTTCTCTCGGTGTCTAAGCAGTTCTTCCTTTTTCTTTTTGCCCACCGCCCGTCGCATCAAGTCAGCATCGCCAGGGGAATAGCCTGAGAGCTGGGAGGCTATTTGCATAATCTGTTCCTGGTAGACGATGATGCCATACGTTTCTGCCAGGATCGGTTCCAGTGCAGGATGGTGATATTCAACGGGTTTACGCCCGTGCATACGATCGATGTAGTCATCGATGTATTCCATTGGGCCGGGGCGATACAGGCTGATGGTGGCAACGATGTGTTCAAACCTGGTCGGCTTCATTGTTGTCAGCACGCGCCGCATTCCTGCTGATTCTACCTGGAATATCCCGGTGACGTTGCCACTGGCCAGCAGTTCGAATGCTTTTCTATCATTAATGGGGATACTGTTCAAATCATAGTGCTTACCGTACCTGCTCTGGATCAACTCGCATGCCTTGCGCATGATGGTCAACGTAGAGAGGCCCAGAAAGTCGATCTTGAGCAGTCCGATGGATTCCAGAATCTCCATCGTATACTGGGTGATGGCTCCTCCCTCATGTCCCTTGGTAGGGCGGTGCAGCGGTGTGTAATCGACCAGCGGTTTGTCTGCGACGATGACACCTGCAGCGTGAGTGCTGGCGTGGCGAGCTACCCCTTCCAGTCGTTGGGCGGTGTCGACAAGTTCGCGAACGTAATCCACACTTTCATAAAGATCATGTAGCTCTTGTGATAGCTCAAGCCCGTTATTTATTTTGACTTTGGGGCCGCCGGGGATTAGCTTTGCGATGCGGTCTACCTCTGGCAAGGGGATGTCCATGGCGCGACCCACATCCCGAATTGAAGCCCGGGCACCCATCGTGCCAAAGGTTATGATCTGAGCCACATTCTCTTTTCCATATTTTTCGACGGTATAGTTGATCATCTCTTCGCGTCGATCATCCGGGTAATCCAGATCTATGTCGGGCATGCTCACACGACCGGGATTGAGAAATCGCTCAAAGAGAAGTTGATTGGCCAGTGGGTCCAGATTAGTTATACCAGTGGCATACGCCACCAGGCTGCCAGCGCCGGAACCACGTACATTCCACCAGATGTCGCGTCGCCGGGCAAAGTCACAAAGATCCCACACGATAAGGAAGTAAGTGTCGAATCCCATATCGTGAATGATCTTAAGTTCGTGTTCCTTTCGGGCCTGAATCTCAGGGTTGCTGGCCTGATCGCCGTAACGTTTCTTTAGACCTCGATCGACCAGGTAACGCAGATAGCTTTCGGCGTCGTAGCCGGGCGGTACGTCAAAGGGGGGTAGATGATAGCCTTTGGGGTCCAGGTCTACCTGGCACATCTCGGCGATGGCCAACGTGTTAAGCAGACTATCGGGGCGTTCTTTGAAGAGCTCCATCATTTCTGGGTAGCTCTTCAAGTAGTAGCTCCCATCACTCATGCGCATACGATCTTGTGCGGTGACGAGTTCGCCAGTTTGTACGCATAGGAGCACATCATGGGGCCCAGCGTCCCCAGAGTTGACATAATGAACATCATTTGTGGCAATCAATTTCAAGTCAAATTCTTGGGCCCATTGGACAAGCTGTCGGTTGACTTGAGTCAATTCGGGGATGCCGTGTTCCTGTAGCTCCAGAAAGAACCGATCACGGCCAAAAACATCGATCCACCAGCCCAGGCGTTCACGCGCCAGACGGGTGTTACCTTGGCTAATCAGACGGGGAATTTCACCGGCCATACAGCCGCTGGTTGCGATGAGGCCTTCAGCATAATCAGCCAAGAGTTCCCGATCAATACGTGGCTTGTAATAGAAGCCCTCCAATTGCGAAATCGACGCTAACTGGAGCAAGTTTCTATACCCGAGGTCACTCTGGGCCAGCAGCAATTGATGGAATCGTTTATCATCAACCCCAGATTGCTTGTCAATCATCCGGCGACCGACCGGCGTCAAATAGGTTTCGATACCGATGATGGGCTTGATGTCTTGTTTCTTGGCCTCTCGATAAAACTCAATGGCAGCATGCATCGTGCCGTGATCAGTAAGCGCCAAGGCCGGCATATTGAGTTCGGCTGCACGCCTTACCAATTCCTTTACACGACCGAGACCGTCGAGTAGGGAGTATTCGCTATGTACGTGAAGGTGGACGAAATCGTTCATTCTTTCTACCGGGTTGGCTGAAAGGAAGAGAGGCTGGAACTGATGGATCTTGTCCCTCTCTCTATAGTTGAATTTATCCTATTCCACGTGTTTGGATGTGGTCTCCCAGCACAGGAGTCAGACGGTTATAGGGTGACACCACAAGAAGTTGGGCACAAACCCTGTTTCAAACACTATATCTTGCGTACCCGAACAATCGTGCTAAAATCATACCCGTTCCATTATACCACAGCTTATGGCGATTTGACCACCGATTCGAGGCGTTTGAAGTAGCGATTCGGGAAATTTTAAGGTACGGTTTCTATTGCCGTTCTCTCAGTTTTTGCACGAGCCGTACTCCTGTACTTCCGTACCGTTGACTTTCTGTTGGCCGCCAGGTAAAATACGAATAGAGTGGAAAAGAGAAAAATGCCTGAACTGCCTGAAGTCGAGACCGTTGTACGCCGACTGCGTGCGCCTTTGCTTGGACACACGTTCTCTGGCATGCGTGTGGAATGGGAGCGGATGATCCATCCTTCGGCCCTGGAAATGAGAAAGCTCCTTGTGGGTCAAAGCGTAGAGGCGATTGATAGGCGTGGGAAATATCTTGTATTCGAGCTTTCGGGCCAAGACGATCTAATAATACACCTTAAGATGACGGGCGATTTACAGGTGATGCCATCCAGTGTCCCGGATCATCCGCATGATCGGGTCGTCTTTTGTCTGGAGAATGGAGATCAGCTTCGCTTTCGGGATCCGCGTAAGTTTGGTCGCGTGTATCTGACGCAAGATCCGGCCTTGATATTAGGCCAGTTGGGGCCGGAGCCGCTAGACAACGGTTTTACTGAAGATGAATTCCTGGCCTTATTTGAGCGCCGCTCAGGACGGATTAAGCCTCTGCTGATGAACCAGGAATTTATTGCTGGTCTGGGCAATATCTATGCCGATGAGGCTCTCTTTCTTGCGGGAATTCGACCTCAACGTAGGGCTGACACATTGTCGGGGGACGAAAAACGGCGCCTGTATCGAGCTATTCTGCAAGTATTGTGGCGCGCCATTGAGCAAAAAGGGACAAGCCTGACCGACAAGACCTACCGGGGCGGGCAGTATCAGCAGCAGTTTTTAGTTTATGGCCGACTTGAACAACCATGTCTGATGTGTGAGCGCCCGATTCAGCGTATTCGGTTGGGGCAGCGGTCGGCCCATTTCTGCCTTAATTGCCAGAGATAGAGGTAGACTGAGTTTGAAGTCTACACATGACCA
>Ga0180438_10006109_pt1 | contig 16466 bp, 13 predicted proteins | sample SS_ome_12_FD_132455 | JGI IMG/M metagenome (GOLD analysis project Ga0180438, IMG submission 132455) | Hypersaline lake sediment archaeal communities from the Salton Sea, California, USA - SS_3_D_2 metaG | ecosystem: Environmental > Aquatic > Non-marine Saline and Alkaline > Hypersaline >...
AGCCTCGGAACTCAAGAAAAGCCTTCCTGTCCCCAACGAATCATCCAGTCTCCCATTCACCCCCGATGTCCAGCAAAAGATACGGGACATGCTCAGTTTACTAAAGGGGGGCGAGGAGGCTGTCTGACAACTCCCTCTTCCTTGAGGGGAAAGGGTCGGGGTGAGGGTGTAAGCTGAATCCTCACCCCCTCACCTAGTCCCTTCGACAAGCTCAGGACAGGCTCTCCCCCTCGAGGGGGAGAGCTATTTTAAGTTGTCGGAGAGACCCCAAGGGGGGATTTTTGGCGCAATGACAATTTCCTTTTGTCGTTCATTATGGTAAGGATAGCACCCTTGGACGAATAATGGGTTGTGACTATTTTTTCGTATAAATGTGACGCAATGGGGTGAGACCCACCTCGACCACCTTGCCCTTCTGTACCTGGTCAATGCGTATCTGATCAACGCCCTCGATATCGCCCGGACCATAGGTGAGGGGTGTACTACTTATGTCACCGGTGGGGAGGTTCTTGATTTTGAAGAAACCTTTCTCCAGCACGTCACGGCGTGTGAGCTTTTCAAAAGGCACTTCTTTCATGGCCAACCTTAGCGCCTCAATCTGGATCATGGCCTCGAGGACCCCGGCCTCATACATGATGTGGGTAACCCGCTTGCCAGAGCGATACTTATCCTGCAGGTCGCTGCAAAACTTGATTCCCGGGACGGAGAGGTCGTCCAAGGGGCGAAAGCTGCCGGCGCAGACATAACCGTCACCCAGTTCACCCATGGCCTCGGCGAAAACGGCAGCGTGACCTGGCGCGCCAAGACCAAAGGTTATCTTGTAGGGCTGATAGGGTCCCATACCCAGCCTGACCATCTCCTTGACCGTGGGCTGTGAGCCGGGGTTGATCATCTGACCCAAGGCAAGGTCAACCCCTTTTTCCTTGAGCCATGTCAACTGGGTGGTCGGCGGCGAGGTAGGGACAAGAGGCACGTACTGGGTGCCCACAAACTCATAGCCGATCTTCTTCAGATAGGCCGTCATCTCCGGGATCACAACAGACCTGCCCATGGCGTTATCGGCGGTCAGGTAGGCAACCCTCGGCTTCCTCGTTTCCTTCCAGTTGGCTTTAAACCAGTCGGCGATGGCGGCACAGGAATCCGTATAGATAGGGTAATACGTGAAGCAGCTTTGAGGCGGCGACAGATAGTAGGCTCCGGTGGCCATACTCGTGGCGCCCATATGGTCTTCCCACATTCTGTCTTTGAGAGCCAGCGCTATGGGAGACCCCGATATCCTGGCGACCAGCATGCCCTTGCCCTTGAGTTCCTCATAGATGCTCAGCGCTTTGGCCGGTTTGAGCTCATCATCCCGCCACAGTACCTCCAGGTCTATATCTGCGGGAAATTTCTCTTTGCGCCACGGAGCCAGATTTTTTGTCTCATTGACATATTTGACATAGTCCTCAATGGCAGCCAGCACTGCCGCTGAATCCTCAGCAAAAGGCCCGGTTAGGGACTGGGTGCCACCGACATACAGGGTTTTGGCAAAAATGGTCGTGGCAGAAATCCCCACCAATACGACCATCATCATCGTCACGGATACCACTACAGCCCATTTGATTCTAGCCATCTTTTCCCTCCTTTTTCGTTCATGGTTTCGTTCACACCATACTTCGGGCATTCTATTGAAACAGATCACCTCCTTTCAGTCTGATCCTTCGTGAGAAAAAGGCCAAAGCCTGAAGTAGGCCTTGATCATCTCCCAGCGGTGATGAAGCCCCCGGGGTTCAAAAATGAGAAAGATGATAATGATCAGTCCATGGGAAATAAGGGCGAGGGACGCGGCTGCCTGAGGAGCAACGGCAGCGGATAGAACCGGTCCGACAATGGTGACGAGTTCATCCAGCAGTTTGAGGGCAACGGCGCCAAACACAGCCCCTGCCGTGCTTCCCATACCTCCCACGATCAGCATCCCCAGATACCAGACTGAATCCATAAAGGGAAACTGGTCTGTACTGGCGAAGCTGTAATAGTGAATGAGCAGTGACCCGGCCACTCCGGCATAGACACACCCGATAAAGAACGCCTGCAGCTTATAACTCCAAAGACTGATTCCCATGACCTCGGCTGCCAGATCATTATCCCGAATGGCGATGAAGGCCCTTCCTGCTCTGGTCCGCACAATGTTTTTAGCCACCACCGTGCCCAGGCAGGTCAGTGCCATCACCAGGTAAAAATAGTGGGCCTTGGAGCTCAGCGAGATACTTCCTATGGCAGGTCTGGGCAAAGGGAGGCCGTCCGCTCCACCGGTGAGGCCGTGAAGTTGGATGATGGTCCAAATAATAATAAAATGGGCGGCGATAGTCGCCATAATAAGGTAGAAGCCCTTGATTTTTAAGGATGGGAGGCCGAAGATCAAACCCGCTATTCCAGCAGCCAGGGCACCACAGGGGAGGGCCGCCCAGAAAGGCACACCGAGCTTGGCGCATAAAACAGCCGAAGTGTAACCTCCGACAGCCATAAATCCCGCATGCCCGATGGAGATTTGGCCGCAGTATCCTGTCAGAATATTGAGCCCAAGGACACTGATCACGGCAATGCCCATCATGGTCAGTATGGTGAGTATCCTATCGCTGAAAAAGAGGGGACAACCGAAAAGAAAGAGGATAAAGGCCACCACTATGCCCCATTGCAGCGTAGAGCGGAAGATAGCCATATCTTGCGCATAATTTTCATGGAAGGTTCCTGTGCTTAAACCCATGGGTTAAACCCTCTCTATCCTGACCAGGCCAAAGAGCCCGTACGGCCTGAAGATGAGCACGATGATCATCACAATAAAGGGGAATACCTGAGCCAGTCCGCCGCCGGGCAGCAGAGGGTCCAAGTACCCCGCAGCGACATTTTCCAGCATACCCAGTATGATTCCGGCCACAATGGCCCCGCCGACGGAGTCCACACCCCCCAGCAGCACCACGGCGAATGCCTTGAGGCCGATATTCGCGAGATCCATGTTCGCGCCGGATACGCCCCCCAAAAGGATACCGCCGATGACACCCACGACACAAGCGATAATCCATGAAACGGCATAGACGGTTGTTGCTCTGATGCCCACACTCTGCACAACCTGCAAATCCTCGGCAGTGGCCCTCATGGCCAGGCCGATCTTGGTATAGCGAAACAGGAGCATGAGGATGGCCACACAAAGAATAGAGACAATGAGGCCGATCAAAGACTCCGAGGGAATGCCTATCTCGCCTATGTTTAAAGTGATGGTCGGCAGCAGGCCGTGGTAGGCCTTGTATTCGGCACCCCAAAGCAGGGTCGCCAACCCTCCCAATATGGTGGCAAGGGCTATGGTGGCCATAATCACGGCAAGTACGGGTTCGCCCAGCAGAGGTCGCAGGATAAGGCGTTCTATGATGAGGCCCATGACGATGGCCGAGGCTATCGCCATTCCAAGAGCAGCCCATATAGGCAACCCCAAGGTCACCAAGAAGGTGTAGCCGAGATAGCCACCGATCAGAACAAAGTGTCCCTGGGCAATGTTGAACACCTCAGAACACTTAAGAATGATCACAAAGCCTATAGCGACCAGAGCATAGACCATGCCTTGGGCAAAGCCGGTAACGATTAATTGAAGAAAGAAGGTCATCAGCCAACTCCTTGAACAGACTGAATTCGAAGCGTCGTGTTGATCGTTCCCGTGCCTCCATCACTGTGTCCGACCCGGGCTTCTATCGGTGCCTCCGTTTTATCACTGTAAATCGCATCAATGAGTTCGCAGTAACGTTCCTCCAGGAACGCCCTTCTCAGCTTTCTGTTCCTGGTTAACTCGCCTTCGTCAGGGTTGAATTCCCTGTGGAGATTGACGTATTTCCTCACCCTGGAGCCCGGTGACAGAGTACGGTTGACCCTGTCTATATCTTGCCTCACCAGTTCGTAAACCTCCTGCCTTTGGGCAAGTTCCGTGAAAGTGCTATAAGGCACCCTCCTTTCTCCCGCCCACTTTCCAACATGATCGTAGTCTATGATGATGACCGCTGACGGGTAGAGCCCTTCAGGGTCGGCTAATACCCACGCATCCTTGATGTAAGGGCTGAACCTCAGCCGGCTTTCTATGAGTTGGGGCGAAAGGGTCTCTCCGCTGGCCAGTTGGACAAGATCCTTTACCTTGTCCACAAGGACAATGTGTCCGTCATCCCTGATGAACCCGCAGTCCCCGCTGTAGAACCACCCGTCCTTTAGAACCTCAGCCGTTTTATCCGGATCCTTGTAATATCCGACAAAGGTACCGGGCTGTCGATAGATGATTTCTCCATGATCGGTTACGCGCACTTCCGTTTTCTGATGAGGGGGCCCAACCGTGTCCAAACGGATATCGTCATTTTTTGCGCCGGTTAAGGCTCCACCCTCCGTGGACCCGTAGAGGTTCTTGAGAGGTAGATTCAGGGCATGGTAGAATCTTAAAGCGTCCGGGCTGAGAATAGCCCCTATGGTATAGCAGATCCTGGCATTATGAAGACCCAGGCTGCGTCTGATGGGTGAAAAAAAGGTGGCGTCAGCGAGCGAATAGAGTAGCTTCCGGAGAAGACCCGATTCCTCTTTCTTGTAGGCTGACTCGGCCATCTGATTGCCCACAGGCATGAGCACTCGAAAGGCGAAGCGGTTGATGAAATCAGCTGTTGAAATCCTGGCCCTAACCATGGCAGCCTGGCTTTCCCAAAGCCGAGCCCCACAGAATACAATGCTGGGCCCTGTTTCCCTGGCGTCCCGCTCTTGGGTTTCAGGGCCTTCAGCAAAGTTGAGCGTGCTGGCTGAAAGAAGGTGGCACCCGATTGCAAGCCACTGCTCGTTTATCCAAACAGGGGGCAGGTAGGGCACAATATTGTCATGATCATGCCACGGGTCGAGACGGAGGTGATATTCCGCCCCCGCCCTCAACGTTCTATAGGTGTGGACGGCTCCTTTGGGCGCTTCACCGGTGGTTCCTGAGGTATAGACGATAGCGCATACATCGTCCGATCTGCCGCTTTCTACATTCCGTTCAAAGAGCCCCGGGTGTTCCTTTTCATATTTTTCACCGAGATTCAACACCTCTCTGAATCCTATCAGGATAGAGTCCTCATAGTGTGCCAAACCCTTATAATTCCAATAGATAACTTTCTCCAGCCGGGGAAGGGCATCCTTAACTTGGAGTAACTTGTCAACCTGCTCCTGGTCTTGCACAACAGCGAATCTGGCCTCTGAATTTTCAGCAATGTATTTAATCTCCGTCGGCGTTAGATCCGAATAGGCACCCACGGAGACGCCATGGTCAGCTTGGGCAGCCAGCTCGGCATAATACCATTCCGGCGCATTATCGCCGACAATGAGCACCTTGTCTCCAGCTTCAATGCCAAAGGATATCAAACCCAGTGCCAGAAACTTCACATTGACATAATAATCCTTCCACGTGTACGGCTGCCAGATCCCATAGTGCTTATGACGCATAGCCCTGTGGGTGTCGCCGTATTTTTCAAAGTTATATTTGAGTACCTTGGGCCAGGTATCCCCCTTTTCTTTGTAGAGTTGCTCCGTCCCAGTCGTCATGTCACCATGCCCTTCCCTGATCGACCATCAAGGCATCATCTAATGCCTTGATGGCGATCAGGAATTCTCCAAAACCAGCTGATTTCGGTAATGATACCAGAATTAGGTGCTGAATTTAGGCCCTTCTGTTACCCGAGCCATCGCTTTCTCCGCCTGTAGTGCTTCACGTCACGGTAGCTCTTTCTGGATCCAACCGCCGACAGACCCAGATAAAATTCCCGAACGTCCTCATTATCCTTCAGTTTGTCTGCGGGCCCTCCCATCACGATTCTGCCATTTTCCATCACGTGACCATGATCGGCGATGCCAAGGGCAGCGCTGACATTTTGCTCCACAACAAGGATAGCCATCTTCTGGTCCGCACGTATTCTTTTGATAATCTCGTAGATGTCCTGCACCAGTAGTGGGGCGAGGCCGAGGGACGGCTCGTCCAGAAGCATGAGCCTGGGATCTGCCATGAGTGCCCGCCCTATCACCAACATTTGCTGCTCGCCGCCCGATAGGTAACCGCTCATTCGGTGACGGAGGTTCGTTATTTTCGGGAAGTAGCCAAGGACCATTTCTATGTCCTTCTTGACCGCCGCCCTGTCTTTTCGGCAGTAGGCCCCAACCAAGAGGTTTTCCTCGACACTGAGGTGCTCAAGGACCCGCCGCCCCTCCATGGCCTGGCTTATGCCCATGACGGCGATATCTTGGGGGCCGTAACGATCTATCCTCTTGCCGTCGAAATGAATGGTGCCGTCTGTTACCGCCCCTTCTTCCGTCTTCAGCATTCCTGATATGGCCTTAAGCGTTGTTGTTTTGCCGGCCCCATTGGCCCCGAGCAGCGCAACAATCTCTCCTTCACCGACTTCCAGGGAAACGCCTCTCAGCACCTGGATGACATTCATATAGACCACTTCAATGTTGTTCACTTGCAGCATGTTGCTCCACCCGCTCTACTTCCCTTTGCCCAGGTAAGCTGAAATCACTTCTGGATTCGTGCTGATTGCGGCAGGGGTGCCCTCGGCAATTTTGCGTCCAAAATCGAGGACGATAATCCTGTCGGCAATGTCCATCACCACACCCATATCATGCTCCACGAGGACGATACACCGAATCCCGTCCCTCAGGACGGGTGTGTCAGGATAGGTGGCTCCCTGACCTTCGAAAACATCAAGGATGAATCGGGCGATGTCCTCTTTTTCTTCCAGGTTCATCCCCGCCATCGGCTCGTCAAGGAGCAGGATTTTCGGCTCCAGGGCCAATGCCCTTGCCAACTCCACCCTCTTCCGCATCCCATAGGGGAGAAGGCCGACGATTTTTTTTCTAATGGGCTGAATTTCCAGAAAGTCGATAATCTCCTCCACAACCCGGCGGTGCTCGATTTCCTCCTTAAGTGCCCAGCCAATGTACAGCCCGCCTGTGACGAAGTTTTGTTTCATCAGGGCGTGTCGGGCTGCCATGATGTTGTCTTGAGTGCTTAGCCCGGTGTAGAGCTCGATGTTCTGAAACGTTCTCGCAATACCGAGCTTAGCCAGCTTGTCTGGGCGCATACGGGTTATTCTTCTTCCATTGTAAGAGATCTCGCCCTTTTGAGGTTTGTAAAAGCCGTTGATGCAGTTGAGGAGGGCGGTCTTACCCGCACCGTTAGGTCCGATAATAGCCAGGATCTCATTATCCTTGACGTCCATGCTCACGTCGATAAGGGCTGTGACACCTCCAAAGCTAAGCGAGAGGCTGCCAATCCGTAATGTGACTTGCCCGTCAGTTTCCACTGTCATCGCTCCCTGATCACTGTTTAGGCGCCGGACTCACATGACTGACTGTCCATATAAGCCGATTTGTCCAGAACTTAGCCTCTTTACCCTGTGGAATCCTCCGCAGGAGGGCCGCCGATGGCGGCATTCCACAGGGCAGGTCCAGCATCGCTCCGCATCAAGCAATGGGACATTTACGCCACCAACCCGCCCGTCCTCGCCCGACGCCAAAGTCTATGGCCAACGGTGTCCGCAGTAGGGTGCCCGTCCGCCGCAATGCTATGGAGGACGGGCTACGGAGGATGGATCGGTTTGCCCGTCCCGGACCGGTACGGGCCGGGGCGGCGAAGCTTCGCTAGTGAGTCAAGGTTTGTAATGCATATTCCGAGTTTGCGTGCCGCGTTGAAAATCAGCTACTTATCCGCCCAGTATGTTGCACGGATTTCTTTCTTTAGAATTTTTCCTTGAGGATTCTTGGGTAGGGCCTCAACAAATTCAACCGACTTGGGTGTTTTATATGAAGCGAGGTGCTCTTTGCAAAAGCCAATGATTTCACTTTCCGTAGCAACGGCATTCTCCTTCAAAACGGCCACCGCGTGAACGCGCTCCACCCATGACGGATCAGGGATGCCAATTACAGCGACTTCGGCAATCGCCGGGTGTTTATAAAGGACGTCTTCGACTTCCCGTGAGTAGACATTTTCACCCCCGGTCACGATCATGTCTTTCTTTCTGTCAACGATATACATAAATCCTTTTTCATCATAGTAAGCCAGATCACCGGTGTGGAGCCATCCATCGATAATGGTCTCACGAGTCTCTTTTGGTCTGTTCCAGTATTCAACCATGATGGAATCGCTCTGTGCGATAATCTCTCCAACTGTTCCGGGCCCAACATCATTGTTATTTTCATCGACCACTCTGACGTGAACACCAAGACTCGGTTGACCACATGAAATCAGCACTTTTTGCTCCTCCGGAGGCCTGTCTAACACATCGTGAGCCTCATTGAGAAGGGTAGATATTTGAGGCCCTGATTCGGTCTGCCCATAGCCTTGTGAAAAAATCGGGCCGAACACCTCAAGTCCTTTTCTCAACAAAGCCACCGGCATGGGGGAAGCGGCATAATAGATTCTGTTCAAACTGCTCAGGTTGTAGGCTTCAAGATCTTGGCTGGAGAGAAGAGCATTGAGTTGCGTGGGAACAATTTGCATGTCCGTGGCCTTTTCATCGTGAATGGCCTGTAGAACAGCCCCCGGATCAAAAGACCTTTGAGTCATGATGATATTGCACCCCCCTACAAGGAAAAAAGGCCACACATGGCTATCTCCGCCGATGTGAAAAAAAGGCAGTACCATAAGATGCCTGTCTCCCGCCTGTGTCCCCATCTCCAGAGCCTTTATTCGGGTGTTATCCAGCTTGCGACCATGGGTGTATAGGGCGCCGCGAGGCACCCCCGTGGTGCCGCTCGTGTAAAAGATGATCAGGGGATCGTCTTTGCGCACACGAACATCGGGTTCATCCGGTGAATGGGTCGTGAGCAACTCGGGATAAGAGAGCATATCGGGCGCAGAACCTTCTAGGGAGATACAACGCTTCACTTTAGGCAGGCGGGTTCGCAAGATGTTGACGGTTTCAACGAATTCAGGACCGACAAAGAGCGTGTTCGTCTCCGAGTAATTGATCAGATATTCGAGTTCCTCGCGGTGGAGCCTGGGGTTAAAGGGCGAAGCAACAAACCCCCCCTTCATTGCAGCCCCGTAACCGTCTGTGTATTCTAGACAATTCCATGAGAGAATGCCTATAACATCTCCTTTTTGAACCCCCAATGACTGAAGCCCATGGATCAGGCGGTTCACCCTTTCATTGAACTGAGCGAAAGTTATTCTATGGGGGCCGCACACAAAGGCTTCGCTGTCTGGATAGAGAATGGCATTTCTGTAAATGATGTCAGCAAATGTCCCTAAATCGTAACGGCTCAGTTCCCGCAATACGAAATGATTAGCCATGCTTTCCCTCTGTGACGATAGAATGATTTGATCATAGGAAACCTGGTCCTCTGGGGGCATCACAAAGCCCGTCCGCCGCAATGCTATGGAGGTCGGACTACGGAGGATGGGGAAGTACAGGTTCTTTGCTGTTGAAAGCATTAGGATAAATTGGCATTTTTGTCAATCTATTCATTGTCAATCTATTTGGTATTTTTCAGGGTTCATCGCACTATAGAATGCCCGGCGGGAAAGGAGAATGTTTATATGTAAAATCAATACGTTATTTCGTGTCAAATCTGAGTTCCGGGGCTGGAACCTCCCCTGTAGGGATTGTTAGGAAAAGCTGAAGGACCCACCCAACCTCCAGAAACGGGCCGCCGCTCACAAACCAGAAATGGTGTTGCCAGGAGAAGAAAAAAGTGATAGCAATAGCGCAGTTGAGGCCAAAGCGCGCTGATCTCGAAGTGGAACGGGTGACCCATGCCACGCCAATGATGAAGGAAAGCTACACCTCAATTACTCAATGTTTTGATATTCCCTAAATTGAATAATGAGGAAAATAGAGCCCAGTGGATGCGAAAAGGTACGTGAGTGATTTGAGCATCAACGAAAAAGTGCTGATCGCCATGGTGAGGGCAGCAGAACTTTTCAAGAGAACCCACACCGGTATCTTCAGGAACTACGGTCTTTCATTCCCACAATACAATGTGCTTAGGGTTTTGGATGCCTCACGGAATGGCAGGAACAAAATTTCTGACATAAGCAGGATCATGCTCGTTCCAGGTGCCAATATGACGGGTATAGCGAAGAGGTTGGAAAGAGACGGTTTTATAATCAGGAAATCAGATCCCAGTGATGAGCGGGTAACCATTCTTGAAATCACACCAAAGGGCAGAAGAACCCTGAAAAACATAGAGCAGGAAAAAGAGCAAAGCATCGAAATCATCCTGAGGGGGTTTTCGAAGGCAGACAAAATGGAGCTTTTGGACAAGCTGAGACAACTCATTGAGAATAATATGCATTTATCATAGTCGTTGCTTTACAACATTCTTGAGCATTGTAAAATAGCACCGCCAATCCGAGTTCGGAATGAACACCTTGGCCTCTATTAACGTGATCATACGAATCAGGCCATGGAAGTTGGGGCAATTTGAATGCCTCTGCACGTTTTGAAGAAAAGTTCATTATAGCACGCCATCTGTTCACCTCATCGGGGACGTGAGGACCCATTGCCGCTATCCGCTCCAGGGCATCAAGATGTTCTATCTAAAGAACCAATCCCATTCAGAAGCGCATGTTTTTGGAGTTTTGCCCTTTTTGTTTCATGGTCTAAGCTGTGAATTTAAATTGTTGAGGATAGAGGTGAATAGAATCAAATCAACTTTTGGACAGAACATGGTTCAAAGAACTTTCAGAGAGGAGGGAGTAGAATGTCGACAGAATATAAGATGTACATTAATGGTGAGTGGGTTAGCGCCCTGGATGGCGAAGCCTATGACGATCTCAACCCTTACACTGGCGACGTTTTCGCACGGGTTCCGTCGGGAAAACGCGCTGACGCCAGGCGTGCTGTTGAAGCTGCAGTGGCGGCGTTTCCCGCTTGGTCAAAGACGCTCCCGGCTGAGCGGCAAGCGCTGTTCTTAAAGGCTGCCGACATTCTCGAAAAGAAACGGGACCAGATTGTCACGATTCTCGCCGAAGAAACCGGCTGCACCTTTGGTTTCGCCATGTTCCAAGCCGGGTTTACCCCTGGTCTGCTGCGCGAAGCTGCAGCACAGGCGCACCAGGCCACCGGTGAAATGATCCCCGCTGATATGCCAGGCGCAGTTTATATGGCGATACGCCAGCCCGTAGGGGTTGTGGCAGGTATCGCACCGTGGAATGCCCCGCTGATCCTATCGTTGCGCTCTATCTGTATGCCTATTGCTTATGGAAATACCGTGGTTCTCAAGCCTTCCACGGAATCCGCCGCAGCAGGCGGCGTTGTGCTTGCAGAGGTTTTTCACGAAGCCGGTTTTCCAAAAGGCGTTTTGAATCTCGTCATGAACGGACCTGGGAAGAGCGGTGAGATTGGAGACGAGTTCATCGAAAACCCTGAGGTCCGTCGCATCAACTTGACCGGTTCCAGCGCCGTGGGACGTCAGCTGGCGGAAAAAGCTGGACGGTATCTTAAACGTGTGGCCCTGGAACTGGGCGGACAGAATCCGATGATCATCCTGCGCGATGCCGACATTGATAACGCTGTCAACGCTGCAGCGTTCGGGGGGTTTCTCCATCAGGGACAAATCTGTATGTCCACGCGCCGGATTATTGTGGAAAAACCCGTGGCCCAGGAATTTACCGAAAAATTCGTCAAGAAGGTTTCAACATTCAAGGTTGGCAATCCGAAAGAACCGGACACGATCATAGGCCCCCTCATCAACAAGCAGCAATTCAACCAGGTCAAGGACAGCGTGGATGCTGCTGTCCGAGATGGTGCTAAGATCTTGTGTGGCGGTAAATCTGAAGGACTCTGTTACTATCCAACAGTGCTGACGAATGTAAAACCCGGCACACCATTTTCGCGTGAAGAGACGTTCGGCCCGGTGGTCTCGGTCATTGATGTCAAAGACGAAGACGAGGCCGTGAATGTAGCAAACGACACTGCTTACGGACTTTCAGCGGCTGTTGTGACTCGCGATTTCGCCAAGGGCCTGGCCATCGCCGAGCGGATAGAATCAGGGATCGTTCACATAAACGACCAGACGGTTCATGATGAGCCACAAGTGCCGTTTGGCGGCGTGAAGGATAGTGGTTGGGGTCGGTTCGGCGGCCGTGCCGCACTGGAGGAGTTCACGGAACTGCGTTGGATCAGCATGCAGCTTACCCCGCGGCATTATCCATTCTGATTTGAAGACTGCGAGTTATGCCGGGACTAAGACGGCTCCACAGACTGCATCGGAGGTTTTGAGACCAACAGCCGTTTTAGGAAAGGAGGTGCAAAACAGAAGAGAAAAAATGGGAGGAGGTCTGTAGAGAGAGTGTTTCCCTAAGCCGTTGAGAGGTGATGTGAGATTGCACGACAACAAATCTTAGAATCATTCTAAAAGGTTTAGAAAGGGGGATAAAATGAAAAACAAAGTATTGCTTGGGTTGTTCGTATTTGCAGTCGTTGTGACGTTCCTGGGCGTTGTTTCTGTCACACATTCACCCGCTAAAGACAAAATCGTCATTGGCCAGGCTATCGCTCTCTCAGGCCCACTAGCGGGCGGTGTTGCCATAGCAGGCGGTCGAATCTACGAGATGTGGGTAGCTGAGGTCAATCAAAATGGTGGGATATATGTTAAGGAGTATGGCAAAAAATTGCCTGTGGAGCTTAAAAGATATGACGATAAAAGCGATATAGGCACCATGACAAACCTGCTGGAAAAATTGATTTTGGAGGACAAGGTTGACTTTGTCTTCCCCCCCTGGGGCACGGCTTGGCTCTTTGCTGCTGCTCCTGTCGCCAACAAGTACGGCTATATATTGATCGGCGGCCCCGGCGGCGCTTTGAAGCTTAAGGAGCTCAGCTTGCCCTACTTCTTCCAGGTTTTGAACTTTTCCGAAACTCAGGCTCCGGCTCTTGCTGATATTTATAAGGAAGTCGGTGTGAAGTCGGCGGCGGTGATCTACCGTGGAGACCTGCACGGTGTAGAGTATGGTGATGCCATGGCTCCGTATTTCAAGGAGAGGGGAATTGACGTCAAGATGAAGAAGAGCTATCCCCCGGGGATCAAGGACTTGTCGCCGCTGTTGAAGGAGGCCAAGTCGCTTGGTGTCGATGCCTTTTGCGCTGCTTCCTATCCTGATGGGGGCATGCTTCTAACCGGTCAATCCATTGAGCTTGGCATTAACTTTAACGCCCTGTTCATTACGGTTACGCCATTTTCCCCCAACCTCTATAGAGACACGTTTGGCGTGAACGTGGTGGAGGGGGTCATGGGCGGTGGTGCCTGGAATGCGAAAACGTCTCCGGGAGCCAAGGCATTCGTGGACAGATTCGTGAAACGCTTCAAGATGGAACCCGACTACTGGGGAGGCCTGTATTATTACTCATCGCTACAGCATTTCCAGCAGGCGATCGAGAAGGCGGGAACCCTTGATCAGAAAAAGATCAGGGATATCATGGCCAAGGAGAGGTTCGATACGGCTCTGGGGCCGTTCTGGTACGATGAGAATCGATACTTTGTAAATCATCCCGGTGAAATAGGCCAATGGCAAAAAGGCGTGTTTGAAGTCATTGACCCTGGGGAGAAACGCACCGCACCACCTGAATACCCCAAACCATCGTGGCCAAAAAAGAAGTAGGGAGTCGCCAAAACACATCATGGAATCTTGGATCTTACGTAGGGGAGGGGTTTATCCGCCTCAGGCGGATTAATCCCCTCCCACGGGCGGGCGTCCGCCTTCGCCAGGGCTCCCCGCGGCGTTGTGCGGGACAAGCTGGCGCGACAAGTAAAGCCCGCCCCTACACTTCCTTAAGTTATTTCTGGGACATCATACTTAGAAAGCCATCACAATGATTGTAACCATCCTGGACGTGGTGATTGCGGGTTTACTGCTGGGCGGGATCTATGCCCTGACCGCCGTGGGGCTCAGCCTGCAGTATGGTGTTGCACGGGTGCTGAACATAGCACACGGCGAGTTTATTATGATCGGGGCTTTCATCACCTGGTGGTTGTTTGCCGCATTTGGGATTAACCCGCTGGTCTCTCTGGCCATTTGCGGCCCTATTGTATTCATCATCGGTTTTACACTTTACAGAACTTTGTTCACACGCCTTAGAACCTCGTCAGCATCCCCAGCTGCCTTTGAGGGTAACTCCATGTTAGCCTGTTTTGGTCTCCTTTTCATCATTCAAAATGTAGCCATATTGATATGGGGTGCTGACATGAAGGGGTACTCTTATTTGGCTTTTCCGGTCAATTTTGGGGGAGCGGTCTTTGCAGCCAATCGCCTGATAACCCTTGGATTTGCAATGGTCATCGGTTCGGTCTTCTATCTCTTCTTAGCCCGCACCCGGCTGGGAAAAGCGATCAGGGCAGCAGCCCAAGACCCGACAGCCGCCGGACTCATGGGGGTCAACATGAAGCAGGTGCTGGCCTTATGCTTTGGCTTTGGTGCTTTGATGGCTGGTTTTGGCGGAACCCTTATAAGCATGTCCTACAAGATTCAACCAACCATGGGGCTCGAATATACCGTGATTGCTCTCATCGTGATCGTCCTGGGAGGGCTGGGCAGTATTCCAGGCAGTTTTATCGGGGGGCTTCTGCTGGGTCTTGTGGGCAGCATCGTAACCTATATACAGCCAGGCTTGTCCCTGGTTGCCTATTATGCCATCTTTATGCTTCTGTTGCTGGCGAAGCCAACAGGTATTTTGGGGAAATAGAGAAATGGATTTTGTAAGCGTTGTCTCTAAAAGATCATTTCCACTGGGGTCACTTTTGCTTATCTTAATCCTATTAGCGACTTCACCCCTCTATGCCCCGGTTTATACTGTTGTGCTATTAACCAGCATCTTCATGTATATCATCATCACAGTGAGTTGGACCATGTTCTCCGGTCCTACAGGCTACATCTCGCTGGCACCGGCGGCATTCTTCGGGGTCGGCGTATATGCCTCGGCTCTGCTAGGGTTTGTGTTACCCTTGCCCGCCATTATCATCATTGGCGGCCTGGCCAGCTCGTGCCTTGCCCTCCTTGTTGGTGCTTTGACTCTGAGGCTCAGGGGCATCTATTTCGTCATGTTCACTTTCGGACTCGTTGAGCTCCTCTTGCATTTTGTCCTGTGGTGGGAGGTCAACATAACGGGTACGACCGGCCGAGTGGTGCCCACTGTGGGTAACACGACGGTTTACTACCTCATGCTGATTATTTTTGCGATCTTGGTCCTTACCGCCTATCTCATTAGACGCTCCAGATTTGGGTTGGCCTTGCAAAGCATCGGAGAATATGAGGAAGCAGCGGCTCACACCGGGATTAATGTAACGGCTTTGAAAATTATCACCTTTGCTATCAGCGCCTTTTTCATGGGGGCAGCCGGGGCAATCATGGCGACAAGATGGACGTATATTGACCCAAGAATTGCCTTTAATCCTCTCCTTTCCTTTATGCCGGTTTTGATGGCTATCTTTGGTGGCATGGGACAACTTTATGGCCCTATAATCGGCGCGGCTATCTTTACCTACTTGGAAGAGTTTTTGATAACCAGGTTCCCCTATTACTATATGCTCATTTTCGGCATTATCATGGTGGTCGCAATCTTATACATGCCTGACGGCCTTGTAGGGCTGATGCAGAAGTTATGGAAACGAATTTCGGAGGCGAAACATGCCGATACTTGAGGGTGAAGGAGTGACCAAGTATTTTGGAGGGTTAGCCGCTGTATTTAATGTGGACTTTGATGTGGAACAAGGAGAGGTTCTCGGGCTGATTGGCCCCAATGGAGCAGGTAAAACAACCCTGTTTAATCTCATATCGGCTGCTCTGACTCCCAAATCAGGGGTCATACGATTCAAAGGCCAAGACATAACCGGCTTAAAGCCGCATCAAATCTGTAGGATGGGAGTGGCCAGGACCTTTCAGTCTGTTAAAGTTTTCGCCAATATGCCGGTTCTTGACAACGTCGTACTGGGCTCGTTTTTTGGGACGCCAACCGGTGTCTCTTCAGCGGACGCGGTAAGAGAAGCCTCGGGGTTATTGGAGTTTGTTGGGCTCTCAGCAGTGAAAAAGGCCCGAGCTAAAGACTTAACCCTGGCTAACCAGAAGCGACTTGAAGTGGCCAGGGCGTTAGCCACCGAGCCGGAACTGTTATTGCTTGATGAAATCATGGCGGGGTTAAACCCCACTGAGGTTGCTCAGGCCATGGAATTGATAACCAGGATTCGGGATAAGGGGATTACCGTTATTATGATCGAGCACGTCATGAAAGCCATTATGAACGTGTGCGAACGCATATTGGTACTCCATCACGGTGAAAAGATTGCCGAAGGGACGCCGCAAGAGATTGCCACCAGCGAAACAGTGATGAAGGTATATTTAGGAGAGAAGGCTCGTGCTGGAGGTTAGCAACATAAACACTTTTTATGGCAAGATTCAGGCTTTATGGGCCGTTTCTTTAAGAATCGATGAGGCGGAAATCGTG
>Ga0180438_10006110_pt1 | contig 16466 bp, 8 predicted proteins | sample SS_ome_12_FD_132455 | JGI IMG/M metagenome (GOLD analysis project Ga0180438, IMG submission 132455) | Hypersaline lake sediment archaeal communities from the Salton Sea, California, USA - SS_3_D_2 metaG | ecosystem: Environmental > Aquatic > Non-marine Saline and Alkaline > Hypersaline >...
CGGCGTACCGGGCCCCGCCGACGTGGGCGCAGCCAACGACGTCAGATTGGCGGTCTCCGACGGCCGCGGCGGGATCGATACGCAGGAATTCGCCATCACCGTCGAGCCGGCCCCGCAGCCGGACTTCGTGGACCCCGTCGTCACGCTGTCGGTGGACCCCAACCCCGTGCCCGTTGACGATATGGTGACCATCGACCTCTGCGCGACGGACGACACGGGTGTGACAGACGTCTTGCTGACCGTGGCCGGCACGCCCGTGCCGGTGGTGGCCGACCCGAGCGGCCAAGTCACGATGGCGTTCGGCTCGCCCGGAGTGATAGAGGTGGCCGTGGAAGCCTGGGACGCGGCCGGCAATGTCGGGCGGGCCGTCGAGGAACTTCTGGTCGTTGCCCCCGGAGACAATACGCCGCCGACCGTGGCGCTGACGTCCCCTGCCGACGACACGGCGATCAACGCGATCACCCCGGTGACCGGCACGGCCAGCGACGACCAGCAGTTGCTGTACTACACGCTTTCGGTGGCCTCCGTTTCCGGGGGCGAGTACGTGGAGATCCACCGAGGGCAGTCGCCGGTGTCCTCCGGGCTGCTCGGCTCGATCGACCCGACGGGTCTGAGCAACGACACGTATCGACTCCGCCTGACCGCCGTGGACGCCGGCGGCAACTCGGCCTGGGTCGAGCGGGTGGTCAGCGTGACGGGCAACCAGAAGGTCGGCGACTTCCGCTTGAGCTTCGTGGACATGACAGTCCCCGCTTCCGGCATACCGCTGACCGTCACGAGGGTATACGATTCGACGACGGCGGATCAGTCGGGCGACTTCGGCTACGGCTGGTCGCTCGACGTGAAGAGCAACATCAGACTGCGCGTCAACCGCGTGCAGGGAGTAGGCTGGCAGCAGGTGAAGTCGGGCTGGATCATCCCCACGTACACGCTGCTTCCAACCGTGGCTCACACGGTCAGCATCCACCTGCCGAACGGTCGGACAGAGGTCTTCGATCTCAAGCCGGTGCCGAACAGCTCCACGCTCGTTCCGGTCCAGGATACGACGGCGGCGTATGCGCCCCGTCCCGGAACACGAGGCAGCCTCGTACCTCTGGGGGCCAGGGACCTGTGGGTCATGCCCGGGGGTGGGTCGACCTACGAGTTGGTCGATTGGGGCAACCTGATGCCCTACGACCCGGACAGGTTCGAGTACACCGCCTCGGACGGAACGAAGTACGTGATCAGCGAGACCTCGGGCGTCCAGCGGATCACGGACCGTAACGGCAACGAGGTCACGATCGATTCCGGCGGGATCGCCTCTTCCGCCGGCCTGGCCGTGACGTTCGCCCGGGACGCCGAGAACCGCATCACCCGGATCACTGATCCGGCCGGGCAGTCCGTCGTCTACGCTTACGACAGCCGAGGGGATCTGGTCTCGGTCACCGACCGCGAGGGCAACGTCACACGATTCAACTACAACGCCTACATCCCTCATTACCTCGAGGAGGCGATCGACCCCCTGGGACGTGAAGGCATCCGGACGGAGTATGACGAGGACGGGCATGTCGTGCGAATGACCGACGCCAACGGCGATGTTGTCGACCTCACACATGACGTGGGCACCTCGACGGAGATCGTGACCGACGCCGAGGGGCACCCCACGACCTACCAGTACGACCTGCATGGGAACATCGTGAGCGAGATTGACGCGCTCGGCAACCGGACGACGAGACAGTTCGACGCCGATGACAACATGCTCAGCGAGACGATCCACCTCAATCCGGGGACCCCGGACGAGACCGAGTTGACGACCGCCTACACGTACGACGATCGGGGCAATGCCCTGACGGAGACCGACCCGCTGGGGCGCACGACGACCTACACGTACAACAGCTACGGCCAGCTCCTGACCGCCACAAACTACCTGGGCCACGCCACGGCCAACCAATACGACGGGCAGGGCAACCTGGAGACGACGACCGATCCGCTGGGGTACAGGAAAGAGTACACGTACGACGGTCAAGGCAATCGGCTTTCGATGACTGACGCGATGGGGGCCGTCACCAACTACCAGTACGACGCCCACGGACGCCTCGTTAGCGAAACCGACCCCCTTGGCAAGGTGACGACGTACGCCTACGACGCCAACGGCAATCAGACCGAATCCCGCCGCGAGTGGACGGATCCGAACGACCCCACTCACACCAAAGTACTTGTCGAACAGACGCAGTACGACAGCGAAGGGCGCGCCACGCTCAGACGCGAGTTGGTCGATGGGGCCCTCGTGCGCGAAATATCCACCACATACGATGCGGCCGGACGCGTCCTCACGGCAACCGATCCGTTGGGGAAGGTGACCGAGAACCTGTACGACGCGACCGGCAATCTGATCGAAACGCGAGCCCGGACCGAGCATCCGGACGGCACGCCCACCTTCCTCGTCACCAGGTTTGCCTACAACGGCAACCACCAAGCGATCTGCATCACCGACGCGCACACGGAAGACGATCCGGATGCGAACCCCGGGCCTTCCCGGGGCACGGAGATCGAGTACGACGAGGCCGGACGAGCCATCACGACCATCCGGCGTGCCGGACTGTTGGTCGAGATCACGGGTGCCGGGCAGGATCTGTCCTCACACGTCGTGGCCCACGGCACGGAGCTGGCCCGTACCCGGACCGATTACGACGACGCCGACCGTGTCATCCGGACCGTTGACGCCAACGGGCTGATCGCAGAGTACGAGTACGACGATGCAGGCAGGCAAGAGACCGCGGTCGAGGCGGTGGGCCTGCTCGATGCCCGAACGAAGTATGAGTACATGGACTCCGGTACGCATCCCGATGCCGTTCGAACGGTCCTCATGCAAGACCCCCTGTCGCACGAAACACGCATCGAGTACGACGCGCTCGATCGGGCCGTCCGGACGGTCTACGACGATGGAACGATGGTCTCAACGGAGTACAACGCGCTGGAACAGCCAGTGGCCGTGACGGATCAGGCGGGCCGGATCACCCACTACGAATATGATGCCGTGGGCAACCTCATCGCCGTCGTTCTCCCGCCCGTCGATGACACTAATTCCGGGTCGCTGACGTTCGGGCAAATGGTCCATCCGCGCTACGAATATGACTACGACCGGTACGGGAATCACACGGTCATCCGGGACAACATCCTCCAGGTCGATCCCCTGAATCCCGCCACGATTGTCCGGGACCACGAGGCAGACGGAACGGAGGACACGCGGGAAACCGTTTTCACCTATGACCCGCACGGCCGACAGCTCACACGTACGTTGCCCGACGGACAGGTCGAGTCCAAGTCCTACGACCGACACGCCCGGGTGGACCACGAGATCTCCTTCGAGGGGTCCGTCACAGCCTGGGAATACGATAGTCTTGGGCGCCCGGCCGCCAAGCACTTCTTCGCCGACGAGTTCGACTACGCCGCTTGGCTGGGCAATCCAGGCCTTGCCCATGAGATCGTGGCCTACACCCATGATCCCTTCGGTAGACAGCTCAGCGTGCTGAAGGATGCCGACGGAGACCTGATCGGGACCACCGCAGATCAGTCCGCGTGGGTCTATACATATGGCGACGGCTTGCTCACCTGCGCCGAGTCGCCTCAGGGCGTGGTCCATTACGAATACGACCCGGCCACGGATCTGCTCGTCCGCACGTTCACTGGCGACGAGGCTGATCCCGTTACTGATACGCTATATGCCTACGACGTCTTCGGGCGGCTGGAGACGGCCACCGCCGTCCGCCGCCATGGAATGCTCCTGGACGATCCGGGGACCCCCGAGGACGAGCGCGAGGTGACCTCCTACCTCTACGACGCGGCGGGCAACCTCGACCGGGAGTTCCTGCCCAACGGGGTCGTCGCAGACTACCGCTATGACGGCCTCAACCGACTCGAGCTGCTGAGGCAGTACTCCCCGGACGCCACGCCCGACGATCTGTCGGACAACGAGCTCATTGTCGAGTTCGACTACATCCTCGGCCTCGACGGCCGGCGCAGCGGCGTGACCGAGACGCGGTGGGACGGCGGGATGCCGGCCTCCGTGACGGCGATCACATGGCAGCACGACGATGCCGGACGCCTGATCGCCGAGGAGTTCGACTTCGACAACGACGCGACGGCTGACAAAACCGACGCGTACACGTACGACCTTGTTGGCAACCGCGTGAGGAAGGCTTCGGACAACGACGGCGACGGCATGTTCGAGGAGGTGGTGACCTACATGTACGACGCCGCCGACCGCCTGTTGACCGAATCGCTCGCCGTGGACGGCGCCCCCGCGCGGACGACGACCTACGAGTATGGCGGCCCGGCGAATCCCGGGACGGCCCAGACGGCCCGGGTCACCGTCGACGAAGCCACCGGGCTTCTCATCGGGCGGACGACCTACGGCTACAACCTCCAGGGGCGCCTCGTGCGCGTCGAGGTCAGCCATCACGACGGCGCCGGGAACGAAGCCCGCCGCGAAACGAACGAGTACCGCTACGACGACCAGGGCATTCGAGTGGCCGGGAGCCGGACGGTCGCCACGGATCATGACGGCGATCCCGCGACGGCCCTCCAGGTAGAGAACAGCACGGAGACGCAGTACCTCATCGATGCGCAGAACCACACCGGATACGCCCAGGTGCTTGAGGAAACCACGCGAGACGTGGCTACCGGGCAGGTCGTTCTGGCACGCGCCTACACGATCGGCCGCGACGTCATCAGCCAATCCGATGCTGCCGGCCCCGTCTACGTTCTCGTCTATGACGGCCACGGCAGCACTCGCCTTCTGACAGACTCGACCGGAGCCCCGGTTGCCGACAGCCGGTACGATTACGATGCCTACGGCAGTCTGCTGGCGCACAGCGACGCTCCGCTGACGCGGCTGCTGTATGCAGGGGAACAGCGCGACGGATCGACGGGGCTCGATTACTTGCGGGCAAGGTACATGGCCCCCGCCCTGGGACGCTTCACGAGGATGGATCCGTTCGGAGGCGTCCGAGCCGTTCCGATCTCTCTCCACAACTACATCTACGCTGGCTCGAATCCTGTCAGTTTCACCGACCCCAGCGGGCGGTTCTTGCTCGGGTACACGCTGATGGATCTGACGGCCGCCGTGTCGATCCGGATGATCCTGCAGTTGATGATGCCCACATTCATCACGGGAGGCATCATCCTGTCGGGAGTCATCCTGATGAAGCCCGGCTTCGAGGCGAGGAATCTCGCCTTCGAGCTCATCATGAAGGGCGATCCCGCGGGCATTGAGCTGTACCAGAAGGCCGGGCAGTACATCTACAGAATCTCGCGCCTGACCGAAGCGACGGTGAAGCTGGCGGACACGCTGATGCTGCTGGCGGGCATGGTCAGCCTGGCATCTGCCCGAGCCAAGGTCATACCGGTCGGAGTGCTTAGCGTGGAGATGAGCGCCACGAGGGCTACCCTCGTCAGGCGGGCGGGGAAGATCATCGTGCAATTGGAGCGTACCGTGGTCTCTTGGAGGGAGCCCGTGATTCTCAAGGACATCTCCCAGCTCGTCTACGACTGGTTCTCCTTCGCGGTGAAGTTCTTCGGGCAGGTGCAGGCCTGGTGGTTGTCGAGGGAGCCGATTGAATGATACCGGGCGAGCCAAGGTTCACAGGAACGGGGGGCAGAGGAAGGCGGAGCGAGGAAATCACATGAAACGGACCACGTTGCTCAGCGCCTTCACGGCTTCGGTGCTCCTTGCAGGTTGGCCTTGCCTGGCCGTCACGTTGAGCCTGTCCTCGGCGCACGACGTTTCGGCGCTGCTGATGGGCGACACGGCGCGGATCGACGTCACCCTCGGCGAGCTGGGCGGCGAGGACGAGCTGGTCGTGCTGGAGGCCAGCGCGCTGTTTGACGGGGCGATCCTCGGGACGCCGACGGCCGTGGCGGCCGGCGCGATCGTGCCCGGGTCGTTGGCGCAGCCGCCGGACTTCGCCACGTTTGCCGCGCCCGGGCAGGCGGATGCGTCCTTCGTGACGTTCCACGTCAGCCCGATCGAGCACATCATCAACACAGGTGTGTTCTACTCGTTCGACGTGACGGCCGCCCAGCCGGGCGTGGGCAGTGTCGTCCTGGACGGCCTGACGCTCCACGCCGAACTGGTGGACCCGCAGAACCCCTTCCTGCCGATCATCGCGAACGTGACGGCCGGCGGGCCGCTGGACTTCTACGTCCCGATGTACGCCGACACGGACACCGACAAGGACGTCGACTACTACGACTACGTGGCGGTGCGGGACGGCTTCGGCACGCCGGCCGGCGCGACGTGGGCCCAGGGCGACTCCGACCGCGACGGCGACGTCGACGTCTACGACTACCTCGCGCTGAAGGTCAACTTCGGCTGGGCCGACCCGCCCGGCCAGGGGCAGATCCCCCCCGCGCAGGGCACCGTTCCCGAGCCGGCCACGCTGTCGCTGCTGGCGCTGGGCGGTCTGGCGCTGATCCGCCGCAGGCCTGCCGGGCCCTGACCATCCGCGGCCAGACGCTTACCCAGATGAGTGCCGAAGGCCGCAAGTTCATTGTCTGCGTCTCGGCGCAAGACAATGCGGCTCCCTGCGAAGACAAGGAACCGCATTCGATGACCCCACGGGGAGTCGAACCCCGGTTGCCGGGATGAAAACCCGGTGTCCTAGGCCGCTAGACGATGGGGCCGTGTTCGGCGCCCAGCCGGAAATGGCCCGGCTGTTTGGTCCGAGTAATATACCGCGAAGCGGGCGCAGGTCAAGGGGGAGGTCGGGGCCGACGGGGAGGTCGGTCGGGAAGCGATCGGATGCGGGTGAAGAAGTCCGTGCGGTAGGACCGATAGGGCGGTAGGATAGGGCGACCTGTCTTGTGGGTCGTTCGGTGTTGACGTCAGGCGGAACCTTGACGATTCGCTCGCCTCCGGCGGCCCCATCATCGAGCGTTTCAAACGAGCGCAAGGACGACGCGGAGCCGGCTTCGCCAGAACTCACGACTCACGACGCACAACTGGCTATTACCTACGACCTTCTGGACCGCGCAGGAGACAGCGGCGATGACGAGAGTGGATCTTCCGGAGCGGCTGAACGCGGCGGCGGTGTTTGTGGACGCCCATATCGAGCAGGGCCGGGCGGACAAGCCGGCCATCCTGTGCGAGGACGAGACGGTCACGTATGGGCAGCTCCATGAGAACGTCAACCGAGCGGGCAACGCGCTGACCGGCCTCGGCGTCCGCACGGAGGAGCGGGTGGCCATCCTCATGCCCGACACGCCCGAGTGCGTCTACGCGTTCTTCGGCGCGATCAAGATCGGCGCGGTGGCCATCCCCACGAATACGATGCTCCAGCCGGAGGGCTACCGCTACATGCTCAACGACAGCCGGGCGCGCGTGCTCGTGGTGCATCCGACGCTGCTGGGGCGCATCGACCAGATCCGCGGCGACCTGCGCTACCTCGAGCACATCATCGTCGCCGGCGAGGGGGCCGAGGGATACCCGACGCTGGGCGAGCTGATGGCGGGGGCCTCACCCGAACTCACGGCGGCCGACATGAGCAAGGACGACTCGGCGTTCTGGCTGTACAGCTCGGGAACGACGGGCTTTCCGAAGGGGACGATCCACCTCCACCACGACATGATCGTCGCGGCGGACCTGTACGCCGTCGACACGATCGGCGTGCGGGAGTCGGACGTGTCCTTCTCGATCGCGAAGCTGTTCTTCGCGTATGGGCTGGGCAACGGGCTGTACTTCCCGCTGCGGACCGGCGGCTCGACCGTCCTCCTGCCGGGCCGGCCCACGCCGGACGTGATCTACGACGTGATCGACAGGTACCAGCCGACGGTCTACTACGGCGTGCCGACGAGCTACGCGTCGCTGCTGGCGATGGCGGAGAAGACGGGGCGGACGAGCCTCGGGCGGGTGCGGATGTGCATCTCGGCGGGCGAGCCGCTGCCCGGGCCGATCTTCGAGCAGTGGGTGGATCGCTTCGGCGTGGAGGTCCTCGACGGGATCGGCTCGACGGAGATCCTGCACATCTTCATCTCGAACCGCCCCGGCCGCGCCAAGCCGGGCAGCACGGGCGAGATCGTGCCGGGCTACGAGGCGCGGATCGTCGACGACGACGGCGCCGAGACGCCGACCGGAGAGATCGGCACGCTGTACATCAAGGGCGACAGCATCGCGGGCAGGTACTGGAACAAGCACGAGCAGACCAAGCAGACGTTCTGCGGCGAGTGGATCAACACGCACGACAAGTTCAGCACGGACGAGGACGGCTACTTCTGGTACGCCGGGCGGACCGACGACATGATCCGGGTCAGCGGGCTGTACGTCTCGCCGGCGGAGGTCGAGTCGATTCTGAAGCGCCACGACGCCGTGCTCGAAAGCGGCGTGGTCGGCGCGAAGGACAACAGCGGCCTGGTCAAGCCGCGGGCCTTCGTCGTGCTGAAGGAAGGCCACCAGCCGTCCGACGAGTTGGTCAAGGAGCTCCAGACGCTGGTCAAGACGTCGACCGAGCCGCACAAGTACCCGCGATGGATCGAGTTTGTCGACGAGTTGCCGAAGACGGCCACGGGCAAGATCCAGCGCTTCAAGCTGCGCCAGATGGTCTCGCCGGAGTAGGGATTCCACCAACGAGGCGCCGCTTCCGGCTTTACCAACGAATCGTCGCTCCGGAGCCCCGAAGGGGCGCAAGGTAATAGCCGGGGGCGCGAGCCCCCGGTCAGCCCACGCGAGAGCATGCCCACCCCGAGGAAGGGCAATGGGATGGCGCCGACGCTGTCTAGAACCGCACCATCGCCGAAGCCCAGACGAATCCGCTGCCGAATGCGACGAGCAGGACGCGGCTGCCGTCTTTGACGATGCCGGCCTTGCACGTTTCGTCGAGCGCGATCGGCAGGCACGCGGAGGCCATGTTGCCGTACCGCTCGACGTTGACGTATGTCTTCTCCTGCGGCGCCTGGATGCGTTCCATGATGGCCTCGAGCATCCGCAGGTTCGCCTGGTGGGGAATGAGCACGTCGAGATCGTCCCACGTCATGCCGTGATGCTCAAGCGACTCGAGGGCGGCGTTGGACATGCTGGCCACGCCGTTTTCGAAGACGGTCCTGCCGTCCATGCGGAAGTGGACCCGCCCGGCGTCGATGTCCTCGGCGGTGACGGTGTTCATCTGCCCGAGGGCCGTGCCCGGCGCGGCGGTGTAGAGCGCTTCGGCGCCGCGGCCGTCGGCGTGGAGGAAGGTCGAGAGGATGCCCTTCTCGTCGTCGTCGGAGGGCCCGATCACGGCGGCCCCGGCCCCGTCGCCGAGCAGGATCGCGATGTTCCGCCCGTCGTAGGACCCGTCGATCCGCTTGCTGAGCACCTCGGAGCAGCAGATGAGGGCATGGCGGATGGAGCCGGCCCGGATGAAGTGGTCGGCGATGGCCATGCCGTAGATCAGGCCCGCGCACTGCTGCTTGACGTCCATGACGGCGATGCCCGCGGGCAGGTCGAGCTTGGCTTGGAGGAAGAAGGCCGAGCCGGGGTCGGCGTGGTCGGGCGTGATGGTGTTGAAGATCAGCAGGTCGATGTCGCCCGCCGTCAGTCCGGCGTCCTCGAGGGCGGCCCGGCAGGCGGGCACGGCGAGGTCGGTGGCGCTGACGTCGGCCTCCGCGTGCCGCCGCTCGCGGACGCCCGTCCGCGTGACGATGAACTCCTCGGTCGTCTCCATCATCTTGGTGACGTCGAGGTTCGTCACGACCTTCGGCGGCAGGTAGTGCCCGGTGCCCAGGATTCGCGATCGTGGCATGGCTTCCTCGTTAGTGGTCGATTCGTGTGTTCCATGAGGGTCTCTGCGACCCGCGCCTAACTCTCTTGCCCGATTCCCTCGTGCTTCATCGACAGCTTGACCATCAGACCGCAGTTCTTCTGGAAGAACTCCGCGGGCAGCAGTTGGGTCTTTTCGTGGACCTCGTTGCCGAGCTGCTCGGCCAGTTGCCGCGGGTCGGTCCCGCCGCGAAGGGCGTCGACGATCCGCTTGTGGTACTCCTCGGTCGCCGCGATGGCGCCGCTGAAGTAAGCCCTCACGTCGTCGGCGCCGGTGACGACGGCGTTGTGGCTGAGGCAGAGGACGTCGGCGTCCAGCTCGGCGAGGCGGCGCATCGACTCGACGTACGCCCCGTAGCCGTCGAAGTAGTTCGGCCACCAGGCCTCGTGCTCGGGCATGTAGTAGCCCGTCGCGTCGGAGATCAGCAGGATCCGGGCGCCCGGCTCGTGGAAGCTGAGGCTGCACGGGCTGTGACCGGGCGTGGCGAGGACGTTGAACGTCGCCGCGCCGACAACCACCGTGTCGCCCTGGCCGAGGACGCGGTCGACGCCGATGGTCGCCTCGCCCAGCGGGGCGGGCTGATGTCGCGGCTCGATCGAGCCGGCCTCCAGCAGCGCGCCCGTAAGGGCCTGGTCGATCTTGCCGAAGAACGCGACGGCCTTCTCGGCGGCCAGCGTCTTCACCGCCACCTCGCCGGCCAGCACCGTCACGGCCGGAAACAGCTCGCGGAGCATCGGCACGGCCATCACGTGATCCGGGTGGGCGTGGGTGACGATGAGCTGCTTGACGGCCCCGGGCGCCACGCCGGTCTGCTCGAGCTGCTCGGACAGCACGGGCCCCATCGCGCCCGTGCCTCCCTCGAAGACGGCCGCCTCCTCGCCACAGCGCAACAGGTACAGCGGATACTCGTTGGTCCCGAGCATCCAGAGGCCGTCGACGATCTGAGTGGGGGGATTGCGGATCAGCATCAGTCCAGTCCTTTCTCTGCGAGTTCTCTGGCGACCAGGGCGGCCCCGAGGGCGCCGACGTGCTGGGCGTTGGGAGGCACGAGCGGCTCGGCGCCGAAGGCCTCGCCCGCCAGCCGCGCCAGCAGCGGGTTGTGGGCGACCACGCCGCCGGTCATCACCAACGCGCCGTCCACCGTGTCCATCTCGACGATCCGCTTGACCACCGACCGGAAAGCGCCCTTGACGATGTCCTCGACGGCCTCGCCGGCGCGGATCTTCGCCAGGATCTCCGTCGCCGCGAACACCGTGCAGAAGCTGCCCAGCGTCACGTCCTTCGTCGAACGCTCCGCCAGGCCGTTCAGCTCCGATACGTCCAACGCCAGCCGCAACGCGATCTCCTCGAGGAACGCGCCCGTCCCGGCCGCACACTTGCGGTTCATCCGAAAGCTCAGCCGCCGCCCGGAGGCGTCGAGGTGGATCACCTTGCTGTCCTGGGCGCCGATGTCGATGACCGTCATCGCGCGGCCGAAGTGGTGGAACGCGCCCTTCCCGTGGCAGGCGATCTCCGTCCGTTTGCCGTCGACCCAGAGGACGTTGTCGCGCCCGTAGCCGGTGGCGACGGACCGGCGAATCTCGCCTCGGTCGATGCCGGCCTGCCCCAGCGCCTCGGCGAGACATGCCTCCGAGGTGGCCGCGTAGTCCACGCCGGAGCGGTGAATCGCCCTGCCCAACACCGCCCCGTCGCTGCCCGCAATCACGAGCTTCGCCGCCGAGGCGCCAATGTCTATGCCGCAGAATGCGTCCATCGGCTCACGCCTCAACCAGTTGTTCGACGAAGGCCTCGATGTTCGTCCGCGTCTGCTCCTCGGAGTACAGCCGCAGATCGTTCAGGTCGCCGTTGACGACCAGGTAGGGCATCTGGAGTCTCTCCTGGAGCCGCTGGGGCATCTGGTAGCGGTTGTTGGTGTTGTTCGGGCAGGTCTTGGCGTCGTGGTAGAGGATGCCGTCGATCTTGTACTGCCGCACCATCTGCTCGACGTACTGCTCCTTCGCGTCGTCGGACCGGCAGATGAAGATGCTGGAGTACGCCCGGGCCATCGACCGGAACGGGTCGGCCGGGTCGAGGGCGTCGAAAATCCAACTGTTGCAGTAGGTCGAGGCGACCACGGCGGTCTTGAGCTCCATGAACTGCGTGGACAGGTCCCGCAGCTTGCCCCAGATGGGCATGCCCTCCCAGTAGATGCGGAACCGCTCGCCCTCGACGGCCGCGACGCCGTCGGCGACCCGCTGGTTCATCTCGGCCAGCAGAAGCTCGTAGTAGTCGATCGCGTCCTGGTCGCCCCGCAGCACGACGGCCGGGCCCATGTGGATCGTCTCGTCGAAGAACGTGATCGGGGCCGGGGTGTTGGCGGCCGTCTCCAGGACCGCCCGCCACAGCCTGGTGCATTGCTTCGACGAGGCGATGACCTCGCCCAGCCGGGCCGCGTCGAGCTTCTGCTCGGCGACCTCCTCCAGCGGCGCGACCAGCGCCTCGGTCTGCCGGGCCACGTCGTCGATGATCGCGTCGCTGACCTCGCCGATGGCCCGCGCCGTGTGGATGCCCAGACACGGCACGTTCCATTCGCGAGCGTAGAACTGGAACCAGTCCTGCACGTCGCGGCACTGGTTGGTGTTGAACACGAGCACGTCGGCCTTCGGCGGGCCCGACAGCTTCATCTTCTGGAGCGGGCTCTGCCCGGTCAGGTACGAGCCGATGTCGCTGGTCAGGTACGAGCAGATGTCGGGCGAGAACCCGCGCGCGTTGGCCGCGGGGATCAGGTCCATCGCCATCCTCGACGCGCCAAGCATCGCCCCGTGGTTCTCGGGGAAGTAGACGTTGAACCCCAGCGCCCGCAGCAGCTCCGCCGGGCCGACCGACGTGCACCAAGCCGTCTTCTTGCCCTCCGACGCGCCGCGGTCCAGCGCCATGAAGTACTTCCCCATGATGCCCTTCATCTGTTTCGTCGCCGCAATGTCCCTGCGCTGTGACATCACCGAACTCCTTCGATCTCTTTCAGTAATCGGCACGGGCGGTATCTCAGGCCGTGGGCCGCTTCCAGCTCTTCCAGTTGCCCCAACACCTCCGACAGCCCGAGGTCGCGGGCGTATCTGAGCACGCCGCCGCGAAAGTCCGGGAAACCCGTCCCCAGCACCATCGCGGCGTCGACGTCCGACTCGCTGCGGGCGACCTGCTCTTCCATCACGCAGAACGCCTCGGCAACCATCCGCAGAATCAGCCGGCGGGTGATCTCGTCGGCGGTCATCTCCCGCCCGCCGGGCCCGCGTCGGTCGCGGACCTGCTCGGTCAGCCGATCGGTCAGATCGTTCGGCCGCGGGCGGCGGTCGCCCTGCTCATACTTATACACTCCGGCGCCCGTTTTCTGACCGAGATTGCCCTGCTCGACAAGAGCGAGGGCGATCCGCGAGAGGGGCCCGTGGGTCGGGAAGGCCCGCACCATCACCTCGTCGACGTGAGCGAGGATGTCCAGTCCGGCCATGTCGATCAACGTCAGGGGCCCCATCGGGAAGCCGAACGACACCATCGCCTCGTCGATCGCTTCCGGCTCGGCGCCGTCCTCCAGCAGATAGAACGCTTCTTTGAAGTAGGGCACGAAGATGCGGTTGACGACGAAGCCCTCGCGGTTGCGGACGACCACGGGCGTCTTGCGGAGTTTCTTTGCGAACGCGACGGTCGTCGCGAGCACGGCCGGCGGCGTGGCGTCGCGGCGGATGACCTCCACCAGCGGCATCCGGTGGGCCGGGTTGAAGAAGTGCATCCCCACCAGCCGATCGCCGCCGGACATCCCGTCGGCCAGCTCGTCCAGCGAAAGCGTCGAGGTGTTCGTCGCGACAATCGCCTCGGGGCGGCAGTGCCGCTCGACGCGGCCGAGGACGTCGCGTTTCGCCTCGACGTTCTCGAAGACCGCCTCGACGACCAGGTCGGCGTCGGCGATATCTTCCCAGTGCGTGGTGACCGTCAACAGCCCCAGCATCCGCTCGGCCCGGTCGGGCGGCATCTTGCCCCGCTCGACGCGCTTGCCGATCGATCCTTCGATCCGCCCGGCGCCCCGCTGAAGGGCGGCCTCGTCGGTGTCGACGACGGTCACCGGCACGCCGGCGATCATCATCGCGTGGGCGATGCCCGTGCCCATCGACCCCATGCCGATCACGGCCGCCTTCGTGATCTTCGCGGGCGTGGCGGCTTCCGCCTCGTCGACCTTGGCCGTCTCGCGCGTGGCGAAGAAGACGTAGAGCTTGTTCCGCGCCGCCGGCGTGTCCATGCACTCGGCGAAGCCGGTCTGCTCGGCCCGGAGGCCCGCTTCGAACGATTCGGTCAGGCCCGTGCGGACGGCGTTGAGGATCTTCCGCGGGGCGACGATCTCGGGCCGGCCGGCCTCGACGATCTGGCGGGCCTGCTCGAACGCCGACTCGTTGACGGCCTCGTCGGAGATCTTGTCCGTCCGGTCTCGCGTTCGCTGCGGCGCGGGATTCGCCGCCAGCAACTCGCGCGCCCGCTCGACGGTCCGCTCCGGCGAACAGACCGCGTCGACCAATCCCAGCTCGAGGGCCTGCTCCGCATCGATCGCCTCGCCGGTCAGGAGGAGCCTCAGCGCTTCGGCTGGTCCGACCAGCCGCGGCAGCCGCTGCGTCCCGCCGGCGCCCGGGTTGATCGCCAGCGTGACCTCCGGGAAGCTGAACCGCGCGGAGGCGGCGGCCACGCGCAGACGGCAGGCCATCGCCATCTCCACCGCGCTGCCCATCATCCTGCCCGCCACGGCCGCGGCGACGGGCTTGGGGCAGTCGGCCAACTCGTCGAAGGCCTCCTGGAAGATGCGCGACGTCTCGACGCACTGCTCGGCGGAGGTGATCGCGTGGAAGATGCCCACGTCGGCCCCCGCGCTGAAGTGCGCCTCCGCCCCCGTGAGGATGATCCCGCCGACCGACTCGTCGTCCGCCGCCCGCCGGAGAGCCGCGCGAAGGTCGTCGAGCAGCCCGAACGTGACCGTGTTGACCGGCGGGGCGTTGAGCCGAAGCACACAGACGCCGTCGGCGACGTTGTAGTCGATCAGGCTCATAGCTCGAGCGTCAGCTTCAACGAGCCTTCGGCGCAGTCGGCGTACATCTCGAACGCCTCGGCCGCCTCAGCCCACGGCATCCGCGGCGTGACCATCGCGCCGAGGGCCGACGCGCGGCCGTCGACGACCATGTCCGCCGCCGTCTGGAAGAACGCCGAGCACTCCGGCCCGACGCACGTGATGATCTCCGTCTCGTTGCGGAACGCCGCGTACCACGGGAACGGCTGATCGTTGTAGTCCGGCATGCCGAAGACGAAGAGCCGCCCGCCCTTGCGAACGAGATACGACGAGGTCGCCATCGACTCGGGCCGCCCGGCGGCGTCGACGACGAAGTCGATCATCTCCCCGCCCGTCAGCTCGCGGACCGCCTCGATGACATTGCCGGTCGCCGCGTCGATCGCCGCCGCCGCGCCCAGACGCTTCGACCATTCCAGCCGCCAGCCCAGCAGGTCCGCCGCAATGACCTCGCGGGCGCCCATCAGCCCCAGCACATACGTCCAGATCAGCCCCATCGGCCCCTGCCCGATCACCGCGCAGCGCTGGTTGATCACGTGCCCCGTCACCGTCATCGCCCGCAGCACCGTCGCCAGCGGCTGCGCGACGATCAGCGCCGCCACGTCCGGCGCGTCGGCGGGCAGGGCCGCGATCCCCGGCGGGGAGGCGACGATGTACTCGGCGAACCCGAAGTACCCATCCGGCTGCGCGAGGACGAGCTGGCCCGGCTCCCAGCCGTCGCAGCGGCTCTCGACGATCGTGCCGATGTTCTCGTGTCCGGCCCAGCCGGTCGGGTTGGGGTAATCCAGATCCCCCCAGACCCCCTCGCCGGTGTATTGGCCCATGTTGCTGCCGCACAGCGCGACGTGGCTGCACCGGACGAGCACCTGGCCGTCTTCGGGCTCGGGCGTGGGGGCGTCGAGAAACGCGATCTTCCGCGGGGCGGCGATGTGGATGGCTCTCATAGTCGTCGTGGCTCCTGAAGCGAGCAAGCGGCCCGTCCGTCACGGGCCAACACGCCCGACACGATACCGCCCGGCAGCAGGCAAATCAACCCGGGCGGCACGGACCCGTACGGTTTCGCGCATAGGGACTGCGCCACCCTGGAGATCACCGACGCCGACTGCCTGATGGCGTTGGACCGCGAGCTGCACGACTACAGCCTGTGGAAGCAAAGCGGCCGCGGGCCTGCCGGATCAAGCGAGGCGAGCGATGCGATTGCTTCGAGCCGTGCACCCTCCCCCTGGCCGAGAAGCCCGACCCGAAGGAGACTCACGGTTTGCAGAGGAAACGGCTGGTCGCCCGGGAGAAGTACCTGATGGGCCTACCGTATGGCACCAAGTTGGTCACCGGCGAGCATCGAGTTGGTCACCCGGAGACTCACGTTCATCCCCTCAGCGTGGCCAACAGCCAGAGGTGCGAGCACACACGGCCTCGAACCGGCGCCGCGGCCAAGGGGGATCCGGCAAGGCGGGGCAGAACAGAGACGCAACATTCCGCGGGCCAGAACAAAGACGAGGCGGGGGCGCTGCCGCTTGCGTCAGATGCTGCCGTTCCGTCGCCGCTTGCCCGCTCCCATGACGGGTCCCTGCCCACAGACCTGCCGTCTATCGTTTTTTGCGGGTGGGCGGGGGGAG
>Ga0180438_10006111_pt1 | contig 16465 bp, 15 predicted proteins | sample SS_ome_12_FD_132455 | JGI IMG/M metagenome (GOLD analysis project Ga0180438, IMG submission 132455) | Hypersaline lake sediment archaeal communities from the Salton Sea, California, USA - SS_3_D_2 metaG | ecosystem: Environmental > Aquatic > Non-marine Saline and Alkaline > Hypersaline >...
GTAGCCCCTCCGGTTCTTGCCCAACAGTTCCACATGGCGGGGCCGGTGAGGGTTGTAAAAGACTTCTGAAAATCCTGCTTGGCTGTCCATGTTTCAGCTTCGTCAGTTTCGGCAAATTCAGTTACGTCAGATAGGGCTGCATATAATCCTGCTTCGTTTGAGAGAGCAGTCTGAAAATATGTGGAATCGTGGGTGTCTAATGTATCGGCATCACCTACTTTATCACCCGTTTTATAAATTGCCACACCTTCTATGCTTAATACCCCACCTGACGCAGTCAGGGTGTTCTCCGTGGCATGGCTTAGCTCAATCCCTGTAAATTGCGGGCTGTCTCCGGTCCCAAGGCCAAGGGTGGTTTTTGCTGTCCCTTGATCTGAGTCATCAAGCAAAGTTCTGGCAAATCCTGTGAGGTCAGCCAAACTTGCAGTTCCAGAGCCGGTATAATAAGGAAATTTGTCTGCGGCTGAAGTCAAATCTCTAATTGACGCCAATTCTCCGTCTGTCATTGCCGCTATTATAGCGCCGGCCACTTCCGCCGCTGAATGATATTCAAATTCGGTGCCCGTGGCTTCGTATGTTACGAAATCCTCATCATTAGGCGTGTCCGAACCATCATCGAGCTTGGCAGGAGAAACCACATCTTCATTAAGAGTAACAGAATTTGAAGAGACACTCACATCACCCCAATTCTCATCCTTAAAATTAGCCTTATCAATAACATCTTCGTCAATAGTCCAGCTCCCGCTATATACAGAAATGTCTCCTAAGTCCTGATCCGGCATATCGCTTGCGCTTATTTGGTCGGTCCCAGTTCCGAAATCCAGAGAATCCTTATCAATGGTATTATCCTGTATATTTTCTCCATTTAAAGCCGTTAAATTAGTGCCAACGCCGTCCGTAGCCAATAAAGTAGAGGTTGCCGAGGGTAAGGTATAAACAACATCGCTGGAAAGGTTTGGCAGGGTAAAGGTGCCTTTATTGCTGTCGCCATCCCAAAGACTAAACTGAGTACCGCCATCGCTTGTGCCGTCAAGACAATCGCCCTCGGTGCAATCACCTACACCGCTTACGTCTCCTGTTCCTGAAGGTGTTACCCATGTTCCGTCGCCGCGCCAATAGGTTGTAGCTGAGGCATTGGTCCCGCTATTCAAATTGGTTACCGGAAGATTGCCGGCCACTTCCGCCGTGGCCAAGTCAACCGCATCGGTTGAAGAGCCGCTGCCAATAAACTTGCTGGCTGTTAAGGTATTGCTGATATAGGCGTCCGTGATTTCCGTACCATTCCAGATCCCGGCCCCAATCGTGCCCAGCGTGGTAATATTGGAAGATCCCACCCAGGCGTCAAGCTCCGCCTGTGTTGCGGCGTCCGTGCAGCTCTCAACCGCCCCATACTCATCTACTCCTAACGGAAACTGACCGGCTGAACAGTTCGCACCATTGGCAGCCAGGGCCGTTGCCGTGCCGGCGTTGCCGGACACCGAACCCGTCGCGGTTCCTATGTTTGGGGTAGTAAAGACAGGGGAGTTAGAAAAAACCAAAAGCCCTGAACCGGTTTCGTCTGACAAATTATTTGCTATCCCGGCGCTGTTAGTAAGGCTCGTAATAACGCCCGTACCGCCATCCACGCGCATAATTCCGGTTGACATGCCCTGAAGTGCTTGCTCGTTCGACAAGTTTGGATCAGCGGTTTGGGTTATGTAGGTTGCCCCTGTGGGCGCTCCGCCCAATGAGCCGTCCAGAACATCAATATCTCCGTCCAAGTCGGTATCATACAGTTTTATTTGGTCATGGACAGCGTTTTGACTTGGGCTATGAGTAGTATCTCCGTCCCAGCCAGACCCGAACACATCATCCTCAACCCAGCTTGCCGTACTTGGATCATCCCAGGTGGGAATTGAAGAGGCCCCTTGAGATTTTAAGTACTGCCCCGATGTTCCGAAAGAAAGCTCGGTTAATGCGCTTGACCCGTTTGAATAGAAAAATCGCCATGGAGTAGGTGAGGACAAAGTTGCAAGGTCTGCATCGGCGGCCTGGACTCCAAGACTGGACCTTGCGCCGGCGGCTGTGGTTGCGTTCGTGCCGCCTAATGCAATATCAATGGCGTTATTCTTGTCCAGGTCTGTCTGTCTGTCAGCAACGGCGCGGTTCAAATAGAGAGTAAACAATAATAGTAAAGTCAAAAAAATTGGTATTAGTTTTCTCATGTTCCTTTCCTCACAAATAAAAAGGCGGCTTGTGCAGGGTTTGGCTCCTACACAGCCGCCTTTTCGTTTTTGCCTGTCTTAAACTGGCCGGTTTAAGGTAAAGGGTTTAATTTTTTTATTGATTTATACTTTAAATTTTTGTATGTAAATAAATTATGATTAAATATCTTCAAAAGTTTCTTATTTTTTGGTCAGATTATCCTTTATATTTTATTCGATCCTGTATTGACATTTTATGGCAAGTTATCATTGCTGTCGTTTCGTTTATCCCTGTTATATTAAGCATTTGCTTTATTGAGAACAAGTTTATTCCAAAGATAAAAAAATTAGTGAACACCAGACTCTTTAAATAATTCCCCTTTCTTTTTAGTTTCTTCTCCAAGTCCTTTAAGTTGCTCAATTTTTTTCTTTATAGCTTCATCGTATGTTTTTGTATTTCCACCCCGTTTTTCAACAGCCTGTTTTTTTATAGCTAATGATCTGATCTGACTGAGGATTTTACGGGCCAAATATCCTGTATTTGGATCAATTTTTGATATATCTTTTGTAATTTGTTCCGTGTAATCTACCGGATACATTTTAATTCCGGCAATCACATCTGCGGCAACAACAGCGGGAGGTCTTAATCTTCCCCTGTAATCCGGTTTTTGCCTTATAGCGTCAATAATCTTTGCTACATCAAAAACAGGGGTCGGGAGCATGGTTTGTGCTAAATGTTTCCCACGCTCTTTTGCATCGGTTGCAATCTTTCCGAGCTTGCTTTTTCCGGCTATTTCTGTTTCTGATACGATTTCTTGTTTCCAGAAAGGATCATAATTCATTATTTGTTGAATAGGCTCATTTACAAAAGGTTGTGAAAACGGCCTTAAACCTCCCGGTATCGGCCCGAACTTTCCCGCCTCTCCTAAATCGCCCCACGGCAAAATATAAGTCAGGTTAAGGAAATATTCCCTGCCATATTCGTCAACAATCGGGACTCTCGCAAAATTAGGCACTCCAAGCATTTTGCCTTTTTGCCATTCTGGTCTAAGTGCCTTTTTAGCTCTTATCTCTTCAGGGGTATCCCCTATTTTTTTCTGTGCTGCTTTTTCAAGGCCGTATATAATTGCTGTTGGCAATGCAAAACGCCAAGGTGTTTTAATCATTGCCTCGGCAATTCTCGGAAGTGCCTTAAAGGTGAATGTTGCAAAAGGAGCGCCATACCATTTTGACCTATATTTTTCCTGAAATCGTGTTACTTTTGCATAGTTAAACAGCCATTTTTCAGCATCGGCCCATGCGGTTTTCGGGGTCATTTTCTTGCCTTCAATATTGTGAATGAACTTAGCCAGTTTAAACCATTGCTCTTCAGCTTCATATAGGTCGGCAGCTTTACGCATTGTCCCTTTTGATTTATTCCACGCGTTTCCGATGATACCGAACCTTTCAGGAAGAGAACCGGCTTTAATGTCTTTCATTTGGCTTTCAACCTGATCGAATAAAGCCTTTAACTCTCCCGCGGTAAAGGTGTGTTGGCCTCCGCCTTCCTTTCTCATCATCTCCCAAAATTTACCCTTTGATTTCATCTCGGCAGCAGCCTTGGCTAAATAATATGGCTGTTTATACATAGGCAAGCCGCCGAGATGAGCAAGCACCGAGTTTGACATAAGGTTTCTAACGTGAGTTTTTGGTGAAATAATAACCTTGCCGAACTTCCATGTTCCAAGTGCTTTTCGCCATACTTTTTCAGGTGTATTCATCACCCGGATTGTCTCTTGAAGATCATTAAAAATTTCAGGGTGCACATGAGCTTTTGAGAGTTTGCCGAGCTTATCATTTGATGGTAGCTGTTTCCATCCTTCCGGTATAACCCCCTTTGAATCTTTTACCATTGCCCAATCAGGATTCTCTGCAATTCCGTTAAAGAATCGAGCAACCTCAATATCATGGGTAAGTGTTGCTATTCCCTTCGCAATCGGATAGCCTGGGGTTAAAATTTCCCCCATTTCCTCACGTATTTCTTTTGGTATGTCCTTTCTGCGCTTGAATCGTGAAAGATCAAGGCGGGTAGCTTCTTTGAAATCATATTTTGTTAGCAAGGATTGATATTCTTTTGACGTATAAAGCCGGGGCATATATCGCCCTGCATTTTTAAAAAAAGCCTCCTCAGAAAGCAATCCTGTATCTACAGCCTGTTTCCCAAGCTCAAGCATTGACCACATGGCTTCATCGGCTAATGTGGCCTCACCTTTGCTTAATTTAACATCTTCGCCACGGATAGCCTCGCCTATTTTAAGCTGGGACTTTTCAGGTACGGACTGAAGTCGTTTCCCAAGGTCAATGCCATATTCCCTGCCAATTGCCTGAGAACGCTTCATATCCTCAAAGGACTTCATATATTTTGCGGTATCTTTTAAATCGCCCCTGTATTCGTACATAAAAGCACGATTTACAGCCTTGCCGCCCGGAACCTTCTCTAAAAGTTTGGGTATTTTTTTCATTACGAGCTTATCCCAAACAGGCTCACCGATCAATTTTGTATAGGCTTCACCGGCCTTATGAATTGGTATGCCACTATAAAATGTGTTTGGGTCAAACTCTTCGGGCTTTGCCTCTTCCCATCGTTTCTTTTTTGTGGGTTTTCCTGCACCGCCAGCCTCTAACTCTTTAATCTCTGATGCTGACAGTTCTATAAGGTCTGGATGGGTTTTCTTTAATTCCTCGGCAATGCCTATAAATTCATGGAATTTATCAAATTGTTTGTCTGTTAATTTTTCCCCTCGTTCAGCCTTGTCTAAAATATTTAAAAATTCTTTTTTATTCCACCCCCTACCTCTAAACCAGTCGGGATAAGTTGAGGCAATTATATGTTGATATTCTCCGCCCGTTCTTTCAATATTCCCCCGTGAAACCCCATCCCTCATTAAAGTAAAAGCATCTTTTAGGTCTGCATATTTTTGTTTAGGCGTTTTTACTTTTCTTGCTTTTTCAAACAGGTCAACAACCTCAGTTTTACCTTTCCCCAACTCAGGATACTCGGCAAGGACTTCTTGGGGGACTTTGCGACCCTCGGATAGGGCTTGCTCAACGGCTTCTTTATGCTGAAAACTTGCGCTATCAGAATCTTTCATAAAGTCAAATTTTCTGACATGACCAAGCTCTTTATTGAATTGTTCTTTATACCAACCAAGGTGCTCCTTTTTAGTCATTTCCCACGCCTCTTTCTTCGGGGTGGGTTTTTTAGCCGCTTCCGCTTCACCAGGAGCTATTTTTAGGGCTTTCTCCGGTTTTGCGGGTTCTGTTATACCTTCAGTCATTTCAGCTTCAATTTGCGTCTGTCGTTGCTCTTGGGCTAATTTTATACGATCCATTTTTATAGGTTCGTCATCAAACACAAAGCGCTTTTGAAATTCCTCTTTTAAAAACTTGGTTTCAGGTGAAGGCTTTTTAATAATTTCTTCGGCTGGCTTTTCAAGACCGACACGCTCAAGGGTTTCCTTAACCTTCGGGAGGTCTTTAGCTTTTATGGCCCTCATAAGCCTTGCTTTTAAAGCTGGAAGTCCCACAAAAACCGTGCCTTCAACAATAGACTTTGTTAAAGCTCCCATATCCGCCGCACTATCACGATCAGGCCAGTTTTTTTCTACCCAATCACCGTAAAACTGCCCTGCTGTTTCAACCATTTCAATGGGCTTTAATGCCATCTTAACAAGATTTTGAGCTTCTTCATCGCCCTCTGAAATTTTCATCGGCAAAGAGCCAATACCCTCAATGGTTTTCCCTGCCTCTTTGAGTGATCCGGTTGTTATTAATCTGCTAAGTCCTGCCATGCCGGATATCGGAAAAGCGGCGGCACCTCCGGCAATGGATAAAGCGGCTTTTGGAACAGACATAGAAATTCCCTCTTCCGGCATTGTTTCAATATCGGCTAAATCCAAAACAGATTTCGGTTTTTGTTCATCCTCAAAGATGAATCTATTTTTAGTTTCAGTATTTTCAAAAACGTATGGCATTATTCAATCTCTATCCAGTTTTTACCGTCAGACTTATAGCGCTTACCTGTTTTTGTGTCTTTTATGATTCTGTCTTTATGCTCACCTGCAGGAGGCATTTCGGCCATTTCCTGTTGAGGTTTTTCTTTTCCAGCTTCGTTAAGCCCCAAATCGGCCCAAGAACCACCTTCTTTTACATATTGCTCCGCTATTTTCATGGCGCTGGTATAGGCTTCCTGTGCAATCTGCTCTTTATTTTCATCCGGTATGAATTGACCAACCCCACGCTTTGCGGAGTAATACCTTCCAATTTCCTGTCTGAAATCAGACCTTAAACTATCAAGGCGTTTTTGGCTTACATCAGCAGTTTTTTCAACAACCTTAATTTCATTTGTAGCAAGATTCCTTTGAATAATATTCCCCTTTTTGCTTTCATAAGGTTGGGACCAACCTTCTTTATCAGAATAAGCCTTTTCATATTTTCCGGTTAAGTTGTTTTTTTGCACCCATGTATTTCCGTATCTTACTGGCTTTCCCCACGTTGCATATTTATTGGGTTCCTTAAAAGATCCGCCCTGGGCCTCAATCTCTGCTACCCGCTGATTGTATTTGCTTTCAAGTATTCGTTTTTTGCGTGGTGTGCCATCCTTGTCCCAATATTCCAGAATGGTATAATCCGGGGTTTCTCTCACCGGCAAAACATCAGCGGCTCTTATTCCCATCATTCGCGCCCTGGGTTTCAGGTCTGGGTTTTGGAGTATCCTTTCAATAACATTTTCCCTGGTAATTGGTTCCTGGCCCTCCTGCTTTCCGAATATTTCCGCAAGCAGGCGCATTTGTTTTTCTTCCTCGCGCTTTTGCTCGCCCATTAAATAGCCCTGCATCATTTGCATCATAGCATTGAAAGTGCCGCCGGCCGGTCCGCCAAAAACATCGGTTTGCTGTCCTGGTATGTAGTAAGCCATGGTTTTACCCTAAAATATGAGTTAAAAGTTTAAGATAATTTATCGCTAACGGTTTTCCTTTTTTGTCCAAAACAACAGAATCAGGATGAATTTTAAAAACCTCTTCAGCTATAAATCCAATTCTTTTTTTAAGAGAATTTATATATCTAAAGGAAACCAATCTTAACCCCTTGATATAGCCCAGGGTTTTTATATCTCTTTTAAACCTCTTAGAGCTAAGCATTGAGAGCAATGATGTAAGCCCGCCAGCGCCCGCCTCGGTTCCCAAATAAGCCGCGCCCATCGGTGCGAGAACGTCCTGAAACAACCCGCTTTGAGATGATGGCCCCTGAACAATCGGCTGCACTGCCTGCGTGCCCAATATCTGACTGATAAAACTTAGCCAGGGGTTCGCATAGCCTTGCTCGGCCTGCCATTTTTGGTATGGCTCCATTAATTGCTGAGATTCAATACCTCTTTGGACACCGCCGCCAGACATAAGCGGCTGCGTAAGAATGGAGGCCAGGCCCGGTATGTTTTGCAGGCGGTCAAGCTGAGATTGCTCGCCCTTATATAGAATATCCCCCAGGCTGGCCGAAAGGCTACTCATCAAGTCCTCACCGCTTTTGGCAATCGCCCGGTTAGCCGCGCCGGATCTGCCGGCGTTCAGGCCGATAAAACTTTCTTTCACCGCGGGCAATATTTCCTCCTGCCATGATTTAATCGCCGGAGCTTTTACGGAAGTCTCCCAAAACCTTGTGGCGGATTCAGGATCATACGCCCCGCCGCCGGGACCGGCTATGATTTTACCAAGAACGTCCTGGCCGGTGCCGCCAGACCCGAACAGTTGACTTGTCAGATCAAAACCCTGCGTCTGCAATGCGGACGGTCCGGCAACCATTTGGCCGGGATACGCTTTAACACCCTGGCCTATTTGCGGGATCACAACACCTATCAACTTGTTCAACAACTCCTGCTGTTCCCTTGTCAGCATAGGTGCTTCGCCTTTATATCCGCCCTCATCGGATGAACCGAACAACATATCTGTAACGCCGCCCATCTTATTTGCCCTCCATAAACACCTCGTCAGTCTGTTTATATCCGTATTTTCTGAACAACCTCGGATGCATAGTCTTAAACACTATGGCCTTTAACCCGTATCGTTCCATTATTTTCCTTAAAATACCCGTAGTTTCCGGGATAATTCCCTTGCCCTGATATTCCTTATCGACCGACAGCATGACGATATGAATTTTCATGTCCAAAGGGTTAATCATGCCCCAAAGAAACCCCTTAACCTCGCTATTCTTATTGGCAAACACTCCCAGGATATTAAACGGGCTGGAAGTTATCTCAGCGCTCATCGCATAAACATGGTCAATCTCAATATCTGATGGTTTGATTTGCTCCATTAAATATCGCGGGATTAGAAGAAAATCCGTAACCGGTATATATTTTAAGCCCGTTCCTTTCTTTTTTGTTTTATGGGTCATTTCTTCCGTCTCTGTTAAGGTTTACAGTAATGGAAATATCCTCATACGTTTTCTTTAGGGTCTTAATCAGGTTTTTCAGGTATTTCCTCAATTCTGGATCTTTTATCGCCTTATCGTCAAACGGCAATTTGATTGTCGGGGGCAGCTTGGCCATTACAACTTCATCCTTTCGCCGCCAATAGATAGATAATCACCGCCCATGATAAGATATTCGGCAATATCCACCAGCTCTATTGTGAGTCTGCCGGCGGGTTTAAAGTACGGTATCATTGCATGAATCTTTGGCTGCTGATCGTTCTTATTATCCCTGATCCTTATTTGATGGCTATTGCCGATAGCTCCTGAAAATATCCTAACCCAGGCTTTTTGGCCGGATTTATTAAACTTTAAGGTTTTTGTTTGATAAGAAGTATCATTAAAATCAAGAAAGAAGTCTATTTCAAGCTCATACCCCTCATTACATTCAACCAGGAAGTCAATATATCCTAATCGTGCTTTTCTACCGTCTTTAACAAACGGGTTCCATCGCCCGGTATCTATCGTCATGGCAATATTGGAACTGGCGTCTCCATAAGTATCGTTCAGCTTGTAAACCTTTCCGTTAGAAGCTCCGCCCAACATAAGAGGGTAGCCGACAATTCCTCGGCCTTCTACCCATTTTCCGGGATAATCCGCCCAGCTTCCAGAGGCGGACTCCCATGTAACAACGTCTTGCGAGACGTAAGTGCCAAGGCAATTAAGGGGTATTATAAAGGTTGAAAATGACCAATCTTCATAATTGAAAATAAGCGCCCGGTCCGGCGCGGTAGCGTTGTATGACGGATATAAAAACCACATTTGTTTAAGTTCTTTGCACAAACCGCCATAAACCAAATCCGCCTGATTCGGATTAAACTCAAGTATAAATCTTGATAGCTTGGCATCAATTCTATTTACACTAAACTCATCGGCTGCCACCAGGCCGAGCTTGTCAAGGGCAAACGCTTTATCGTATTCAATTACAGAGAACGGTGAGGCGCATCCGGCAATCGTGCTAACTCTTTCCCAGCGGAAAGGAAGGGTTGAATCTCCGGTATATTTAAGCATCCAAACACTTTCGTCAAAGAATACAATAATATCATCGCCCATGTACGCTGCGCCTTTTATATGCTCATAGGTTGGTGCATCAATATACTCGTCATTATTCCAGGCATCGGGATTGCTAGCCGTACACCATCTGGCCCTTTGGGGATAAAGCACGCCATCCTCAGACGTATAAAAAAGAATTATCCTCTCTTTTAGGGTCATGATTAAACGACAATAATCCAGGTTATTATTAGCATCGCCTGTTATATCAACTTTCCATGTGGATACTGTTGATCCGTTATATTCCCGGCACTGATCCTTTGCGTTGGCCATGTAAACCTTATCCAGCCAGTTGCAGGATGAAATAAAACTTGAAGCGTCTCCGGTGTAATAATCGGACCCATCCTTATCATCAAGCGCCTTTGTGCTGGTGTTGTACTCATAAAGCCTTTTTGTGTCCGTTACCAAAAGACTTTTTGATCCGTCCGATTCTATATAATGAAATATTCCAGTTATAGGATAACCGGTCCCGGTGTCGGCAAATAGTGAATAGCCGTTGCGCTTGACGATAACGCCGTTTTCAAGGTATGCGTTCTCAAGCATACTGAAAGCGTCTTTTGGCAAGAGCCACGGTTCCAGGTTAAGCTGTAAACCTGTCCTTAAATTGGCTATAAGGAATGGCTGATAACTACCCATGTCTTAATCTTTCACGCAACAAATAACATTATAACCGGCGGGCCTCCAAGTGTCGCCATGATCGTGCGCTGATCCTCCGCCGGTTTCAGAGGTAAGGCCCTGATAGGATGGAGAGCCATATTCTGAAGATAGGTATTTTGTGGCAACTCCCGGCACTCCAACCTGTGAGGCGTTGTAAATATATGATCCCGAATGATTATCGCCAACCCCATTGAAATGATAGTGAGCCGGGATTTCATCAATCGTTAGGGTGTGATCCGGCTGTTGCCAAGTGCCTGTTGAGTGTTCCGTGCCGCCGGTTTCTCCGCCGGCTGCCGATCCCTTCGTAACAAGCAAAACCTTATCGTTCATCGTGCTGTCAATGGTCCATCCCGCCGGGCAAGTATCCTGGTAAAAAAGCAACTTAGTGCCGGATGGAAACGCCATCACGGCACCGGCATTGGTTATTTGCCCTACATTGCCGTCCTCATCTTCCCAATGAAGCTCGGCCTTGCTGGAAACATCTTTTGTGTAGAGATAGCCCTTATTGGCCGCATTGGTAGGGTCGCTTGCAAGCGGAGCTTGAAAGGTTACTTTTTTGTGCTCTCCGTGGTCCGCCTGAGTCCCGGCCAGGTCCATGTAATGGTCTTGTGCAACACGTTCCCGAATATCCCTTTTAAAGTTCCTTATCCTTTGGGCACCCTCGCTGATGTTATCGCTATCGCCTGGTATGGTTTCAAAGGAAGCGTTCCAGTCCTGGGTTTTTACGTCTCCGGCAATCAAGATCCCGCCGTATGCAAATAACAGTGTTGCCAGCAATGCAATTATAAAACTTCTATGTAGTTTCATTTTTTTAAAACCTCGGTAATGCCCTGGCTCCCAGGGGTATTTGTTTAATGTACTTGGTGTCAATAAGCCCCATATAAAAATTATACATATCCTTTAGTTCGTCCGCCTCGTCATTCTCGCCGGCCTCTTGTAATATTTCAATGGCTGTGCCGTATGCGATACAGGGCCCCCACATATCGTCCGACACCGTATCCTGCTCATCGGAAAGTGCTGTAGGGGTTTGGCTGCGGCAATAATACTTAACCGTGTAAGAGGCGTCAGGGACCGGTCTTAAATAGATTTTTCGGCCATAAACAAGCATTGCAACCGGGCGCTCTCTCTCATCTTCCTCATCATGGCAATCATCAGGAAACAACTCAAAAAACCGGCGCTCGTCTATAAAAAGATCCATCGGATAAATCTTATCGTCCGAATCTTTAACGGTTATAGGCGGGTTTATCGTTAAGACCGTGGATGGAATATCATAACTTCCGGTCCCGTTGGTTGCGGACAGCTCCGTATATCCCTCAAACTCCGTAACATTGATTTCTATTGGGAATACGTTTTGATAATAATGATTAATTGCGATCTTTAAGCTATCAGCGCTGATCTGTTCGGTGCTGGGCCGTCCGGTCAGGTTACGCACTTTTGCTTGAATATTGCCGAAACTCCAAAGAGACATTTTATTTACCCCTGGTTGTTTGTTCGGTTACAGTTGTTGAGGTAATCGCGGTTGCCGCCCCGGTCCCGGACTTTAGCAGGACCATATCATAAAACGTAACCGCCCCGCCGCTTCCGACAAAGGTAGTAATGTCGTCCGTGCCGCTTGTGAACGTGGTGTCAGCGTCTGTAACAACCTTGAAATATCCGATAGCTGCGCTGCTGGCCGGCAGGTCCGGCAAAACAGCGGTATCTGTTGCAACTGAAGTACCCTTGGTTATGGTAATTGTACCATTGGCAATAGAGCTAACCAAATACAGGCAATAAGTACTAACGGCCTGCTCGGTGCAGGCGGTCATGGCAATATTGTCAGTCGCGGCTTTTGTGTAAAGGTATCCGTCAATAGCAAAATTAACCGCCGCCCCGGTTTTAATTGTGTTTGCGTTTGTGCCTTCAGCTAAAACTCCGGCTGTAAAGTTCCCTGTCAAAAGATTGGTTCTGAGTAAGTTATAATCGGCCTTAAGCTCGTTCGCCAGGGTTCTAAGGGCGTCAATCTCGGTATCCATCCCGTTCAGGACCTTTACTAACGATTGCGGATTCTGAATATTTGACAGATCAATCCGCTGCTTGTCAGCCGCGCTCAAGAAAGATCCGCCAGTCATAAACGTAAACAGTAAAACCATAAGTGTTGATACAATGATCCTTAGTCTTAATTTGTTCATTTTCCCTTATCTCCTTATTTCAACCTTCCCGGGCTGGTTATGCCGCCCTTTTTTCTTCCTTCGGGTCTTTGGTCGGCCGGGCCCGCTTCACGCTTACCGGGATTATAGAGAATCTGTTTCTCACCCCCACAATTCTTTCGCTCGGATCTTTGGGTTCCGGGTTAAAGTGTGTTTTTTCTTCTTCAGGATCGTACATTTTATAAACCGGGACCGCCAGGCTGTTTAAATGGTCAATCACGCTTAACGGTAAATCATACTCCTTGCCGTCAAAGAGTTGATAGGTTTTGACCGATTGAAAATTAAACTGAAGAGACGCCCCTGGAAACTCGATGTTTTGAAATCTCACCCTCATCTTTTCCTCCGATTCCAAATTTTTCAGGCGTTCAGCCATAGCCTTGTTTACCCTTGCCTTTTCCTTTGCGAGTTTTGCTTTTTCTTCCTTATCCACAACAATTTCTCCTTTTTTGAGCAAGGCCCCCGCCGTCAAGCAGGGGCCTAATTGTTTGCTGATGTTTAGGTTTAGGCGTTAATATCGCCCTCGTCCATATCTCTGTCAGCCTCCATGGCCAGGACGTAAATCTCGTCTGAATCGTCCATAAAGGCAGCGGCTATGGTAATACCCTTGCCGCCCGGCATTTCAGGAAGATTGTCAATGCTGAACACATAGTTTGGAGGCGTGCCGTCGCTGGTCATTTCGGCAACTGCGCCGCCCCTGGTTTCGGAAACTCTGAAAGTGTTGAGCGTAACGTCTCTGACATAGTAGATTTTTAGCGCTGAAAGACCGGTTGCAAGTCCGCCGCCTGCGACAAACTTAACGGCCTCGCCATCGACATAGCCGTGGCCGGCGCAAGTGACGAGATCTTCCATGGCCCCGCCGGTATAATCGAACGTACAGGACTTGCGGACGCCTACCTGGCTGGCATCATACGCCGAAATATAGCCCCCGGAACTTTTCGGAACAAAGTTCTGCTCTCCGGTATCCGAGTTATTCCACCATATTTCAACGGCGTCTCCCATCTCCTTGAACCATTCGATTGCCGCAACTTCGGTATCCGCTGCCATGAAGTTTGTAACCCGCACATAGCTTGGGATAAACCCCAGGTTGAGATTCACCGCGTTGCCATCGGCTTCAAAGTGTTTTGTAACTATCTGACCCATAATAAACTCCTTTAAAGGTTTGTTTTAAACCCCGCGTGAACGGGGTTTTTGGTTATTAAGTATCCTTGGTAACTTCCAAAACGTGCATGAAAGAGTCATTAAGGATTCGAGCAACCCATACTTTCTTCCAGCCGCTTGTAGCTTTCCGGTTCAACGGATCGGAAGTGCCGCCAGATCCGAACGCCTTGACAATATTTTTCACCGTGGCCAGCGCAACATCGCCATAGGCGTTCTGCCCTATAATCGGCAAATGATACTGTGCCGGTGATTCTGAAGTCTTTTTGGCGTTTGTGGTAAGCAGCCATCTTACGTTCCCGGTAGCTCCCCACTCAGCATCGTCAACATCGTTCTGTCGCGGATATTCGGAGGTGGACTTGAAGCCGGTTACGGCCTCAAGATCGTCCAAAAGATCCGTATGAATGATGGACCAAAACGCCGGCCTAACCGGAGTCGTTCCAACGCCGGTGCTGGCCGTTACCATTGAGGTAACCATGTCAGCATCAGCTCCAAGCAGGGTTTTTACAACGGCGTCAACGTCAGCCCTCGTAATCTCCGTGGGTGTCTGGCTGTTATCTCCGCCGGAGGCGTTCGTTGCGGAAGCGCACGCCGAAAGAATATCTCTCATCAGCGTGTCAAAGGTTTTGCCCATCTGCTTGCCGAGCTTGTCAGCGGCAATCGTGAGAACCGGGTCCTCAACGGTCATATCAACAACGTCCGTGATATGAACAAAATCGCCGTACCAGGAAACCTGGGCCGTGAGGTCGGTTTTTGCCATTTGCTGCCCCGGAGGATTAACACCCTCTGCAAGCGGTGTGGTAGCATCGGATAGATTGGAATAGCGCCGCCATTTATAGGTGTTGCCGCTTTTCTTGTCCAGCCGTGCATTTTGTGCAAACTTCAGGTGAACCAAGTCTGGATGAGCGGCCTGCAAAAGTACTCTGTCATAAAAAACTGCAACCGCCGGATCTACCTGAGTCGTGGTTGTTAAGGTGTCTCCCATTTTTCAAACTCCTTTTTTATTATGAAACCCCGGCAATTACCTTGTTCTTGTGTTCCTCGATCTGCGCCGGCGTCATGTCTTTAAAGCGGGAAGCGCCGCTAATGGCACCTGATCCGCTGACCTGGGACGCCGAGCCTGGCTTTTCAGCGTTCTCGATGATTCGATTGATCTGATCCAATAGGGTTTCGCCCGCCTGTGCCCCGCCCTGCTGTTGATTCAAGGACTGATACCTTGGGTTCATCTTCGCAAAGTTGAGGGCACACAACGGCGGGTTTGGACTCTGCTGAATCGTTTGAACAATCGCCGGGTTTGAATTAACTACTTCGGGTAAATAATTTCGTATGGTGTTTTCATAATCAGGGTCTTGCTGGTATAGCTGAATCTTGGTCAGCTCGCCTCTTACCTGCTCGATCTCGCTGCCGCCGCCTTTTGGTAGGTTTTTCATGATCTTTTTCGCGTCAGCTACCGTCATCACATCATCATCATCCATGTCCGCGAAAAAATCCTCCTGGTCCGGCTGTGCGGCTGTCTGCGGTTGAGCCGCCGGTTGCGCCGGCATGTTTCTTGCCAGGCCCAACTGTGTTTGATAAAGAGTGTTCTGCTCTTTAACTGTTTGCAGCTCTTCCCTTAACTTCTTCAATGCGGCCAAAGGAACTGTCGTTGTTTCCTCGGCTGCGGCTGCTGCGGCTTGCGCTTCAGCGCTTCCAGCTTGCTTTGTTCCCTGATCGTCAACCTGGCCCCCGGCGGCAGGGTCTTGATTCTGTACGCCCGTTGTTGCATCTTCGCTCATAATGCTTTTCCTTTCCTCGCCCTTCGTTTATCTCCGCTTAACTCCCCGGCGGCGGGATAAGAACCGCTATCACACAGCCCTTTTACGCCCGCGCATTGATAAACACCCGGCGGCGGCTTAAATGGTTTTGGGCAACAAAAAAACGGGCAAGCGTAAGTGGTGTAGGCACCTACACTGCCCGTTTAGTTGTTTGCTATTGCATCACCCGGCGGCCAAACCGGGTTTAGCCCAAGTTTTTACTTGCCGATAACGGCAATCTCAGGATTAATACCCTTATTTATTTTAACAGCAGCAGGGATTTTCGTTTCGATAGCTTCTATAAAATCCTTGTCCCAAACATGGGACAATATCCAATCCAGCTTTTGATTAATTAAAAATAGCTGTTTTTCGATATTCTCCCACTTATTTACAAGTTCGCATTTGGATTTATTTGCCTTTTCCAAAATCCTTAACCCACCCTAACCTTGACATCATATCAACGACTTTACCCTGCTTTTTACCCAAGTCCTTAGAGTCCCATTCGTTTATGGCTGACATTAATCTTGCGATCAACTCACTCAAAAACCAGCTATCCCGTATTTCAGGATTCTTGTTGTAATTTACTGTAACATCGGTTTTGCCTTGATGAGTGGCCCATACCGTACATTCCAGTATGGGGATTTCGCCTCTGTCTTGAGCATCCAGGCACGCCTCAACATTCGCTTTAATATACTGAACATAGTAAAGGCACTCCTGGGCATCCACTTCGCTCATATAATCGTCTTTGCCGAATATTAAACCTAAGAACTTAGCGAGCGCATTAACTTTTCGTTGATTTTCCTGTCTTTTTCCTTTTTCGTCCATATCCTGTGCCAAATGGCAGACTCTTCATCGTCAAGGCTGATTAAAATAAGGCCGATTTCTTCCCTTAAACGCTTAATCGTGTCTGACCAATCAAAATGTTTGAACTTCTTGA
>Ga0180438_10006113_pt1 | contig 16458 bp, 17 predicted proteins | sample SS_ome_12_FD_132455 | JGI IMG/M metagenome (GOLD analysis project Ga0180438, IMG submission 132455) | Hypersaline lake sediment archaeal communities from the Salton Sea, California, USA - SS_3_D_2 metaG | ecosystem: Environmental > Aquatic > Non-marine Saline and Alkaline > Hypersaline >...
AGCTCTCTGGGATGAACTTTGGACAAAGTATCTTGAAATCCATAAGCAATTACGGTTTTCTAGATTGAAAGTTTCCTATGCATGGAACTAATGTTTCCCGTCACTTTGGGACAAACTCAAATTATTATTAGTTGCTATCAAGTCTGTTGGATCGGTAAAATCTCCGGGCCCTTCTCCTTTTCTTCCAATCTTTCCAATAAAGCTTCCCTTAGGACTAAATTTAAATACAGCGTGCCATTTCTGGTCACTTACATATATATTTCCCGGTGGATCGTCATCTATATGCCAAGGCCTCCACAGATAAACATCTTTTTTTTCAAGATCTTTTTCGGGAAAAGAGAGTGTCAATTCGAGTTCTATACTATTGCCAAAATCTAATTTAACAGCTGGATGTTTTAAACTCTGAATCCCATCCAATCCCTCATTGCTGCAAGAAATAACACACCCAACAAAATACATAATGGATGTAACAATAAAGGTGTGCACTATTTGTCTCTTCATATAGCACCTTATTCATCCATTGCTGAAAATAGATATTTAAAAAAGGAATCCCAACAATCGCAACTTTTATGGAGAACTCTAAGTATTTTTCCTGAATTGTTTGTTACGAAAACAATGTTATCTAAATCAGATTCTCGGTAATTTGAAATCAGAGAATTCCACTTTTTACTTAATGTTGAGTCCGCAATAACAAAGGGAAAATGAATGTCTAATTGTGATCGAAGACTTTTCAGATCAGCATCACTAAATTTATTATTAAGTACACCAAGTACATAAACTGGGCGTTTATCATTTCTATGAATGTCATTAAGGGCATTAATTATCGCTCCGCTGGTACATGTATTACAAATAGTACAAAAAAGGCAGATTATAGAGAATTTCTTTTTTATTTCTGGTAAATGCATAGTTATCTCTCGGAAGTGTTCAACATCATTTATGTTATTACCTTCGATTATGAAATCAGATATCTTGAAATATTCATTGTTAATGATTTGTTTCAAAAATACTTTTGGTCCGTTTTCATATCCTATCTCATTCTTTTCGCTTACAACCAACACGCCTTTTTTGTCAAATATATAGTAAGTTCCTTGATTATCAGGGGATTTAAATTTTGATTTTATCTTCTTATATGAGCTTGTCAACACAATAACATTTCCTGGTTCTATTCCAGAGTTAGTTTTGAAAGATTCCACATCATTTGAGACTACTATTATGCTGATATCTTCTTCTTTCCAGTTAGAATGTACCGCTTTAATCAGTGTCATGTCGTAATAATTCGATGGATCTACAAATTGAAGATATATATTTTTCCCTTCCAATTCGTTGTTGCCAACTAAATTTCCATTCACATCTTCTATTTTCAGTTTTGGTAATTTTTTTATTGATTTATATAGCTGAGGCCTAGAATTATCTTGATTTCTTTTGATTTGAACGAACAGCAAAACTGATGTAACAATCACAAAGAACAATATGATTTTTTTAAAATCCCGATTATTAATCATTCGCATTTACTTTTTGATTATGTCGATTTGTTACTACGATAAAAATTCCAAAACCCAACAAAATAAAATCGCGTAAGAATATAAAGGCTAAATTATCGCTTGAAAGGAATGATTTATGAGAGAAACAACCACAATCTTCAATAGTTCCATTTAAGGATTTTGTTCCTATCGCGATCATGAATATCGCAAGGAAAGATGACAAAATCAAAGCGGATTCACCAATGAGGATGCCTACGATAAGAAACGCACCTAAAATCAATTCTAGCAAAGGAAGCACGATTGCCACTAGGTTCGACAATGAATCAGGTAAGATACCATAGTTCTGTACAATTCGAGCGAATTCAGAGGGGTAAATTATTTTATCTATGCTGGCATAGACAAAAATGCTTCCAAGGATAAGTCTAGATGTGTATACAAAACCTCTTAAACGGATTAATTTTGTTTTAGTTCTTTTCGCCATACCCTTGATTCCAACATTATAAAATAAGTGCATGTTGTCAACAGAATGTTGCCTGATATCTGATTATGCCCGATTACTCCAGTTTTTGTCCGATTACATCCAATTACGACAAAAAATAAAGAGAGGATTTGATGTATGAAGTTTTCAATGGCTACAAGTACATCCAGAGAGCAGAATTAAAAGCCAAATAGGTGGAAAGATTGAGGGATTGCCGAAGATAGAGGAGATTGAAAACAGTCTGACGTATATGGGGCCGGGTTTTGATCTGGGTGATTGGTTGATCTCGGTTTACAGGGAATTCATATGGTTTTTGGTGGGCGCCCGTTTTTCTGTGTCTGGTCTCTGAAAAAGACACCTTCGTTCTGATATGCCCTGATTTTGTATCTTTAATAGATAATGAAGGCCTTTAGCCTCTGCTTCCGTCAAATGGGTCGCTGGCTAATCCTTCTTAGGTAAGGAGAATCTATCATGTGAAAACTCAGAGAACTGATGAAAGGAGATCTTGTGCTGAGAGGCCTTCCAATGGAGCTAAGATGTTTCCCTTCGTTTGAGTATTTTTTATTCAGTAATTTCATTCATATGTCACGTATCTTCGGCTGCATTTTATTTTTCCCTTTATCGCATACTTCCTGGGAGAATGTTTCATATTGGCACGTGCAGAGAGTTTTTATATCTTAGTATGAATTTATTTCATTATAAAACTCTAACATTTTTTGAATTTTGATCCTTTGAATGTTACAAATAAATTCAGGGATTTTAACTAATTCAAATCTTATAAAAGATGAGGTTATTGGACAAACCGCACAATATTCGATCATATTACATAAAAAACACTCCATTTTCGAAGTCGAGTAATTATCCATCCGAAGTTGAGCATAATTGGCAGAGATTCGTGGGAAAATCTCATGGAGATTAATTTTATTTTCTTTAACGGATCCAAAACAGTACAACTCGCGAAGATCCGATTCTGCCCACCTCGTAAAATGATCAGGGAAAAGAGGACACCCCCAAATCTCTCCGGTTGACGTAATAACCAGTCTATCCTGGCCAGCGGGACAAGACGAAATACAATTCTTACTTGCCTTAGTGTAATTCAGAATAGGAATCTTTCCTTTCTCTTTATAATATTCAACGGATAACTCATTCAACTTTTGGAGCTCTCTTTCAAATATCCTTATGGCCGGTTCATCCCACGCCTGCATATAAGAGAGAGAGTAATGGACTTTCTGAACGCCTTGAAGTAGGTGAAACAAAATCGAATCCGAAAGCAATTCGACAGATCGGGATGTAAATACAGAGTTCACAACTAAATCTATATTCTCGCACTCTAAAAGGATTCTCTGCCTTTGCCGAATTCTGTCTACCGTATCCTCTTTACGATGAAAATTTTGAGCCAGGCCATCAAAACTTAAAATAACAGTAAAGTGATGATCATTAAGGAAGCTAGCTATTTTTTCATTCAGAAGATACCCATTTGTAGTTATTGAGTATTTTACATTCTTATTGACTGAGCTCGATTCTTTATCAATGAGGTCAACTGTCTTTATTATTAGTGATAGAGCTAGGAGCGGTTCTCCGCCATAGAAGTTAATATACGAATCTTCAGTAAGAAAGGGTAAAAAAAAAGTAATGAACTTTCTGCTAAAGGAAAGTCCATATATTTTTTTGCTTTAAATTTATAACAGTAATCGCATTCAAAATTACAATCAGAGGTTGTATCTAAAATTATAGAATTTAATTTCATAACAAATCGATGAAGAAATCCTAAATAAGGTTATGGAATTAATAAAATGCCCGGCATACAAGGCATTTCTACTTCGGGTTGAGGTTCTCCCTTGAAAGCTTTGTCTATATAATCTAATGCAGCTTCAGTGATTTGCCTTTGTTCCCCAGGAGGCAAGTTTTTAATAGCATCTTTCGCATATTCTAGACACCTTTTAAGTCTTTGTGTCACTTCAATCTTAAGCATATCATTTTCACTCATGATTCTACTCCTCTCATTAAAAGTTTGTTTAACTTATATAAGTCTAAAACACCTTTAAAATTTTCATCTAAATCAATTAGTCTTAAATATATAAATTTCATTTCCTGTTCTGCAGAACCGCTAAAAAACTTTTTCAAATAATGCCACCCCTGTTCTTCATTTCCCATCCCATAATAGATTGAAGAAAGTAGCAGATAATTTCCGTAAAGCTCGGGCGATAGTGTAAGTAATTCCTTAGCTATTTTATTTGCTCTTTCATAATCATTCTCCCTGGCAGCTATCATGCCAAGATAAAACTGAGCAGCTACTCTTTTTTCTACTGGCGTCTTGAATTGTTCGAATATGCTTTTACTTTCATTTAGGCGGCCCATAAAATAATAAATTTTTCCTAATTTAAACTTCGCGATCATTGAAGAATCAGAAGGAATCATGATCTTACATATTTCGAGGGCTTTATCATTTTCCTGGTTTATAAGAAGTAACTCTGGATAAACAATATTTGAGACTCTTTGAGGAGACGACCAAAAACCTCGTTCGCTATACTCCAGTGCTTTTAAGATATCAGATTGATTACCGGATCTTCCGAATTTCAAATAATAGCAATATCCCATAATCATATTAGTCTCATTATGATAGGGATATCTTTCGTTTCCCCTTGATGCGCATTCGAGTGCCAAGTCTAGACTGTCCTCATTAAAAACAATAAATTTTATCAGCTTTATTCTTGTGGATGTGCTGAAATATTCAGGTAGGTAAGGCATCAATTCCTGGGCTTTTTTCAATAGGTTTTCTGCGCTATCGATCCATCTTTTGTTCTTGTCCCAACCAAGATTGATATAATTACTATAACATTTGGCCAGGCCGATATAGGCATAGGCGAAAGAATCATCTAAATCAATGGCTCTACTAAAAAGCTCGATTGCCACCTCATTGCCTTGACGAGTTGTTAGGTTATAAAAATATTTGCCTTTATGGAAAATCTTCCATGGATCAGACTCTTCATTATTGACACACTTAAGTAAAAATCTTCCTTTAAGAACAGCATCAAAGACTTCATAGTTATCAGTTAAATAAGCGTTATTATTATTTGCAGTGGGATCATATGAGGATGGGATCAATGAGCTATAAATCTTGTCGCATATTACATTCATAATTAACGGGATATTTACGATATCGCTATCAATACTATCTTCAATAATCACTTCATCATTTTTCGAATCGAGGAGCCGATAATGGATATTTAAGCTCTGGCTTTTCTTCAGTACTTTCCCTTCCAAAAAAAAATCCGGCTTTATTTCAATATTATAGAAATCGCCTTGATCATCAGCTGGGAAGCTTAATAATCGCTGAATCCTCATAAATCTCTTTAGTACTAATCGATTATACAGCTCATCCTCAATTCCTTGAGTTATATATTCATCAAAATCAGATTGGCTTACATTTTCAAAAGGGAGAATTCCAATTGATTTGTATGGTCTGTCCTGGTTGAGGCTTTTTGAGTGTTTGAAAAATATTACTACTGTAATGAAGATTAAGGTGACTGCTGACATTGTAGCGTATAACCAAAAATTTTTAGGAGGTATAAGAAATTTTTTTTGAATAGCATTATTATTCTTTCTATTCCTCAGCCAATCATCTAGTTCATTTATATATGCAAAAACCTTTGATTTTGACGACTCTGGATCACATCTATGAATAGGCAACCCGAGTTCTTTTTCCCACCGAAAGAGAGTCCTGATATCTTTTTCTAAATAAGCGGAGATCTCTTTCCAATTCCAGAGGATATTATTCTCTTTCTTGAGACTAGGCATTGGGCAAAAATACTAGCTCAAAGAATGGTATATACTAGCTAGCACCCTTTGCGTACTTCACACTTATTTTTATTTTACGCATTGGACATAGATTTGTTCATGTCTTTTAATCGGACAAAGTCGGGTTTAATCGGACATATCCCCAAAAGATAAGCAACAAATACTTAGTTCAAACTGAAAATTCATTTAATCACAAATGTATCAGTAAAACTTCATGAACGATAAAGTGAGCCCCTCCCCAGAGTCTGGACAGGAAATGCCCTTCTTTAAGGTGATATTTGAACCTGCTTTGAATGATTTCACAGTTCTTGTTGCCATGTCAAAAAAAAGAGGCTCTGAGAGCCGATATAAGCCACGATCTTATTTCTATTCATGTCAAACCCTATGCCCAAATCCGGCATCCCGGACCCCTAAGATTCCATAATAGACTTCAAAAGGTGTTTTCCCAGCCAAGGAGGCATGGGGCCTCTCGGTGTTGTAAAAATCAAAATAATCCCCCAGTCCTTTTCTGGCCACCGGGACAGAAACATAGTCGTTGAGATAAACCTCCTCATACTTGACCGTGCGCCACAATCTTTCCACAAAGATATTGTCATACAGCCGACCGCGGCCGTCCATGCTGATCCGGATCTCCTGCTCTTCGATAAAATAGCGAAAATCACCCGTGTAGATGATGTCGCCTGAGTTTTCACTTACCACCAGCAATCGATCCTGATCGATCACCAGTTCCTCGGGCATGCCGCCAAAAAAATCAAAACAGGCGAGCAGATGATCGATGACATCCTTGGTTGTAAAGGGATGCCCTTGAAAAGAAACGTATTTATAGCGGCTTGAGGAGAGAACCCCGGCAAAGATATAAAGCTTAAGACCACTGCGGCACCGGTGCTGACCAAAATCCAGCTGCATCTGCTGCCCAAAGGGCAGTTCCGGTATCTTGGTATAGCTCCTCAGCCTCTCCTCAAGCCGCAGCTTATCCGTCTGGATCAGATAGTTGATATAGTTCCGTAGCGTTTGCTCGTTGCCGGGAAGAGAACCGTATCGCTCCTCCAGATAATCATACACAGACGACATGTTGAGCCGCTTAAACTCGTTCTTCTCGTAGACCTCAAGGATATCTTCCTCATACTCCTCCAGGAGCTTCTCCCGAAACATGTGCTGCTGCCGGTAAGATTTAAAGTCTCTCTCATCCATGTGAAAATACTTGGCCACCGTCTTCGGATCCATCCCCAAACAAGCGGCTATCTGCCTTTTCGAACGCCCTTGCCGCTTGAAGCTCTGAACTTGTTTGTACATTTTTTCTCGTATCATTTCCGCTCCTGTAGAGAGTTTTCTACACCCTACAGGAGCTCACCCAATATGGGAATTCTATTTACCATATGCATGGGAATTCCGCTTACCATTACCATGGGAATTCTGTTTACCATGGGGGTAGGATTTCAGTTTACCGTTTCCATTAAATCAACCACCGACCGCTGTCTCTTCACCATCGGCCTGGGCGCGGTGTGCATGATCACAGGCGAAGTGGGCGCCGGGAAATCCACCACCCTGCGCTACGCGTCCTCCAAGCTCCACTCCTCACGCTACCGCATCATCCCGGTGGTGGCCTCCTCAGGTTCAACCCTCGAAGTGCTGCGCCAAATCTGCACCGCACTCGACACTGACTCCCGCTCAAACTCCATCGCCCGGCTTACCCATGCCATACGCACCCAGATCTCAGAGACCGCCCAGCGCAAACAAACACCCGTGCTCGTGATCGATGAAGCCAACCTCCTGCGCCTCGAGGTCCTGGCCCAACTCCAGATCATAGGCCAGTTCGACCACGACTCAAAGCCCCTCCTGCCTCTAATCCTCGCCGGCCAGGCCAATCTGCTGGACAAACTCATGTATCACACTTCTCGCCCCATCGCATCCCGCGTCGTGGCCCGTACTCATCTTGAGGGACTCAAACACGATGATATGGCCGGCTACCTCAAACACCATCTGGAGATCGCCGGCATCAAAAACCAGCTCTTCGCTGACGAGGCCGTACTCGCTATCCATCAAGGCTCCGGTGGCCTCCTCCGCAGAGCTAATAACATGGCCCGAGGTGCACTCATCGCCGCAGCCAGTGAAAAATGTCAGGTCGTCTCAGCCGAGCATGGCCGAATCGCGGCTACTGAGCTCATATGATTACGTTAAGCGAATGTGAGAAATCGTATAAATCAATGTGAGACTCTTGGGTTAATATAATGTTAGAAATAACAGGGGTGAACTCCGAATGTACTGGACAGCTCAGCCAGTGTCTTCTCCCCCTTGACCGCTTCAAGCGCCACCTTAGCTCGAAAGGCCGCGTCGTAACTCTTCCGCATATTGACCATATTACCATACCTCCTCCGAGATTATGGCAGGTCATTTTATCACCTTATTGAGTTGTCCAGTTTTTGGGGAGTAGTTCAAAGTGCCCCCGAATAATTAAGAGATTATTCATCATCTCCAAATCAGGTGTAATCAGACATAGAAGGGAGAAATAAGGCATTATTCTAAGTCCAGTTGACACATTGGAAAAGCAATTCAAAGTTGAAATTAGTGTGTTAATAAAATGGAGGTTTTTATGGGACGGAGACCAGGGTAGCCACTATATGGAAACAGATATTGTGGGAACACTAATACAAAAGAGGTTCACGATCTAGACAATGAGAAGCCACAATGTCATATTAATGAAATAATTGCGACCGGACATGCAAAGATTTTCAATCCGGATACTTTGGCTCAAGCACATAGAGAAGGTTACGATAACGGCGCGTATTGTATTGGGAGTAGTACGAGATAACAACAGATCCTTTAAGATGTCGGCATCATAGTTTAAGGAAAAGGAAAGCAAGCACATTGCTATGTTTTTGCAGGAAAACCTCCTCAGAAGGAGGAGGCAAAGTAATTAAAGTGTAAGGGAGGAAAAATGGATTTCAAAGAGGCTCAACAAAGAGTTCGGGAATTCACAAAAGAAAGGGCATGGGACATAATAACACCAGCTCAAAGAGGTGCTCATCTTACCCGCGAGGTTGGGAAGCTATGCGAATACATTTTGTATCATGAAGGTGTAACAACAAAGCCCATTGAGATGAAAAAAATGCCTAAACAGCTAGGTGATGTTTTATTCAGCCTGATCGCGCTCGCCAATCTGTTAGAAATTGATCTTGGAACACAATTATCTGAAGCAATGAGACAAGATGCTATCAAATATCCAGCAAAAGAAACAAAAGATGATGCACTGCGTTCCTATTCTAGGCGAGCCAAACCTTTTTTTGAGAAAATGACTCGATTTACGACGAGTATCCAAAAAAAATAATTGTAAAAAAATCGGCTCCCTAATCTTTGAGTATGATCAGAATAAATGCAATCTCTACCCCAATCTGTAGTCCAGAAAAAATGATTAGAAAATAAGTGTTAGGTTGTTTCAGTTTTTCGCTTAGGTCAGCAATATTTCAAACTCTTTAAAAATGGACCTTTTTTATATATACAGTGTGGAATAAAATAAATATTGTTTGGAATGTGACTCGCTTGTGTCCTTTTGCTTGCAAACTTTGTTGCATGGCTGCAATTCATGTAAAAAATTTTCATCAGATAAATTTAAAAGCCAGAAAAAGAACTAGTGAGCTATCTTATCAGCAGAAAATTGAAATACTGGATCAATTAGATCCTGATCATTTTTCGATAGACTTTTCAGGGGGGGATCCTTTGATAGATCCCCAAAATATAAATTTGATTCTATACGCTTCAAAGAAACTTGGAGCTGGAAATATAGGCGTGAGTACAACAGGGGAATTCATTGATGATGCTTTACTTAAAAGACTAAGAGGAAACGTTAGAAGCATTGATATCACTCTGGATTTTCCACCGTCAATTAGTGATCCTGCGCGACCTTTGAAATATGGTTTAGTCTCATTAAATGCGATTAAGAAATTGGTTCAAAATAAAATAGATGTAGATGTCCATACTGTACTAAGGCCAGAGAACTCAAATGAACATATTCTATCCTCTTTATTTAATTTATTATCAAATATCGGTGTACAAAAATGGAGTCTGCTTAGACTCTTTCCCGTGGGATCTTATTTCGGAACAAATAACCAGATCCCGACAGAAGAGGAGTATAGTGATTCTGTAGGATATTTAAAAAAAATATCTCTTAGCTCTAGATTGGAATTACATTTCCAATATTTATTGCCTCAAATGAACAAAAGTATAAGGTGTCGTGCAGTTAATCAATCTATTGGCATTACCCCATCCGGAATTGTAACCTCATGCTTTTGGGCTATTAATAAAAGCGGAAAGCCCTTGTTAGATTTCCGTTTAGGTAATGTTCCAAAAGAGAATATATATGACATATTAGCCAGTAATAAAGCTAATAGGTGGAGAAAAATTTCACAGAAAAGGAATTTTTGTGAACTTCAAAGAATTCTGTCACATTAATGTTTTTCATTCAGCCATATTTGTTAATTACTGATCTATTTACTTATATTTAACTTGTTGTACTTGAAATAAGGATGTTTTCAGATACTCAACTAGCCCCAATGAAAGCAAAATCAGTGATATCTGTCAGCAAATTGCCAAATGTCGACTATGTTTATAATCCATATATTGGTTGCAGTTTTGGTTGTTTATATTGTTATTCTAGATATATGGGTAGATTTTTCGGTCACTCAAAAGCCCAGTGGGGATCATATGTTTATTGGAAAAGCAATGCTATTCAACTCTTAGAAAAGGAATCGATTAGAATCAAGAAAAAGGGTGGATTGGTATTGATTGGCAGTGTCACGGATTGCTATCAGCCTATTGAGAAAAAACTACATTTGACGAGAGACTCATTACGTATATTTCTAAAAAACCAAATCCCCATCTCTATTTTAACGAAATCCACCTTAGCTGAGCGAGATTTCGATCTATTAACTCAATTTAACTATTGCGAGTTCGGTGTAAGTGTAAGCATTTTAGATAGTAAGGTTTCACGGACCTTTGAGCCATTAGTTAGTACACCCAGAGAGCGAATCAAGCTTTTGAGAAAGGCAAATCAATCAGGTCTTGACACTTATACTTTTATTGGCCCAATTCATCCTTTTTTAAGTAACACTCAAGCTATTTTCCGACGAGTTTCAAATATCACTAATTCTATTATGGGTGAAATTATTAATCTGAAATGCGGCAATTGGAAAAATATCCAAAGCTCTTTGAGGAAATTGGATATATTTGATGAAGATTATAAGAACCAAGCAAATTCTGAATCATTTTATCTAAAAAATAAACACATATTAAATATAATGTGTGAACGCTCCAGTATCAAATTTAAGGGAATTTATAAGCATTATAACCCTGGTTTAAAAGGCCCTTCCAATATCTAGTGATCTCTTCCTTTTATACCGCAGTGTCAGGATTAGTCAGGCATTATCAGGCATTATCGGACATCAAGATTGGAACCGTTGACAACACGAGATACTGCCAGAATATTAGCAAAGAATGAAGGGATGGAAATAAAATGGAATCTTTTCTTTATTCCAAAATTTGTTTGTTCTCCATCAAAACTAGCTGTTTGCTGTATTCTTAAATTTACATCAGTTTATTATTTATTATGTTGGGCCAGGTCGAGGGAATTGATAATATGCACATTAGCATTCCAATCTTCTCGGCAATCGAAGTTGCTTTTTTAGTTTCCCTTTTATTACTTTCATTATGTATCTTAGAGCAATAAATAATCAGATATAATTCCATTCAATATAACATTGTGAACGGACGAAACGGCGGTAGCCCAATTAAAGTGAGTAATATAACGAATAGGTCTATCCAATATAAACAGCCAGACGGAGGTACAGAAAATTAGCTTTGACTATTCACAAATGTTAATATTGAAAACAATATGATTTAGTCACAGTAGATATCGGCATGATTGGGATGTTTTTTCTCCATCATAGGGGCATTTCCTCTTATTCGTTCCGCACATATGATAAAGAATTTTCTAGTAGCTATTACACATGCTCGACATTACTTCAGGATAACCAGATCTTCGAAGTGCGATGTTTGTCGGAAAGAATGAGAGCCGAATCTTCATATGTGCGGTAGGCTTATCTAATCTACTTTCCTAGTTTCATGATTTTGAGAAGTCAGATATGCAAAACGAGCCCCTCAACTAAACTTCAGGCTTTAGAATGCCTAAATGGATTCGATAAATCTTGGAACGGGATATTTTGCACATCTCCCGGCTAAAAGTAATAATAATGCTTTTAGAATTTGGCCACACCTGTTCCAAAAAAAGGACGGAGATACCACTGTGAAAAATCGCCTCTATCTGGTATTATTTGGAATGCATATTGCTGATGGTCTGAGGGGAAGGAGTACCCATCTTAAGAGGGGGCCCAATGAGAATAAAACGTTATCTTTATATGATAATAGCAGGATGCCTTTTTCCGCTTACAATTTACGCTATAAAAGGAGCTCCTGAATGGAAACTGAAGGTCTCAGTAGAAAAAGCAAATATCCGTTTTGAAGCAAATATGGAAAGTCCGGTTGCATTAGAGGTATTGAAGGGAACGATCCTCGAATCGTATGAAAGGGAAGGTAAATGGTTCCGTGTGGTTATGGGACCTGATGAGATAGGATATTCTGTTATCGGATACATACATATAGGCGATGTTGAGGTAATAGAAGAGAGAATTGTAAAAGAAGTTAATTTTTGGGAGGAAGAGCCTGTAACTTTTCGAGGCATAGGCTTGAGGATAAAGCTCAGTGGAGGCCTCAACTTTTTTTTTGACGAAGATATAGATAAGGGAACCCGGGGCTTTTATAACTCCAGAGCTGACTTTTTTTCCTCGGCAGGCTACACCCTTGACAAGAGGATAAAGCCCTTTCAAATGGGATATGACTTCTCGGGAGATATCATTTTTTATATTAAACCTCACGTCGGAATCGGGGTCGGAACCGGTTATATTTATGCAAGGAGAACAGATTTTTTCAATGTGTTTGGAAAGGACATATTTTTGGCAAAATTTGGAAGTACTCCAGAGATCAGAGTTTTACCTTTTAAACTGGGATTATTTTTCTCTCTTCCCATTCATCGGATATTCTCTTTCTTTTTTAATGGGGGAACTGCACTCTATCTGACAGAGTATTCCTATTTTCTTATTCCGGACTGGAAAGATTTGTATAATATTAGTCAGAAGGCGAATGCCAATGCGCTCGGGCTTCATGGAGGAATTGGACTTGAGTTCAAACTAAATCAAAGAACAGCCCTTCTAATCGAAGGGCAGGGGAGATATGTAAAGATTTCGAACTTTAATGGAGAGGAAACAAAATATAGATGGGTCCCTCCTGGAAAAGATGTAATTTTGAAAGAGAAGGGAACGCTTTACTATCTAGAGGATGAAAAATACCCATATTTAGCAATTCTTAAAGAATCACCATCCGGGTTTAAGACCATTAAAAAGGCCACATTTGATTTGAGCGGGTTTTGCCTTCGGGCTGGACTTGTTTATAGATTTTAAAGATCTGATCATCATTCAGGCTAATATAGAGTCATTTATATGACAAAAAGGAAAGGGAAGCCATTGGAGAAAAATAAAAAAACTTGTGGAGTCTATAAAATGAAAATTGGGCTATGTATCGGCTTACTCTGGCCATTTATCATTCTCCCCGCTCTCAATCCAAAACTAAATACCGAACTTCCAGAGAAGTACGAGAAATGGATAAAAGAAGAAGTGGTATATATCATAACCCCCATAGAAAGGGAGGTTTTTTTTAAACTCGAAAATGACCAGGAACGAGACCTCTTCATCGAAGAGTTCTGGCAACAAAGAGATCCGACGCCAGGCACACCTCGAAATGAGTTCAAAGATGAACACTACAGAAGGATTGAATATGCAAATAAAGTATTTGGACGAGGAATCCCATTCAAGGGCTGGAGAACTGATAGAGGAAAGTATTACATAGCGCTGGGCCGGCCCTCCCACGTGGAAAGATTCATAACATCAGACATAAATCCCATAGAGATTTGGTATTATTCCGGCAATCCGAAATTGGGGCAGGCACCGAGCTACCGGCTCCTGTTCTTTCAACGACATGGAACCGGGGAGTTCGAGCTCTACAGCCCAGTTGCCGATGGACCAAAAAGTCTTGTTCCATTTACACAGAGAAGATCTGAATTCCCTGGGATAGAAAAGCTATTAAAGCCAGAAGAATTAAAAAAAATGGAAGAGTATTATATAGATGAAAGAGATGCTCGCGCGTACGCAATATTACGTTTCAATGTGGGGCTGGATTTGGCTGAGGCCTCACTGTCCAACATTCCGGGACGAAGTGGTCCGGAATATATAATTCCGTCGACCATACTGCTGGGAGAGGTCGCCAGTTATCCCCATAAAAAGGTCGATGATGACTACGCCTATGAGTTTTTGGAGCATAAGGCTGTGGTGGAGGTCAGTTATTCCGTATATTACATTGGGAATCAAGCCAAGGCGAGCGTTATTCAGGATCCCTCTGGTCTTTTCTTTGTGAATTACATCATTGTGCCCGAGGTCCTCTCGATCGATTCCTATGCAGATAAATACTTTACGAATCTTAAAGCCTCCCTCCACCTGACTGACAGGGAGGGGAAAACTATCTATCAGGGAGAAAGGAGTGTTCCTTTGGAGCTAAAAGAGAATGAGTTGAAGGTCCTGGAAAAGAGTTCATTCCAGCTCTGCGATTCCTTCCCCGTGATTCCGGGAGATTATACTCTCAATCTATTGCTGGAAAACATGGTGACCAAAGAATTCACCTCTTTTGAGAAAAAACTCTCAGTGCCCGACGGGGAGAATCTGCAGATGAGCCCGATGGTTTTAGCCAGAAAAGTCAACCGAGATTCGCCCTACAGCCAATCCACACGAGCTTATCAGGTAGGAGATCTTCAGATCTATCCCTTGGTCAACAATACTCTCCTTCAAAAAGATACGTTATTCATATTCTTCCAGATCTATGGTCTAACCCAAGCTATGCAAGCAAGGGGACGGCTGGAATTTACTTTCTATTCAGGTGAGAAGGTATTTCAGAGAGAACGTAAGGATATTCAGCAATTCGGCAACAACCGCGATTTTCTCGAGGAAATTCCACTTCAAAAATTTCCGGCCGGAACCTATACGATCGAGGTTTCCCTACTTAGCCATATGGGACAGAAGCTTTATTCTGCACGAGAGAATTTCTCGGTCACAACCGCTGCTCTTCCCAGCTCCTGGATCGTTGCTCAGACTAATCCGCATGCCGTCGATCCTTATTACGCTTATGTCTTGGGAAATCAATATTTGAACAAGGGAGATGTGCAAAAGGCTCACGACGCCTTAGCCCAAGCCTATACAAAGGACCCAGATTCGTTGGAATATGCTATGGGTTATACAAGAATTCTCGCTCCCCTCAAAGAATTTCAGAGGGTGCGGGAAATCCTCACGCCGTTTGAACAAGCGGGTCAGGAGGATTTTAGCCTTTTCTTTCAGTTGGGCAGAGCCTCAAAAGAAGTGGGCAAGCTTGAGGAGGCCATTACCTATTATCAAAAGGCCCTCTCTCATCGGGGCAATATCGCAGAGATTCTGAACACTATTGGAGAGTGTTATCTTGAGCTTGGGAATAATAATCAGGCTTTGCGCGCCTGGGAAAAATCGCTGGAAATCAATCCTAAGCAAGAGAAAATCGAAAAAATGATAAAACAACTAATAAAGAAGAAATAAGCAAAGAAACCCGGCATCAGGTTTACCGGATAGAGATCCAGCAACAAGTGTTGTTGAAATTTGATAAGATAAGCTTTAATAATCTTGCATCAGTCTTTCTCCATTTATGAAGAGGAAGGAAGAATCTCCTGATTTCCTGAGTGTCCATGCTCTGATAAATCCTTGCGTTACATGAGGACATTGAGGATACAACCGTTAATCCTAATGCGAACATAATTTTCCTTATGGAATCTGAAGACAACGCATCGCAGGCCATTGAAACTTTTCTGGCTTTACAGGGATAGGCAAGATACTTTGTGCATGGCATAGACAATGTATCCAGGGAAAGAAGTTGTTCTCCAATGTTTCGTATCCCGAAAACTAATAATCGAATTGGACTAAAAGGAGCTTTTGTTCTATAGGAATCGTTAGCCAATAGAATAAAGACGCAGACAGAGCAATGGGCGATATGATTATTATTCTTCCACTTCCCGATGAAAATCATGTCGAAAGAATGAGAAAAAAGCTTGAAGAGTATTTAAGACTCAATTTTTTAAGAGAATTTGAAATATTTATTAGAAAAGACAATAGCAATATTTCTGTTTTTTTTAAAAGGGACACTTCATTTTCTTCCCGAATTCAAAATGTATTAGATTTTGCTAAGTTAAATTACCAGGAAGATGTGTCACTCGAACAAGCTGCAAGCAAAATATTTTTGAGTAAGTATCATTTTGAAAAAATATTTACGGCTCAGATTGGAATGCCATTCAAAAAATTCCTAAATTGTTTTAGGCTTTGCAGAGCTGCCGAAATACTAAGATTAAACAGTCTGCCTTCAGTTACAGATGTGTGTTTTGAAACAGGCTTCGGTGACTTTTCTAATTTAGAGCCGATTCAGGAGCTCCTGATCTTTCTCCCGTTCCAATACCCTTGCCATCTACTATCGCCACCATGCAATTGGTAACTTGCCATAATTGCACGATTCCCGCAAGTCCGCCTCCGCCTC
>Ga0180438_10006115_pt1 | contig 16451 bp, 12 predicted proteins | sample SS_ome_12_FD_132455 | JGI IMG/M metagenome (GOLD analysis project Ga0180438, IMG submission 132455) | Hypersaline lake sediment archaeal communities from the Salton Sea, California, USA - SS_3_D_2 metaG | ecosystem: Environmental > Aquatic > Non-marine Saline and Alkaline > Hypersaline >...
TGGATAGCCAGAGATTATAACGTCAGTTCCACACTGAAGTAAGAATAACTTACCATCTCTATCAAAAGCGCTAACTAACTGATCTTGTAAGTCCATAACGCCAGTTAAAGATAAGTCTCCATCTGGGAGAGGAGTTACCCACCCTTCCAACCTATAAAGAATTACAGAACCCAATTTATCTTGATCGCCAGTTTTATGCTCAACATGACTTATTGTAAGCATTGGAACTGGGGAGAAAGTATAGTCGCCATATTTCATTGTGGGTGCGGTCATTACGCCTCCAATATTAAACTATTCTAGTTGTTGAAGAGATAGATTGGCGCCCATCACTATAGGTATTTTGTGCTTGCTGCCCCTCAATACTCGTCTTAACGATATCGTGAACCTTTTCAGCAACAGCACTCGCCAAAACATCTTCCCCTTCAAAACTTATTGTGACATTAGCTTCAATTGTATGGGGGATTCCCTTAATCGCATTTTCAAGAGCTTGAATACTTTGCAAGTAAGTCATAGCCCCTTCACCTTCAGCCTGGCCTAAAAGCTTATCTTTAAATTCAATAAGGGCTTTTGCTGCATCGGTCTGTGCCTTAATTAGTTTCTCTTGAGCAGTAATAGCATCGTCTGTATTTTTTCCACGCAGGTTATTTATAATGCTGGCAGGCATACCAACTTTTTCTCCAACAGCAACATCAAACGCAGTATTCATTGCTCTTCGTTGCTCTTGGTTGACATCATTAGCCTGAAAGATTTGATTTATTGTACTGCGCTCGTTCATAAACGCCATCATGTCTTCGGGATTTTGCGACCCACTTAATGTATTAAATAAGCCAGCGGCACCCTGTATTAAACTGCGATTCCTAGATGGATCGAATAGATCAGGAGTAATAAGTCCCTGAGCAGCAGCTTGGGCTTGTTGGGCTTCAGCTATTTTTCTATTAGATTCATCAATAGCACTTGTATCGTTAGCGATAAACTCTAAAAGAGTAATCATGCGGGCTTGTTTATCCGCGTCACCACCATCCAACCTGCGCTCAGCCTCTCTAACTTGTTGAGATGGGGTCTTATCCACAAGAAAACCCCCGCCTAAATTACGTAACGCTTGTTCTCTAGCATCACCTAAATCAAATTCACCACCAGTAAGAGTTTTTAATTGGGCTATCCTTTGAGCTCCACTAAATTGTACATTAGCTGATTGAACCCTTAAATCACGGCGGGCGCGAGCAATTTGTTCTTCTCTATCTGTTTTTTCGGTATCCGCTTTATTTTTTTGCCCAACATGCGACGCTACAGATTCGACAATTTTTTCTGAATTACTAGCAACGCTTTCCAGAATTGTATCTAGGCTAGCTTGAACTTTAGTTTCGTCTATTTGGCCTGGTGTTAATTTTGGTAATGCCTCTTGAAGCACGTTCATGCTAGACTTAGAAAAACCAAGGTCGCTAAATACATCCTCAAGTAGCTTGGAGGCTGGTGTTTTTTTATTTTCTGGTTTTGCGAGCATAGCGCTAAACATAGGCTCAACTTGACCTATTTTTTGAAAATCCATTAGAGACGGTAATAGGTTAGCTGCGGCGGAATAATTAGGATCGCTCTTTTTAAGTGGGTCCATAAAACCGCCAGCAATACTCTGCCCTAATGCTAAATCAGCAGTGCCGAAATGCCTTTCAAATTCAGAAAATAGAGTTTCTTGATCAACAGCTTGTAAATCCTGAAATATATTTCTTTGGTCTGGACGAGCGTAAGATAATGGGTCTTGTATCCTACGCATACTTAAATCAAACGCTTGTTGCGATGGGCCAGAAGCCATATTAACTAAAAATTCACTTGACCCTAATAATTTAGCTTGCTGGTTTAAAGCAGCGAAAGAGGCGCGTAGCTCAGCAACAGCTTGAGTTAAAAACCGCATAGAACTTCCACTGTTTCTAAGCTCCTCAACGAAACCAACAATCATATTAGACATAGTTTTTTGAACTTTGTCGGCATAGGCATCATTTCCACTTCTCCTAGCCTCGTCGGCATATAATGCTAGCTGTCTAAATTCACTACCGCGTTCGCTTTGCTCACCAAGTAATGCAACTACTGCTAAATTTGTTGTGTTGTCAGTAATATCAGAAGACTGTTCAAAGTGTTTTATGAGAGCGTTAGAAGCGGCTTCGCCAACTTGTTCATAATTAGTTCCTGCCTGATCAGCTAGTTTTTCAACGTTTGCTTGAGATCGAAGTCTTACGGCAGTTGAGCGGAAAAGTCTATGAAATGACCTTACAGTTCCTGGGTCTTTATCAATAGCGCGAAGCTGTGGTTGAAGTGCGGTATAAGTCTGTTCAATTGGATCGGTTGTTCCAAGTGCTTTTTGTAGGTCCTTACTTACTTGAGTAAACGACTTGTTTAATTTTTCTAAGCGTAAGCTTTCCCTTTCTTTGTCTGATCCCATAGTAGCGCCATATAATCCACCCAATGCTAAACCAGCAACGCCAAGCCATGGCTTACCCATCATAAAGCCCATACCACCAAGCATACCACCAGTAGAAACACCTGATCTTGCACGAACACCAGCGCTAGTCTCACCGGGAATTGCATCGGCGGCTAAGCTACTACCCATCATTAAAGCTAAACCAAGCCCTTGTGGGGTTTTTAATATATCGCGAATACCTTTAGTTAATTTACCAATACCCCTACCTAAACGGCTTGTTGCTTTTGCGTTATCGTCTAATTTATCACCTAAGTCTTTCCAAGAGCCAAATTTATCTCTGTCTATGTCTTGTTGGAAAGAAGGAGGGCGAGGGGGATTGTTGGGATAGCCACCAGCAGGAGGAGCTTGCCCTTTTCCATCCAGCCCAAGTGGAGATCGGCCATATGGCCCTGTTGGGCTAGGGTCTATTTGATGATGTCCAGTAGGAGGGCTAGTAGACCCACCAGGTTGAAAAGTGCGATGATCGCTTGTATATAAAGGATCAATGCTTGGACCGCCACCACGTTGAAACATCCTTTTTTGTTTTTGAGCGCGAAATGCTAAATGTCGCTTATCATTAATAGAACCACTTGGGTATTCACCGAAAGGAGCTAATCCAGATGAAGGAATTGTATGGTGTATTGGATCGCTATAGCCAGGAGGAGCGAATCGACCAGAGCCACTACGTGGACCACCAGGAGGAGTAATTGGATAACGATTATATGTTTGTCTTGGTTTGAGGTCAGTAAGAGCAAACGGCTTTTTGCTTTGTTCTCTAAAAGCTGCTAGTTGTTCTGCTTCAGGTCCACCCATAGGAACTGTTCGTATCCAAGCCCCAGTATTTGGGTCTTGTCTCCATCCAGCATTAATGCCAGGCATAGAACCAGTTTGTGCATACCCACGATCCATAATGCCTTGTGCGTTGGGCATTTGTAAAGCAGGGCTAGAAGCTGGACTTGGAGTGCTATAACTTACTGGTGTTAGCGCGCGGCCTCCACCAAACCTACCACTATACCCACGAGAAGTAGATGATGGTGCCTTACCTAATGGTTTTGGGCTTGCGGAATCGTATAAATCTTCAACGCCAACTTGCCCTGTTGGGTATTGTGCTTGTGGATAGCTAGCCCTATTAAATAAAGTTTTAGGCAGTCCATAAGGAGTGGGTGTTGGTGTACGCTTCTTAACAATCCTTAACGGTGCCCTATACCCCTTATGAGAAGCCATTGCTGCATTTGGATCAGAACTAATAGCGCCTAACTGGCTAGTAGACATTGCGTTATCAGTAACATCTACATTAGGGAAGCCTGTTCGTGTAAATGGTTGCGGCATTGCAATGGGAGACATGCGAGGACCACCATAAACATTACCACCCATAGCAGAAGGGATGCCACCGTGGTGATATAATCCACCAGGACTACCGCCCGAAACACTAGCGTTTGGTTTCCTGCCATATTGACCACCAGAAGTACGATACATACCACTACCAGGCAAACCGCCAGATTGATTCCAGTATTCAGATTTTGATAGATAAGTATGCCCATCCGCTCTCTTTACCCAAGGTGTGCGACGTTGTGATGAGCTATATTCTTCTGGATAAGTAGAGTATGGCGCAAAATTGCGAACGCGAGACCTACTAACCCCACTAAGAGACATTTCACTCTTTTGCTTTGGAGTGAGCGGTAGTGATTTAGGAGAGTCAGCATCAATAGCCCTATCATAAACAAAAAACTCTCCGCGTCCAGGCATGGGGGCAGACATATCAACTTTTGGCGATTGTAAAGTAGTGAATTGCCCACTAATTGGATGACGAACAGAACGATACCTACTTGATTCGGGAGTATCTACATAAGCCCCTCGCACTGCAACTCTATCAAAAACAACAGAAGTTTCTCCTGGGGTAGGTAATGTTGCAACCCTAGGGCCGCCCGCAGGAATTAAGCCTTTATCACTAGCTTTTGATGCTCGTTTTGCTCCAGATTTTTGCTTTTCCGCAAATACTTGAAGATACCGCTCGCGAACTCCTGGAGGCATTGGAACCGCAAATTGCCCACTAGGAGCGCGAGAAGCATTAGCTGGATTCCAACTATCACCCTTACCAAAATTAAGTGCGGTTGGGTCCATACCAGCACGTAGTTTGTCTAATGGAGTTGTTTTATATAATTTATACGGACCTTGTGTGGCGTAATCAAATGGACGAGCCAATCTTTGAGCGGTGCCGCCCATACCAGTCGCTCGTGGAAGCTTAGGCAAGTTTGGATTGTAGCCACGATCGAAAGGATAAGTATTACTGCCCGTTTTGGAAATGCCATGTTTCTTTAAATACGCTTCTAACTCTTTTCTTGACGGTACGGCGCCACCATCACTAAAATGCAAAGCGTTTAATTTGTTAAGAGTGTCAGACCCTAATGCTTTAGCAGCAGACCTTTTTAAAACAAACTCTCCAGGAGATAATACGGCTGGAACGGTATCACTATCCCCAACTCCATGCACCTTACCACCAGAACTAAGCCCTTGCATGCCTAAAATATTAACCTTTTTAGACCTTGGTAGGGCTCCACCCATTAACCCAGTACCAAAACCTTTAGCGTATGGACCAGCCATAGCAGCAAGCCTAAAGGTGCTTAATACAGTTAAACCAGTAATAAGTGGGGTAAGTACGCCAGAGACTTTAGTTAAAATAGTTAGTAAGTCAGTAGCGCCTCTAACTAATACACCAAAACCAGAGCTAGTAACCATCTCACGAATAGCTTTATTGAAGGCTTCTTGTAACTGGACTAGCTTTGTTAAAGTCCCTTCAAGTGCTTTAGCTGCATCTTCATCCAAGCTACCTTCACCCATTTTAGCTGTGCGTAAGGCGCGACGCTGTAATTCAGTTTGTTGCAAAAGAGGTATAACACGACCAATTTGGCGCAACCCACCCAACTTTTCAATGATCTCACCGTAATCACGCATACGGTTGTTAATTTGTAATTTATTAAGCCCCTCACCTAATTTTTGAATAGCTTCAAATGGACCAATAAACTCACCTGCTGCATCTCTCAAATCGATGCCATAAGCGCGTAAATCATCAATAACTTTAGGACGCTGCAACCGACCAAAAATGGTCTTCATGGCAGTACCAACCCTATCAGCAGATTCACGAGTTGTTTGTATGATAGAAGTAGTTAATGCGCTAAATTTATTGAGTGCAGTATTTGCATCGTCAATAGGACTAGCAAGAGACGCAAAAACGCCACCAGCCCTACGGACAGCAGTAATAATATCGCTAGATTCAACAGCAAAGTTTTTAGCTACTGCATTAAGAGCACCAAAAGCCCTTTCTAAATCAATAAGAGCCTTGCCATTTTCCCGCGCGGCAGTATTAAATTGATTCATGATTGCGATAGCGCCCTGCGTACTATCTTCAATTGAATCAAAAGTTGGAAGCAGTTGAGATTTTGCAATAACAGATAGTGTCTTAAACACTTCTGCTGTTTTCATACCAGTTTGATGCAATGTAACAGCGGCTTGGGCTAACTCTTTAGATGCTTGACCATATTTAATAGCCAAATCCTCTACTTGCGTTCCAAACTTAGAAAGTTGACTCATGCTTTTCCCGCTAATTTGGGAAGTACGAATCATTTGTTTTTCAAACTCGAAAGCAGACTTAACGGCCCTTCCTGTAGCTTCAATAAACCCATAAACCGTTTTGGTAGCCATGCGGTAGGCCATAGACCATCTGAGCGCACTACCAGCGGTCTCACCAAACTCAAACGCAGCACGCTTAGCAGCACTTAAACTTTTAGTAAGCGTATTAACACTTTTAACCCCCTGATCAATAGCCCTAGTGCTTTTAACAAAATCCTCACCAACAGCACTAGAAGAAAAAGCGGCGCGCAATGTTTGCGCCGCCTTATTTAAATCAGATGAATTGAGTTGTGGGCGTAATATAACTGGAATATGGATAGGATCAGCCATTAGTCAGCCTTTTTAAGAATTACCAGGCTCTGCCTGTTCATTTTGCGTGTCGGGCTCTGCGTCAGGATTAACTGGAATCATTTCGCCAGTCTCATCAATCATGCCAAGCTCAAACAAAAACTTATTTTCTGGATACGACATGAAAATCTCTTGAGAGTCGCCGTACAAAACAGCAGACAGATTCTCAATTACTTTATTTTTAAGCTCTGTATCATCACACTTTTGATAATCGCTCAAGTCAGTAAAAACTTTAGTATCGTTACAGTAGGCGCACATTGTTATCAAAAGATCAAACCTGTAGGAATCAACCTGAGACTCAATAGTAACATGGTCAATCGCAAGTGACTTATTATAAAGTTCTATAAACTCTTTACGTTTATCCCTCATTTTAAACGCGAGTTCAATTTTCTCTTCTTGATCCTCAAGAGTGTCTAACTTTTCAGTGTCATTTGATAGATCAGTTAAAAGAGAGGTTAGTTGGGCCTCATCTTCAATAGTCCAGTATCCCCGCGCCTGCAAAAGTTGTTTAGCCTCACCTAAATCGCGAGAGATTGAATCCTTATCTCGCAAAAGTTTAGCGTTCAGAGCGTTAGCTTTTTGGTTGGCGGTTTGGACTTGGTTCACATCTGGTTCGCGAATCGTGTAAGTCTTGTCGTTCAGTTCAAATTCTTTCATGGTAATCTCCTAAGAAATCCTGAAGTAAATTATTGTACGTCTGGTGATTTTCTAATTACAAACTCAGTTACGTACTGTTTAAGTTCATGTTCATAGTTGTCTAGGAAAATTAAAGTACGGTTAAGTTGATTGTGGCCGTGATCCATTAATTTAGTTCTAACCGCTTGCCACTCTTGCGAATCAAAATCTATTTCCTCAGCAAGCTCAGTTTCTAAAATATCTAACCAGCCAATCATAGCTGTCATATATTGCTTTTTGACAAAGTTAGTTATTTTTTCTTTATTTCGTATTTTGTTGTTCATACCTATGTCCTATTGAGTTCGTAAACCTTTTGGGCTTCCTCTTGATTTTGTACTGGCACGAATCTATGTGGGTGATCCTGACTAGAGAAGTTACTACCAACAGTATTATCCATTTGGCTTTTACGGGCTTCACGCCGCTTAACAATAAACCAGCCGTCTAAAGCATCATCATCTTCAATAATATCTGGGTGGGGCGGTTCGGAACTTTCATAAACATTATCATACATTTGAGAAAGACTGCAAACAAACTTCTGATTTTCGTTCAAACAACCAGAATGGCAATCAAAAGGATTCGGCTTTTCAGCCCTCCAAACATACTGCCATTGAGGGAACGTCGCAATTCTGCGAACTAGTGTTTCATTGAATAGGGCAGAGTTATAAGAGATTACTAAATTTCGCAAATCAATTGGATTGCCTAAATAGGCGATTCTAACTCTTTCCTGCAAAACACAAGATGTAACGTGCGCTTCTAATGTTAAATGATATAGTGAGTTCTTTTTCTCTATGAGTTGAAGGTGCCGCTTTTTAAGTTGCTGGAGCTTATTTTTTTTAGGCTGTATGTTCGTAATAAAAAAGCTTTTGTAGATATCAACTTTAGCTGTTTCTATTTCACTTTCAGCTAGTTTAATTTTGGTGTCGATATCCATAGGGCATTGGCCCCTTTGTTTAAGTATAAAAATAGCCTGGTCCGAATCAATTAGATCGTGCGCGTTAGTATCATACAATTCACACTCTAATTGAGACAGACCAAGCAACTCCGAAGTAGATAAATTGCGAAACGTGTGTGCTCCGCAACTCATCTTATTTTCTAGCATTTCATATACATGACATTGTAAAATCCTAGGAGAGTCCCAATTCATGCTTAAACCTAAATATAATCAAAACCCTAATTAGGGCATATCACATAGATAACCACTACGAGCGGCCCACCAAGCTGTCCCGGAGCCATTTGGATCGCTAGAGTGTAGAACTGTAAAGTCGTTCCAGGTTACGTAAGAATAAGTAACTGTGGCGTTTCCACCACCAGTATCACCACCACCATAATTAACAGTACGTAGTTTATTTTTAGCGCCCGTATAAACACGAGTACCTTCACAAGTAGCAATACGAATAGTTTCATCAACCAAGTTATTACCAGCGGCACATGAAGCAGATGCAACGTAAATACCAGCTTCAGTAGCACTAACACGGTCACCACTAGTTGAAAGAACTTCAATATCAGTTGTAACTTCAATCGGATAATTGAGCGTTCTAACATAAGGACCGAATTGACCAAGCTCAGTCAACAAGTCACGGCTTGAATTAACACTAACTGAAATACTTTGAATATGAGCGCCATATTTACCATCAGCGAGTTCATTTGTACCAGACGATGTAATACCAAAAACGCTAATTGGTAGGATAGTAGCATCTGGATCGGCAGAACGGTCATTAACATCAATAGCACCACCAGCGGTAAAATCAAACATTAAGTTTTCTCGCCGGTTGACCCCACCACTCCCAACAGGAGCAGTTGTAGTCGCAAACACACCAGATGGGCCGTCCGCTGGACTTGCATACCAAACCTTATCATTATTGACAAGAGTGATATTTTCCATGAAGTTGTCAGTTGTAGAGAAGTTATAACTAACAGTACTCCAAACCATACCAGTACAGACAAATGAAGACGTTGGCGTATTATCTGTTAAAGCACCACCATCAGTCTCATTATAGAAAGACATACCCAAATCACATTTAACCGCAGCACGACCCGCAAGAGTTGGGGTTTGTTCGCCCCCAGCCGCTTGATTTGTTGCTAGGTGATATAAAAGGGGTGAGCCATCTAGTACTTTTGAAGCAGAGATTTCAATATCTGGAACCTCTTCAACCGTTTCATAGATTTCTTGCTGTCCGAGTTGGAAAAGAGCGACAATATTAAAGTTAGTACTTGTTGAAACAGACTGAACGCCGCGAACTACATCTGCATCTATCCAACCTCCAGCTTCATTGCGAGCAATCGCTATTTGCTGCATAGGGAAATAAATTCTATCATTTGATGCCATAATTAACCTCTTAGTTTATGGATATGTCACCAGAAGAACTACCACTAATACTTCCAGTAACATCAGTTACAAATAAGTCTCCAGAACCTTTATTGATAACAATATTACCAATTCCGTTGGAGCACTTTGTAAGCGTGATATATTGATCCCCTAACCCTGTTGGATGGATGCCCGCTACCTTTAATAATCCCGTATCACTACTATTATTATACACTAAACTTCCGCTAGAATATAATGTTATGTCGCCTGTAACCTCAGATTGAAAATAGAAATTATCAAAATATAATGAGGCGGAAGCTGTTGTTATGTAAAGGTTTCCGGTAGAATAGATTGTCCCAACAGTTAGGGATTCTGTGTTCCAAGTTGTGGAGCCAGTCTCAATATAGAGCTTGCTAAATTCTGAACCGGACTCTAAATATCCAGTACAGTCGCTTAAAATTTTAATTGTATTCATCCCTGAGCATGTTCCAGTCATTGTAAAACCACTGGAAGCTGACCATGTTCCGCTCGTAACTATATTGGAATTAATGAAATCCATTCCGTAATAACCGCTTAAATTAAAACCACTATCGTAAATAGTTTGGGCGTAATTATTTAAAATAATAGAGTGGCACTCAGCGTTCCCTGAAAGGGTGCAGTCGCCTGTCCCAGAAACAGTAAAGATTACTTGGTCTAAAGCGTTTGGGACAGCAATATCACCCGCGAGCGCTGCACCAGTAGCCCATGGAAGATTAGGACTATTCCAGTGGTCCGCAACATCAGACACCCAATATAAAATTCGATCAGGCGTATTTGGTAAAACTACATACCCAGTCCATGTTTTTGTTGTGCTAGTAATACTATTATTTGGAAATGCGAGTGTGCCAGCAGAGTCAAGCACAAGAGTTTTTGAGGCGGCAATGATACACTGTGTCAGTGTTAAAATTCCCCCATTAATATCTAAACTGCCACCATTAATATTTATAATATCGGTGGTTAGTGAGTTGCCATCTAAATCAAGTGTGCCAGTAAAGGTTGAAGCAAGAGTTAGGTCATCTAGAGTAGAAGTGGCGCCAATGTAAACATCACCATCCCCACTCAAAGTGAGGTCGCCTGTTTTATCCGTATCAATAGTTAGATTAACTGTAATATCAATTTCTGAATCACCTGAACCAGATAAATTAGCAGTGCCAGAATAAGAATAAGACCCACCCGTTAAAAGCTCTGTAATATCTCCAGTCACAGTACAGTCAGTTAAAGCTACTGTGGTTGTTCCAGTAGATTTCCTGTCAAACCTTAAATCGGTTATGTTGCCTGAATAATTAATAGTGCATGTGTCAGTGCCATAATTTCTAAATACAACTAGTGGAATGTCAGGGCCAGTCCCAGTAACGGAACTGCCAGAGTTGCCTTGAATTTGAGTCCCTACGGAAATAGTTGAGCCTGTTTGAATAGCTATACTTGAAGTTCCTAAGTAAACAGTTCCGCCCGTAATGGCCCCACCTGTATAAAGCGTAACCGCTCCGCCAGATGACATATAAATAGTACCCATATTAAATGAGCCATAAATATGCAAACCAGCTGAGCGTATAATGTTAGAACCGGAAGCCATTGAGTTCATTGTTACTGATGCGTTAGTATCAATAGTCAATTTGTAAAACTCTCCATTTACCGTAACTCCACTCCCAGTCATGACAACATGCGCGCTCTCATCAGTTGGAGATGTATAGAAATCTAATGAGCCTGTAATCCCCCAAACATTACTATTCCCCAATATAACAGTAGCTGAAGTAGCTGCGCGAGAATCAAATCCAGTTGAACCAATAATAAGGTCATAGTCATTAGCGTCAAAAGTACCAGTATAGCCAACTTGAATCTCAATTCCGCCAACACCAGGCGTTAAAGTCCAAGTTCCACCAACATTGCTGTGAGAGCCAACATCAACATTAACAGTACAATTCCCAGTACCGTTTCCGTCAAAAATAGCAACATCACTAGCGCCAGGAACGCTAGCCCCACCAGCACCACCAGAAGTGAGTGACCAATTTGCAGTATTATTCCAGTCTGTGTCAGCCCCAAGCCAATATCTATTCGCCATCTTAAATCCTAAGCATAAAATTTACAATGCGACTTAATCTCAATAGTATCTGTATCGAATGAAGATACGCCATGGGCAACATGAACACCCTTTATCATAGCGAACTGAGAAACTAAATCGCTCATCCAAGTTTCTAAAGTGCTGTCCGAAACACTTATATCTGTTTGTAATAGAAAAATTAAATAGTGAGACGATAGCTCATTCAATTCTATGCTGGTAACAGCATTAACTAAAGAGTTGTGTTCTCTGTAATTAACTTTTAGTTTTAGTGCTGCGCTATACCCAGAAGGAATATCTAGTGTTTCCTCGGCTTCTGGTTCAATTTCTAGTGCGTGAGAATTGCTTAAAAGGCGAGTTCTAAACGCATTAAATTGAGAAAGGGTTGGGCGGGCATTTTGCTCTGTAACAACCACATAAAAATAATTATCGTCTGAGTCACCACTAATATCAACACTCACTGAGTTTACTTTAGTTGCGCTGTTTTGAGCGCGAACAGCCTGTAAAACTTCAGTTGATTCCTGAACGATACCAGCAGTTTTTGAGGGGTTTAGAATTATTGTCATCGTCTCACTCTATATAAGTTATTGTATTGCCTCACATGTAACTCTAACAACGCCAGCGTGAATTTCTGACGGAACAACAAGCCCAATATCACTAACAATGCATTGTTTTAACCTACATTTAATCCCTCTAGCTCCAGTATTAGATACTAAATCAGTGTAGAGATTATTGTTGACTTTGTAATTATTATAGTCTAGTGGGTAGATTGATCTAACGCTCTGTGAATCAAATAAGAAAATAGACTCATCGTGTTGGTTTCTAATTGCGTCTAAAATATTATTCCTATCAAAGCTGTTTTCCGCCAAAATATAAAAATTAATATCTTGGTTGATCCATGAAGCATTGTCTCCCAATTCATATGGTAGGGCAGCGCCCGCTGTAGTAGCTTCAATAATAATTGCGGGTAGCTGGATTCGGTTTTGTCCGTGAACATCCCATTCCCCAGCGCTAGTTCCCGTCAATTGGGTCCACTGAACATTCCCAACATTAAATGAGTCGTATTGAACTTTCTTCCACCAGGGAACATCTTCAATCTGATTAACCTGAACATACTTATAGCTAAATTCCATTTGAACTGTAGCTGTAGTATCAATTGGGTCATCAAAAATCACTAATCCATTTCGATAGTCGACATTATAACCAGCACTAACAACATCACCACTAATTGTAACTCCAGTGATACCAATAGGTTGCGTTGATGTAGAAAGGCCGCTTTCATAAACAAGCTCCTTCCTAAAAGTTTGCCAAACCTGACCATCAGTATAATTATCGTCTGAAACTGGCTTGAGAATATCCATTCTGTTTCCATGAATATCAGTAGCGCCATAAGTAACATTAGACCAATTATAACAATTCAAAAGACCCCATTCAAAAAACTCTTTTAAGCCGTTTTCCATTTCGTTGATAAGCTGTGGCTCACCAACATTTGTGATAGCTCGTAATCCTGTATAACTCATTAAAGTGCCTTAGATATTTCAGAGTAAATTGCTTGATGGAAAATATGTAAGTTCTCTTGAAAAACCCTAGTAAACCAATTATCATATTGAGTACCAGCAGCCCACGCAGGAACCCGCCAAGTTCCTTTTGGAAGCATTATGCCTGTATTAGTACGTGAGTATTTTTGTGTGACTCGATTTGACGTATAGTGAAAGTTAGATATGATAGTACCACTCCCTTCTAATAGTAACCACTTTAACCATGGCAGGGAAAATGAAGATGGAGTGGCTTCTTGGAATGCGTAGGGTTGGGATAAAACGTCACTAAAGTCCGACTTACTAAATATAATGTCAAACCTACTTCCCTTTTTTGTTGGGTAGTGTTTAATATGAATACTATCTACCCAAAATTGCACTACTGAAGTTGCCTTTTGCGAGGCGTTAGTCAGGCCAAAATGAGCGCGAAGCGCGCCGAAGTCAGCGCTAGCCAGTGATAAGTAAGTCTTCGATCGCAGTAACGCATTAGCTAAAATGTCCCTTACTCTAGCTTCAATAGCCGGTTTGATAACTGGAAACTTCTGTTTCTCCCTATCTACATAAGCACGTAAAATATGGTTTTTAAACTGCCTCTCGTTAAACACCACTTCAACATTAAACTTCACTTTTTATCCTGATTTTTTCCAAGTGTTTATAATATATTGAGTATCCCCCAACCCAAATGGTTCTGGATCATCATACTTTTCATAAGTGTTGTTCATGTAAGAGTTTAGGGTTGTATCAATAATAATTGAAGTCGCTTTGTTTAGAGAGGGGATATAGGATACCTTACCAACAGTTTGTACTAACATATCAACAATATCAACTGGGTATTTCTTACTGAATTGGCGACTTTCCCAGATTGGAATTAAATAGACTGTTTCAGTAGCAGAGTCAAATTTCAAACCTAAGCCGTGGCAGTGAGGGCAAACACCATTAGTAAAGGATTGGGGACCACCCACCTTATAAATCCCATTAGACCTTTTAGTTACAGAATTAAAATAACAATTCGGACATTCGCTAGATTTTGTATTATTAAAATTTAGCTGGCATGGGACAGTAAGTGCAGTTGTTTCTAAAAGTGCGTTTATTGCGTCTTTGTAGGTAGTTTTAAAGGCTGTTGTTATAATATTTTCAAATGCCATTTTAGTCTCGATAGTAATTGTTTGACTCTAAGCTACCATTTTGAATGAGAGAAGTGTTGAAAGTTCCAGTGTCTGGCACTACCACATAAGTATCTTTTGTTTGAGTTACTTCCTTTATATAAACAACCATACTCCCCTCATCGACAGTATTATTTGAATTAGCGGCATCCAAAACAATATTTGAAGCAAGAACTGGGGTTTGAAGCAGTAAGTCTGTATACTGATCCAAAGTCAGATTAATATATTCGCCAGTTGTTAGTGTGGAGTACAATAGTGTCATTACTTAACGTATTCTTGTTGTGAGCCTGGTTGGTCTATTTGATAGTGAATGTCAAATTCAATTAAATGTTCTGTTACAGAAGATGGGTCGGTTCCAGTAAAGGCATCGCTAGTATTGCTAGTGTCTCTAAATAAAACAAAATGGATATTTGAGCTTAATGTTAAACCTGAAGTGTCAATAACTGGGAACTCAGTAATCTGGTGTAAAACTCCACCAGTATATGAATGGGCGTTGGCGCTTTTGATTCCCGTTGTATGGTTTGTGTAGTCGGTTTCTATGGCTCCCTCTCCACCATTAGCAGTTGCTTTATATAACAATAACCAATTTGGCTCATCTGAGCTTTGTTGTAGCCAGTGAATATGTGGGTGTAAAGCAGTACCGCTTTTGTGAGCGTGGGGAAGTTGACACACAATACTAATTGCTTCTTCTGGATACCTTGCGTTATTTTGGAAACCTAAAGTACCATTATAAAAATTAAGGTCTACTCTACCGGCTGGAGAAGCCAATGTTTCACCTAAAACAGGGAACCTCAAATCTTCCCAGAATGTATTTTCATATTCAACATTACCAGAAGTAGATAGGTCGCCAACTATATTAGCTGTACCATCAACGGAAAGATTGCCCGTAGCTGTAATATCTCCGCTAGTAGTTAAATTGCCGTTTGATGCAATATCACCACCAGCAACAACAGTACCATCTGTAGAAATATTGCCAGAAGCAGATACTGTTCCATTACTAGTTAAAGAATTAGCCGTTACAGAACTGGTAAAAACGGTAGCTTCATCCTTTTTGGCTAAATTAGGCCACGAATCATCCAGAAGTTTAAAATTATAATTAATGACTTCACCACCAGATTCCTGCATTGGCTGGGGCGAAACATATTTGAACTTATTGCCGTCTACAATTGAATATGCCATTTTTAGTTCCTATAGTAGCTATTATAGTTGATGCTGCCGTTATTTTCTAACAACGTGTTTAAAACGCCCGTGTCTGGAACTGTAGCATCTCCTGTCACACTTTGATACACATAAACACCATCAATATAAATTATTTGAGTGCCCTCAAGCTGTGGATTGCCAGTATTAGCGGCGTTAATTAATTCTAGTGAAACTCCAGTACTTGGAGGTATTGAGCTTGGTAAAACGAGATACCCTGTCCAACTATCATTCTGACCAGTGAACCCTTGCGCTATAGCCTCCCCATCACCAACAGTCAAAACTTTATCTGTGGCAAGTGTCATTTGGGTGAAATTAAGTGTACCAGAATCAACGTTGATCCCACCCCCACTGACATAAATATAGTTTGCACTGGCTGTATACCCATTGAAATCAATATCTCCACTCTGCAAACTTAAGTTGTAGAAAGTTTGATTTGTAGAGAAGTCCCAAGGGTTATGTCTTGTAATAGTTCCAGCCGACTTATTAGCAACCTCTGTTAAGTTAGATAAACCAACTGTTGACCAGTTAATAGTTTGGCTAGTTGCGCCAGGATAGGTAATTTTACCTTGAATGTCTAATGTTTGATCCCATGAAGCAGCGCTAATATCACTAGTTGCTGTAGCGTCTTGATTCATATACAGCTTAGTTAAAGTGCTTGGTATGCTAAATGAGGACAAGTTAAAATCAATATTTGAATCATTGAAGTATAGCGATTCTAGCGCGGCTAATGACCAAGCCGAAATATCACCTGAAAGTGACGTACTCTGCAAACCAATTGTAGTAAGACCAGTTGAGGTATTCCATGAGGAAACTGAGCCATTAATTGGACAGCCTGAGAAATCCCATACTGTTGTAGCGTCCCAATTATCATTTAGAACTTTGATGCGGTATTGGCCTGTAGTATCAAAATTAGTATAAGCTGGGGCCTTACCGTTGAAATTAGCGCCTGTTGGATGAACCCATAAGATATCCGAATCTAAGTAGGAGGCTGTAATAACGGGCGTCATATCAGTATCATCAGCAGAGGTCAAATTGAAAGTGATTTGAGTTGAAA
>Ga0180438_10006116_pt1 | contig 16450 bp, 9 predicted proteins | sample SS_ome_12_FD_132455 | JGI IMG/M metagenome (GOLD analysis project Ga0180438, IMG submission 132455) | Hypersaline lake sediment archaeal communities from the Salton Sea, California, USA - SS_3_D_2 metaG | ecosystem: Environmental > Aquatic > Non-marine Saline and Alkaline > Hypersaline >...
GCGCCACCCCAGGACCCGGGCGGAGGTCAAGCCAAAGCTGCTGGGTGGCGAGGTGGTGAGCATCGAGCCGGGCGAGGATCCTCGCATAAAGCTGGCCGAGTGGCTCACTTCCAAAGACAACCCGTGGCTGAAGCGGAACATCGTCAACCGGATCTGGTTCTGGCTCCTCGGGCGGGGCATCGTCCATGGCGTGGATATTGCACTGCGCCACCAGCTCGCCCTTGGTGACGAGGCGGAACACGGCAAGCCGATCTTCATTGCGGGTGAGGTACCAGCCGCGGTCGTATACCAGGCCCCATCCGCCCTGCGGTGATTCGTGGCTCAGCAGGGTCAGGTCTTCGTCGGGAGTGAGCTGCAGGCCGGCCAGCGCCGCGTCGCTCAGGGCGGCCGACTCTTCAAGCGGGGTGATTTTCATCTGCAACCGCGAGAGGGCCTCCACGCCCGGCCCCACGTGCCCGATCGAGCGGTTCTCGCGGATCAACATTCCGAACCAGGAGATCCGCCCGGCCGAAAGGCTGAAATGGTACTTGGCTTTCATCTCGATCTCGGTCGAGACGCCTTCGACGGCCCCCTCGACGCGGCCGGAGATCTCGACCTCGGCCGTGTCGCCGACGACCTGCCGGAGGACGCTCTGGGCGTCGCTCTGGCTGACCGCGTCCAGATCGAGCACGGCCGCCATCAGATCCGCCTGATGCTTCCAGGAGCCGCCGACGGCGACCGGGGCGTCGGGCAACAGGCGGTAGACCAGGAGGCTGATGCCGCTGCCGTGCATTTCCAACAGCTCCAGCTCGTCTTGCGTGAGCGGCCCTTCGGGGCCGAAGAGCGTCACGGCCGGCGGCTTGACCTCGACGCCGACCAGGCGACGGTCCTCGCCAAGCGTCGGTCGAACCTCGTCCGACTCCAGCTTCAGCAGCACGGCGGCCTTGTCGTAGTAGCGGACCGCGCGGATCGGGCGGTCCCCGGCGGCCGGCAGCTCCAGCACCTTTTCATCAAAGGCCACGTTGGCCAGCACGCTCATCTTGAACCGCTCGACCTTGTTCTCTTCCAGCACCTTGTTCTCCCCGCTGACCTCCAAGGCGGCCTCCACGCGCTCGATGGTCCCGGGGGCCCGGCTCGGACAGAGCTGGTAAGTCTTCGACCTTTGGGGGGAGGCGGCTCCGGCATCCGAAAGGGCCGCCATGATGAGAGCCCAGGCTCCGAAGCGGTTGATGAGCGTCTGCATGATCACAAGAGACCGTCGTCAAAGCGAGAACGAAGAGAAAGGGGAATTAGGGTCTGCGGGGCCGGCCCCCAGTGCAGACGCTAAATCGACCGGACCACCCGCCCGAGTCCAGCGGAAAGCGGTGGATCTACCGGCGAGGTAAAGCGATCCGGAAAGAAGAGCACTCTGCATAACATGCGTATTTTGGGCAGCAAGGTCGCCCGTGCCCCGTATGGGTGGGCAAGAAAAAAATGAGGCTCTTCGGAACTCCGGGCCTAAGCAGGGGTTTCACAATGGGGCCAGATGGCCTGGGCTTCGGGTTGGGTTGCGGCTCCCCTAATCGCCCAGCGGGCTCACCAGCGACTTGTGCACACGGATATCGCACCGCCACGATCAGCGGGGGCCTCCGACCCCGGCTGAACCCGGAGCGGAGGCTGAAATGTGAATTCTTTCCATTTTCTTGGTAACCTTTTTTTGGCAAGTCGCTCTAACAAAAAGAGGCGACTTCGGGCGGATTTCAACGGCCCTTCGGATAATAAAGGCGACCCATGCGTTGAATCCAACTGCCGCTGACGCCCGTATAGAGGGATGTTCTCCACCGATCCGGCAGGAAAATACCACCTATGGGCTATATATCTTCCATTCGTTTTTGGTAGATTAGAGTGGAGGTCAGGAATCAGGCCGTATTTTTATAAGCTGAGGCTGTTAAAATTCCGGGAATCAGATTACACTGTGGTCGGAAAACCCGAACAGGGCTCTCGCGGCTCGACCGGCGAGGCGATCGGTGCCGGGGTCGTTGGCGGTCTTGAAGTTGCACTGAGCGCGAGAGCTTTTGGCGGAAGGAGACCGACTCCGATGCACACGGACTACAGAAATTCAGCCCTTCGCCAGCTTCGTGACCAGCAGGTCCGCTTCGCGCCCCGGGAGAAGAAAATCGAGCAGGTGAATCGCGCCGAGATTCTCCTGACCGAACTGGATCCCGATCGCACCTATACCTATGAATACGTCTGCTTTCGGATCACCAAGTACCGGCCGCAGTCCAACCTCGACGTCCGGTTCAGCGGCCGCGAGGCGAGCCACGACCTGCGGCTGTTCGTGGAAGACCTCTCCGACGCGGCCAACGTCTCGGCCGACACGGCGGGCGAGCGGGTGCTGACGGTCGACGAATTGAGCAGAACGTTCAAGGTCTCCACGAAGACTGTGTCCCGTTGGCGTTCACGGGGGCTGGTCAGCCGGCGGTTTGTGTTCGACGGGCGGAAGCGGGTCGGGTTCTTGCAGAGTTCGGTGAATCGTTTTGTGGAAAGCAACCGCGAGCGGGTGCGGCGCGGCTCAGAGTTCAGCCAGTTGACCGACGAAGAGCGGCAAAAAATCATCGACCGCGCCCGCCGACTCGCCCGCGCCGGCGGATGCCCCGCCGAAGTCACCAAGCGGCTGGCGCGGCAGTTCGACCGCAGCGTGGAGACAATCCGTTATACGCTCAAGCAGTTTGACCGCGACCACCCCGACTTGGCCATTTTTCCGGACAGCACGGGGCCTCTCCGCGAGGCTACCAAGCAGCGGATTTACCAGCAGTTTCGGCGGGGGGAGTCGGTAGAGGTCCTTGCCAGGCAGTTCTGCCGCACGAAGACGAGCATCTACCGGATCGTCAACGAGATGCGCGCGAGGCGGATCATGGATCTGCCGTTGGACCACATCCCCAACGATTTTTTCCCACGGGTTCGCACGGAGCGGCAGGAGAAGGCGATCCTCGGGTCTCCGCCGCCCAGCAACGAGTCGCCCCGCAAAGGGCGGCTCCCCAGCGGCTTGCCTCCGTATCTGGCCAGCCTCTACGAGGTGCCGCTGCTGACTCGGGAGCAGGAGCAGCACCTCTTCCGGAAGATGAACTTCCTCAAGTACAAAGCGGCAAAGCTCCGTGAAACGCTCGACCCGGCCCGGCCTAGAGCCGCCCTGATGGACCAGATCGACAAGCTCTACAGCCAGTCGGTGGAGGTGAAAAACGAGGTCATCTCGGCCAACCTGCGGCTGGTCGTCTCGATCGCGAAGCGGCACGTGGGGCCGGTAGAGAACTTCTTCGAGCTCGTCAGCGACGGCAACATGTCGCTGATCCGCGCCGTGGAGAAGTTCGACTTCGCCCGCGGCAATAAGTTCAGCACCTACGCGAGTTGGGCAATCATGAAGAACTTCGCCCGCACGATCCCCGACGAGCATCGGCTGCGAGACCGCTTCCGGACCAGCCTCAGCGAGATGTTCGGAACCACCGAAGACGGCCGCACCGACCAGTATGAGCAGGAGTCGACCCAGCTACAGAGGGAGGCGCAGGTCGGGCGGATCCTCGAGCGGCTTGACGAACGCGAGCAGCAGATTATCATCAGCCGGTTCGGGTTGGAGCGAGGCCAGGAGCCGTTGACGCTCAAGGAGGTTGGGGCCGAAATGGGGGTTACCAAGGAGCGGATCCGCCAGATTGAGGCCAGGGCCTTGAACAAGCTCCGCAAAGCCGCCCAGGAGGAGCGAATCGAGATCCCTGGCTTGGAGTAGCGGGCTCTCGGCGGGCACACGGTCGCATTTGGGCCGGTTCAGCCTCGCGTGCGCGTCGGCTTGGCGTGCGACCCTGCACCGCGGGAAGGCAGCGAAGCAGGAAGGGTTCGAACCAGGGGCGGCCTCCAGAATCGGAGCATATCACCCAAAAGGGTTGGCCCCGGACGTCAGTTCGGAGGGTTGATTGGGCGTGGTTTTTCTCCCCCATCCGCCTTGCACGGGCGCGTGGGATGGATATACTAGTTGGTTTGCGTGTGGCGGGCCTGGCCGGCTAGCGTAGCTCAATCGGCAGAGCGGCTGATTTGTAATCAGCAGGTTGTGGGTTCAAGTCCCTCCGCTAGCTCGTACCGGAAACCCCCGATTTTCCAGCGATCCCTGGCGGTGCGAGGTTCAGTCCGGCGAGGGTTTCGTCGCATCCCTTTCCGGCAGGCGAGAGGAAGATTGGCGGCAAGCGTTGGGGGGTTTCCCGAGCGGTCAAAGGGGTCAGACTGTAAATCTGATGGCTCAGCCTTCGCAGGTTCGAATCCTGCACCCCCCATTGGCGGAGAGATACGGAATACGAGACGCGAAGTCCCGAAATGGGATCGGCGGAGCGTTTTGGGATTTCGCCCTTTGGATTTCGCATTTTTGACGGGGAAGCGGGTGTAGCTCAATGGTAGAGCCATAGCCTTCCAAGCTAAAGACGAGGGTTCGATTCCCTTCACCCGCTCTTGCGGTGTCGGTGCGTGCCGGCAGGATGGGATCGGGCACGAGGGGCCAAAGGGCGGCGAGGAGAGAGAAGTCGCCGGTGGCGAGCGGAGCCAGAGCATGCCGCCGCGGATCGGCTGGCTGCTGTAGCTCAGTTGGTAGAGCGCGTCCTTGGTAAGGACGAGGTCATGGGTCCGAGTCCCATCAGCAGCTTTGGCGTCGGCGAGACGGGTTCCCTCCGAACGTAGTCATTCAACAAACCCCTTGATCGAACGCAGGGAGAGACAAACAACAATGGCCAAGGACGTATTCAAGCGAACGAAACCCCACGTCAATGTCGGCACGATCGGCCACATTGACCACGGCAAGACCACGCTGACGGGGGCGATTTTGGCCGTCCAGCAAGCTAAGGGTCTGGCGAAGTTCAAGTCGTACGCCGACATCGCCAAGGGCGGCACGGTTCGCGACGCTACCAAGACGGTGACGATCGCCGTTGCCCACGTCGAGTACCAGACCGAGAATCGGCACTACGCGCACATTGACTGCCCCGGGCACGCCGACTTCATCAAGAACATGATCACCGGCGCCGCCCAGATGGACGGGGCCATCCTGGTGGTGTCGGCTGCCGACGGCCCGATGCCGCAAACCCGCGAGCACGTGCTGCTGGCCCGGCAGGTCAACGTCCCCGCCCTGGTCGTTTTCCTCAACAAGGTCGACCTGGTCGACGACGAGGAATTGCTGGAGCTGGTCGAGCTCGAGCTGCGGGAGCTGTTGAGCGGCTACGGGTTTCCGGGCGACGACGTGCCGATCATCCGCGGCGACTCGCTTGCGACCTACAACGATCCGGCCGATCCGGAGAAGAGCAAGTGTATTGAGGAGCTGCTCGACGCCATCGACAGCTACATTCCCGAGCCGGTGCGGGACAGCGACAAGCCGTTCTTGATGGCCATCGAAGACGTCTTCTCGATCGAGGGCCGCGGCACGGTGGCCACCGGCCGGATCGAGCAGGGAGCGGTCAAGGTCGGCGAGGAAGTGGAGATCGTCGGCCTTTCGTCCGAGTCCCGCAAGACGATCTGCACGGGCGTGGAGATGTTCAACAAGACGCTCGATCAGGGGATTGCCGGCGACAACGTGGGCTGTCTGTTGCGCGGCGTCAAGCGGGACGAGATCGAGCGCGGCCAAGTGCTCGCCAAGCCCGGCTCGATCACCCCGCACACCAAATTCGAAGCCGAGGTGTACGTGCTTTCGAAGGAAGAGGGCGGGCGGCACACGCCGTTCTTCAGCGGTTACCGGCCGCAGTTCTACTTTCGCACCACCGACGTGACCGGTTCGCTGAACCTGCTGGGCGGTGCGGAAATGTGCATGCCCGGCGACAGCGTGAAGTTGAGCGTCGAGCTGATCAGCCCCATCGCGATGGGCGAGAACGTCCGTTTCGCCATCCGCGAAGGCGGGCGCACGGTCGGCTCCGGCGTGGTGACCAAGATCCTCGAGTAGAAGGCAGCGGCTCCGGTTGCACGAAGGAACCCTAGGCCGGCCGCGACGGGGCGGAGGCCGACGACGCATGCCCGCCGCGACGGCCCACACGATCCGCCGCAGAGGGATCCGGCGGACGCAGGGGTGTAGCTCAAATGGTAGAGCACTGGTCTCCAAAACCAGCGGTTGAGAGTTCGAGTCCCTCCGCCCCTGCTTGGTGATCCACCTTCCGAAGGAATGACATGGGCGCGTTTATCCAGGAACTTTTCCACGCCGGGCTGTACAAGCGGACCCAGGGGCGGATCACGCGCCAGGTGACCGCCGCCGCCCTGATGATCGTGTTGGCGATGGGCTGCTGGCGGCTCCAGCAGACGCTGCTCGACGTGGGCAGACTGGTCAGCTACGTGGTGCCGGGACTGCTCTTCCTGGCCAGCCTGTGGATGGCCTATCGCCTGGTCAACTTGCCCGCCTTCGCAGACTTCCTGATCGCCGTCGAGGCGGAGATGAACAAGGTCTCCTGGCCCACCCGGAGCGAGTTGATCCGCAGCTCGATCGTGGTCCTGGTGACGATTTTTGCCCTGGCCTTCGTCCTCCTGGTGTTCGACTCGGTCTGGATGTGGATCTTCAAGGCGTTGGGAATCCTTCCCGGATAGGTAGCGGGCACGGCGGATCGGAAGGCAGTGCCTTCGCGTGCCGCCAAGGGGTGGAAACAGCGATCTGCCAAGGTAGCGACCAGAGACGGAAGGGAAAATCCCCGGTGACCGACGCGCCCAAAGAAACAAGCGAGCAGCCGCGCGAAACGCCCGACGACGACGCCGCCGAGACGGCGCGGCAGTCGGCCGAAGTCGCCCCGAACGAGCCGCCGCCCCACCCGCAGATTGTGCCGCCTGAGGCGGTGGAAGACGTGCCGGCGGAGCCGAAGGCCGAAGGCGACGCAGAGGAGCCGGCGGTGGAAAAGACCCCGGTCGAGGAGGCACTGGTGGAATCGGCCGCCGCGGCGGCGGCTCAACCATCAGCCCAACCGCCTGGAGAAGAGGCTACGGCCAGGGACGAACCGGCCTCCGTGGAAGAGTCGCCGACCGAACAACAACCGCCAGCCGAAGAAGAGTGCCCGGCCGAAGAAGCGTCGCCGGCGGAAGAAGAGCCGTCTGCTGAGAAGGTCGAGCCCGCCGAGCCGAAAGAAGAGGCCGAGGCGGTGCTGATGGACTGGTACATCCTCAAAGTGCAGAGCAACCGGGAGGACTCGATCCGAGAGGGTCTCAAGCGGCGGGTGGCGATCGCCGGCCTGGAGCACTACTTCGGCGAGGTGATCGTGCCCACTGAGAAGGTGACGGAGTTCAAGGGGGGCAAGAAGCGGGTGACGAAGCGGAAGCTTTATCCCGGCTACCTTGTGGTGCAGATGGCGATCAACGAGGACACGTGGTTTCTGGTGCGGGAAACGCCCGGCATCGGGGATTTCACCGGCGCGGCCGGCGCCCCCACGCCCATGCTCCCCCACGAGGTCGCCCGCATTCTGGCCAAACAGGAAGAGAAGACCGACGAGGCCCCCAAGCTGAAGATCGCCTTCCGGCCCGGCGACCGCGTGAAGATCAACGAGGGAACCTTCGAGAGTTTCGAGGGTGAAGTCGACGCGATCGACGAGCAGAACGGCCGGGTGACGGTGATGATCAACATTTTCGGGCGGAGCACGCCCGTCGAACTGGAATACTGGCAGATCGAATCGATTTAGGCGTTAAGTGCAAGTTTTCCGGGGGGGCCGTGCGGGTGGAGATCCGTTTCGGCCGGCCCGGCCATCCAAGCAAGATCGAAATCATCTATGGCCAAGAAGTTAGTGGACACGGTGAAGTTTCACGTACCGGGCGGGCAGGCGACGCCGGCCCCGCCGGTAGGCACCGCCCTGGGGCGCTTCGGCGTCAACCTCGGGCAGTTCGTGCAGCAGTTCAACGAACGCACGAAGGACCAGCAGGGCCTGCGGATCCCGGTCGTAGTGAAGGTTTACAACGACCGCTCTTTCGAGCTGCTCACCAAAAGCCCGGCGGCGGTCGACCTCCTGAAGCAGGCCGCGGGGATTGCCAAGGGGTCGGGCGTGGCGCCGCGAGAGAAGGTGGGGAAGGTGTCGCGGAAGCAACTGGACGAGATCGCCGCCCGAAAGATGGCCGACCTCAACGCCGCCGGCGTGGACGCCGCCCGACGCATGCTCGAAGGCACCGCCCGCAGCATGGGCCTGGACGTCGTGGACGAATAAACCAAAGCATCAGTCGATCGAAAGCAAGCGATGGTCAAGCAGTCGAAGCGGATGAAGGCCCTGGCGGAAAAGGTGCCGGGCAAGCAGGCCCTGCCGCTGGAAGAGGCGGTGAAGCTGCTGAAGAGCTTCAATACCACCAAGTTCGACCAGACGGTGGAGGTCGCCGTGCGGCTGGGAATCGACGCCAAACAGGCCGACCAGATCGTCCGCGGCTCGATCGTGCTGCCACACGGCATCGGCCGCACGCTCCGCGTGGTGGTTTTTGCCAAGGGCGACAAGCTGGAAGAGGCGCAAGCGGCCGGCGCGGACGAGGTGGGCGGGCCGGAATTGGCCGAGCGGATCAAGGGCGGCTGGACCGACTTCGACGTCTGCATCGCCGCGCCCGACATGATGGGAATCGTCGGCCCACTGGGAAAGATCCTCGGCCCTCGCGGCTTGATGCCTTCGCCGCGGGCCGGCACCGTCACCCCGGACGTCGGCAAGACGGTCAAGGAATACAAGGCCGGAAAGGTCGAGTTCCGCAACGACGCCGGCGGGATCGTGCACGCGGCGGTGGGCAAACTGAGCTTCGACCCCGAGAAGCTTGTCGAGAACATCCAGACGCTGCTCAATTACGTGCAGAGCCTGAAGCCCAACGCCGTGCGGGGACAGTACGTCAAGGGGGTGGCCATCTCGGCCACCATGTCGCCCTCCGTGCGGGTCGCAGCGTAGGAGAGGGTTGAAGGACGAGGGAGTAAGGGAAAGAGTTCGTGTTTTGAGGCTGCATTGGTCAATTCAAGCGTCCCTGAATCCCCAAATCCCTGCATCCCCAATATTGACAATCACCGCTAGAACTGAAAACCGTGTGTCGCCAGTATGAGCAAGTACGTGAAAGACCTGGTTACCGAGGACCTTCGCGGGCGCCTCGATGGCGTGGAAGACGCCTTGTTGGTGGACATGGTGGGCCTGGACGCCAACACCAACAACCGCCTTCGGACGGAGTTGCGTCAGAAAGACATCCACGTGATGGTCGTCAAGAACAGTCTGGCGCGGCGGGCAGCGCAAGGGACCCCGCTGGCGGCGATGTTCGAAGGGATCGGCGGCACCTGCGCCCTTTGCTGGGGTTCGGAGGACATCATCAGCCTGGCCAAGGAGGTTGCCCGGCTGGTCAAGGACGGCAGCTACGCCCCCTTCGCCGCCCGCGGCGGCGTGATGGACGGCGAGGCGCTTACGGCGGAGCAGGTGGGCCAGATCAGCAAGTGGCCCAGCCGGGCGGAGCAGTTGTCGCTGCTGGTCGGCCAGATCCTCGGCCCCGGCGCCCGGCTGGCGACCCAACTGATTGGCCCGGGCGGCGCCCTGGCCAGCCAGATCGCCCAGAAGGGCGAGGAAGAGGAGGCCGTCGGCCAGTAGCCGGCGAGGGATTCGAGTCAAGTTAGAACAGAAAGGATAGCTATCGCGATGGCGACCGACGAAGCAGTCCGCGAATACGCCGCGGAAACCAAAAAGTTGGGCGACAAGATCGTCGAACTGACGCTCAAGCAGGCGAAGGAGCTGAGCGACTACCTGGAGGACGTGTACGGCATCAAGGCGGCCGCGGGCGGGGCGATGATGGTTGCCGGCCCTGCCGCCGGCGCCGATGCCGGCCCCGCAGTCGAGGAGAAGACCGAGTTCGACGTTGTGCTGGAGGGATTCGGCGACAAGAAGATCGGCGTGATCAAGGTGGTCCGTGCCGCCACGGGCCTGGGCCTGAAGGAGGCCAAGGATCTGGTCGAGGCCGTGCCATCGAAGGTCAAGGAAGGCATCTCGAAGGAAGACGCCGAAAAACTGAAGAAGGAGCTGGAAGAGGCCGGGGCCACCGTGTCGATCAAGTAAGGCCCCTCGTCCCAGCCGCTCGAGGCTTGTCATTTCCGCAGTGCACTGACCGAGGGGACCCGGTGTGGTGCGCGGGCAGAGAACGCTGAACGTTACCAGACTTCCCGCAGATCTGGACTGGTTTGGGCCGGCGATGGGGGCTGCGCGCTCGCCATCCGCCGGCGTTTGCGCGGACGTCGTTTCTGGCGAACCCCACTAGGAGGGTATTCCTACATGGCTACTACGGCTCAACGACGCTTGCAGCCCAAGGAAATCCGTCACTTTGGCAGCCTTCGAGCCCCACATTCCACCCCCGACCTGACCGAGATCCAGACCAAAAGCTACTCCGAATTCCTCCAGCACGACGTCCCCTGGCAGAAGCGCCAAGACCGGGGGCTGGAAGGCGTGCTGCGGGAGATCTTTCCGATCGAGAGCTACGACAAGTCGCTCCGGGTGGAGTACATCCGCTACGAGCTGGGCAAGCCGCGCTACGAGCCGGATGAATGCCGGCAGTTGCGGCTGACCTACGGCCGGCCGTTCAAGGTCTGGCTGCGGCTGACCAAGGAGGAGCCGATCGAGGAGGAGGTCTACCTCGGCGACCTGCCGATCATGCTCGGCGGCGGCGAGTTCATCATCAACGGGGCGGAGCGGGTGGTGGTCAGCCAGTTGCACCGCAGCCCCGGCGTCGATTTCGTCGCCGACATCGAAAGCGGCGACCGCCGCCTCCATAGCTGCCGCATCATTCCCGAGCGCGGCAGTTGGATCGAACTGAACGTCACCCGCAAGGAAAGCCTCACCGTCCGCATCGACCAGAGCGGCAAGTTTTCGGCAATGATGCTGCTGCGGGCGATGGATGCGAAGTACAGCGACGACGCGTCGCTGCTGCGAGCGTTCTACCCCACCAACGTCGAGTCGATCGTCGACGGCCGCAGCGCCGTGAAGATCGAAGGCAAGCTGGCCGTCAGCGACGTGGTCTATCCGGCCGACAGCCCGCGGGCGGGCGAGATCCTCGTCGAGGGCGGGCACAAGATCACCAAGAACATCGCCGAGCAGATCTGCACGTCGGGGCTGAAATCGGTGGAAGTGATGGTGGCGGTGAAGAACCCCCTGTTGCTCAACGCCCTGGAAGACGATCCGACGGCCAGCCACGAGGAGGCCCTGCTGAGGATCTACCAGCGGCTGCGGCCCGGCAATCCGCCCCAGTTGGAGAAGGCCAAATCGCTGTTCGCCGAGAAGTTTTACGATACCAACCGTTACCGGCTGGGCCGCGTGGGGCGGTTCCGCATCAACCGCAAGCTCAAGCTCGCCGTTCCGGAAGAGGAGATGACGCTACGGGCGGAGGACCTGATCGCGGCGATGAGGTACCTCTTGGCGCTGCGCAGCGGCGAGCCCGGCGCCGAGATCGACGACATCGACCACCTCGGCAACCGGCGGCTGCGGACGATCGAGGAGTTGGCCTGCGACGAGCTCCGCAAGGGCTTCTTGAAGCTTCGCCGCACGGTGCAAGAGCGGATGAGCCTCAAGGACGTGGAGGACATGACTCCCCGCAGCCTGGTCAACCCCAAAAGCATCTCCGCGGCGATCGAGTACTTTTTCGGCCGCGGCGAGCTTTCGCAGGTGGTCGACCAGACCAACCCGCTCTCGATGCTCACGCACGAGCGCCGTCTCAGCGCGTTGGGGCCGGGCGGCTTGAACCGGAAGCGGGCGGGGTTCGAGGTCCGCGACGTCCACATCTCCCACTACGGCCGCATCTGCCCCATCGAAACGCCGGAAGGGACCAACATCGGGCTGATCTCGAGCCTGGCAATCTATGCCGGCGTCGACGAGTACGGCTTTCTGGTTACTCCCTACCGGGCGATTCGCAAGGGGAAGCTGACCGACGAGATCGAGTGGCTCCGCGCGGACCAGGAACACGAGGGGTTTCTCGCCCCGGCCGACGCGGTCGTCGAGGACGACAAGCTGGTGGGCGACGCCGCCGGCAACATCATCGCCCGACACCACGGCGACTTCGTCATGGTCCCGCCCGACAAAACCCAGTACATGGACGTGGCTGCCAGCCAGATGGTGGGCGTCTCGGCCGGCTTGATTCCCTTCCTGGAGCACGACGACGCCAACCGCGCGTTGATGGGCTCGAACATGCAGCGGCAGGCCGTGCCGCTGTTGGTCACCGAACCGCCGCTGGTTGCCACGGGATTGGAGAAAGAAGCCGCCCGCAACTCCAGCATGATCGTCCGCGCCGCCCGCAAGGGAACCGTCACCTACGTCGACGCCGAGCGGATCGAAATCGGCAACGACGCCTACCAACTGCGGAAGTTCGTCGGGCTGAACGAGCGGACCTGCCAGAATCAGAAACCGATCGTCCAGCTCGGCCAGAAAGTGGAGAAGGGCGACGTGATCGCCGATGGGGCCGGCACCTACCAGGGGGAACTGGCCCTCGGCCGCAACGTGCTGGTCGCCTTCATGGCCTGGGACGGCTTCAACTTCGAGGACGCCATCATCATCAGCGAAGAGCTGGTCGAGAACGACACCTACACCTCGATCCACATCGAGGAGTTCGACATCGAGATCCGCGAGACGAAGCTGGGCCGCGAAGAATTCACCCGCGATATCCCCAACGTCAGCGAAAAAGCCCTGCGGAACCTGGACGAGGACGGCATTGTGCGGGTGGGCACGTACGTGCGGCCGGGCGATATCCTCGTGGGCAAGGTCTCGCCCAAGTCGAAGACCGAGCTCACCCCCGAGGAAAAGCTGCTGCACGCCATCTTCGGCCGGGCTGGTGAAGACGTCAAGAACGATTCGCTCGAGGTCCCTTCCGGGATTGAAGGGATCGTGATCCACACGCAGAAGTTCTCCCGCCGCATGAGTCTCTCGGAAGAGGAGCGCAAGGAGTTCGAGAAGGCGCTGAAGGACACCGAGGCCGAAGGCAACGCCAGGATCGCCCAGGCGTTCGGCGCGATGGTCGAGCAGATCGAGAGCGTGCTCAAGAAAAAGCTCACGGACGAGGACGGCACGCCCCTGGTTCACGACCAGGAGCACCGCTTCGTGGCCGAGCAGGCGCATCGCTTCAAGCTCGACTCGCTGGACGTCCGCAGTTCCCAGCGGAAGGCCGAGGTGGAGAAGATCTACGAATCGACGTGGCCGGCGGTGGAGGCCGCCATCGACGGCCGCGATCGCGCGCTGAACTCGATGAAGCGCGGCGACGAGCTCCGCAGCGGCGTGTTGCAGATGGTGAAGGTTTACGTGGCGGCGAAGCGGGTGGTCTCGGTGGGCGACAAGATGGCCGGCCGCCACGGCAACAAGGGCGTGATCGCCAAGATCCTGCCGAAGGAAGACATGCCCTTTTTGGCCGACGGCACCCCGGTGCAGATCCTCTTGAACCCGTTGGGCGTCCCCAGCCGCATGAACGTCGGCCAGATCCTGGAGACGCACCTCGGCTGGGCCGCCGCGGCACTGGGCTTCCAGGCCGTCACGCCCGTCTTCAACGGCGCCGGCGAGGAGGAAATCCACGCCGCGCTGGCCGAGAGCGGCCTCCCCGGGCGGGGCAAGAGCCTGCTTCACGACGGGCGGACCGGCGAGCCCTTCGACCAGGAAGTGACCGTGGGCTACATCTACATGCTCAAGCTCCACCACCTCGTCGACGACAAGGTCCACGCCCGAAGCACCGGCCCCTACTCGCTGATCACCCAGCAACCGCTCGGCGGCAAGGCCCGCTTCGGCGGACAGCGGTTCGGCGAAATGGAGGTCTGGGCGCTGGAGGCCTACGGCGCCGCCTACATCCTCCAGGAGCTATTGACCGTCAAGAGCGACGACGTCGAAGGTCGCACCAAGATCTACGAGTCGATGGTCAAGGGCGAAAACACCCTCGAAGCCGGCACCCCCGCCAGCTTCGACGTCTTGACCAACGAAATCCGCGGACTGGCACTGAACATGCAGTTGGAAAAGGGCCGCGTGTAGCGACGACGTTCCCGCGCGAAGCGGGGAAGCCGCAACCGAGGGCAAGAACTGGAAGTATGATTACGCCCGTCCTGCCCGCTTCCCGAGCTCCGGCTCGGGAACGAGTCGAAAAGAGCAAATCACGAATCGACCATGTTCCCTATTCGATCGCGATCCGTTCCTCCGGATAAGGAGTGCCCGTTGTGAGTATCGGCGAACCCACTTACGACCGGATCAATGACTACGCGTCGGTGAAAATCAGCCTGGCGCGGCCGCACGACATTCGCAGTTGGTCGTTCGGCGAAGTGAAGAAACCGGAAACGATCAACTACCGCACCTATCGCCCGGAGAAGGACGGCCTCTTCTGCGAGCGGATTTTCGGGCCGGAGAAGGACTGGGAATGCGCCTGCGGCAAGTACCGCGGCATGAAATACAAGGGGATGATCTGCGACCGCTGCGGAGTGAAGATCACCCACAGCCGCGTCCGCCGCAAGCGGATGGGCCACATCGAGCTGGCCGCGCCGGTGGTGCACATCTGGTTCTTCAAGGCCATGCCCAGCCGCCTCGGCACCCTGCTGGCCATGAAAACCACCAGCCTCGAGAAGGTCATCTATTTTCAGGACTACGTGGTCACCGAGCCGGGCGACACGCCCCTCAAGAAGCAGCAGCTCCTCACCGAGGAGGAGTACCGCAAGGCCCGCGGCGAGTACGGCGAAGGCGCTTTCAAGGCCGACATGGGCGCCGAGGCGATCCGCAAGCTGCTCACCGACCTCGACCTCGTGAAGCTCTCGCAGGAGCTCCGCGCCGAGCTGGAGGAGACCAAGTCGAAGCAGCGGAAAAAAGACCTCATCAACCGGCTGAAGATCGTGGAGGCGATCCGCGACAGCGACAACCGCCCCGAGTGGATGGTGCTCGACGTGATCCCCGTGATCCCGCCCGATCTCCGCCCCCTGGTGCTTCTGGACTCGGGCAACTTCGCCACCAGCGACCTGAACGACCTCTACCGCCGGATCATCAACCGCAACAACCGGCTGAAGAAGCTGGTCGACCTCAACGCCCCGGAAGTGATCATCAAGAACGAGAAGCGGATGCTCCAGCAGTCGGTCGACGCGCTGTTCGACAACAACCGCTGCAAGCGGCCCGTGCTGGGCTCGAGCAACCGGCCGCTGAAGTCGCTCACGGACATGATCAAGGGCAAGCAGGGCCGCTTCCGCGAGAACCTGCTGGGCAAGCGGGTTGACTACTCGGCGCGGAGCGTGATCGTCGTCGGGCCCAGCCTGCGGCTGCACCAGTGCGGCCTGCCCAAGAAAATCGCGCTGGAGCTCTACCAGCCGTTCATCATCCGCCGGCTCAAAGAGCACCAGCACGCCGACACGATCAAAAGCGCCAAGAAAATGCTGGAGCGGAAGGATGAGGAGGTGTGGGACATCCTCGAAGAGGTGATCCACAACCACCCCGTGCTCTTGAACCGCGCCCCCACGCTGCACCGCATGGGCATCCAGGCGTTCGAGCCCGTGCTGGTCGAAGGCAACGCCATCAAGCTCCACCCCCTGGTCTGCAAGGGCTTCAACGCCGACTTCGACGGCGACCAGATGGCGGTGCACCTGCCGCTTTCGATCGAGGCGCAGGTGGAGGCGCACACGCTTTTGATGAGCACGAACAACATTTTCAGCCCGGCCAACGGCCACCCCATCATCAGCCCCTCCCAAGACGTGGTGATGGGTTGCTACTACCTGACGATGGCGATGTCGGGCCGCAGGGGCGAGGGGATGACCTTCGCCTCGATCGAAGAAGTCGAGCTGGCCTACTCGCTCGGCGCCGTCCACACCCACGCGATGATCAAGGTCAAGCTCCCGCCCGGCTGGCGCGTCAAGGGCCGCGACGGCCTCCCGCCCAACGGCATCATCGAAACCACCGTGGGCCGCGTGATGTTCAACGCCAGCCTCCCCATCGGAAAGATGTTCTACAACCAGCCCATGCGCTCCGGCGAGCTCGCCCAGGTGATCTCCGACTGCTACGAGCGGATGGGCCGCCGCACGACCATCGACCTGTTGGACGAGCTGAACCGCCTGGGCTTCCGCGAAAGCACCCACAGCGGCCTCTCCTTCGCCACCGACGACCTCATCACCCCGCCCAGCAAGGCCAAGATCATCGCCACCGCCGAAAAGGCCGTGCTCAGGATCCTCAAGCTCTACCAGCGGGGAATCATCACCGAAGGCGAACGCTACAACCAGGTGCTCGACGCCTGGACCCACGCCCGCGAACAAATCACCACCGAAATGATGCAAGAGCTGGAGAACGACCAGCGATACCCCGGCTACGTGAACCCCATCTTCCTCATGGCCCACTCCGGCGCCCGCGGCGGCGTCGAACAGATCCGCCAGCTCTCGGGCATGCGGGGGCTGATGGCGAAGCCGTCGGGGAAGATCATCGAAACGCCGATCAAGGCCAACTTCCGCGAAGGCCTCAGCGTGCTGGAATACTTCAGTTCCACCCACGGCGCCCGAAAGGGCCTGGCCGACACGGCCCTGAAAACGGCCGACTCC
>Ga0180438_10006117_pt1 | contig 16443 bp, 21 predicted proteins | sample SS_ome_12_FD_132455 | JGI IMG/M metagenome (GOLD analysis project Ga0180438, IMG submission 132455) | Hypersaline lake sediment archaeal communities from the Salton Sea, California, USA - SS_3_D_2 metaG | ecosystem: Environmental > Aquatic > Non-marine Saline and Alkaline > Hypersaline >...
AGATGTGAATGGGGCACGGAATATCTATCTAAAAAATATAGGCTTAGACGAGAGTCTTTAAACAAAGTAATTCGCTAAAAGTAAATTTACATACTTGTGAATTTTGCGAATTTATTCGTCTGAAAATATTTTTTATAATTCATAAAAAAATGAAAAAAAAAATTCAAATAAAGATGATTGCTACACAGTATCATGGCTTTTTTTAACAAACTACATTATGAAACCACGTTAAAGCGTGATAGAATAAAGAAGGATATGAACAAGAGGAAGAAGACCGTCAGATCGAAAACGCATGAATATTGTGTACATTCAGGTTGGACAGTAAAGGGAACATGCTTTCCGGTGGAGAAGTTTCCTAGGGAGCTGAGAAATGAGATGACGAGTCTACCAACATTCTACTCATCTGTTAACTACAGAACAGATGACGCTCTTTCATGGTTCAAGAGGAACAAGAAAGAAGAGAAGGTGGTGATTGCATCAGCAAGAGGATATTATCTGAAGAAGTGGGGGAGAAACGATAAGAAAACTGTTTGTGTTCTCCTAGTCGCGATTGATGGAAAGTATCAGTACATTGTTATTAAGAACACAACTAATCAGCTTCCGTACAGTGTCAAGGCTAGTGCAAAGAGAGGTACTTTCGGTATGCTTCATCAGTTTGATAACAACATCACGTTTGAGATGAGACCTTATGGACTGATTGGTGAGTACTATGTAGAAAATGGAGAGAGAATTCACCTTCCTCAGAAGTTTACTATATAAAGATATAAATATCCTTAATTATAATGGAAAACAAATTAGTTTATTCTTTCAAAGATGTGAATGATGAGATTATTAAAGTGTTTCTTCCAAAATTTGAGATTGACATGGAAACAATGAAACAGATAAAGTACATGGCGTCTACAATGATTTTGAAGAACGTGAGAGTAATGCCTGATTGTCACAAAGGGCATGGATGTTGTGTTGGATTAACGGCACAGATAGATAATAAGGTTTTTCCGAGGTATGTTGGTGTTGACATTGGGTGTGGAATTAGTATGTATCCTTTGAATATTAAATTGAAACCGAAGAAGATACCGAAAGTTGAACAATTGATAAGAGCTGTTATACCAATGGGTAAAGAGAGACACACTATACTCAAAATGAGAGAGAGTGATTGGGATTATTTGGAGAGAGTTTGTACAGATGATTTGGAAGGATTGAGAGAGAGATTTCCGACAACAACACTACCAACAAAAATTGACAGAGAGTGGATAGAGTCAATGTTGACAAAGATTGGAGGTTCTGTAAAGGATGATTTCAAAACAGTTGGTACATTGGGTGGTGGAAATCATTATGTTGAGATAAATGGTGAAACGTATGGGAAGAATTATATTACTGTTCATTCTGGTTCACGAAGTGTTGGATATAAGATATGTACATATCATCAGAATAAGATAGATGAAACATCAAAATTGGACAGAATTAAGCTTGCAACAAAGTTCAAAGCAATTCGACGTAAACATAAAGTTAGTAAAGTTGTTAAAGAGTTGGAGAAACAGATAGTTGAAGAGGAGAAGGCTAAACTGAAGCCCAAGTATCTGGAAGGTGATGATATGATTGAGTATTTGTTGGATATGATTGTGGGTCAGAATTTGGCGACATTGAATAGAAATGTGATGATAAGAAATTTTGTTGAAGGATTATTGGGTGATGATGTGTTTGATGAGTCCCAAATAATCGAGACAAGGCATAATTATATCGATTTTGGGAGATTTGTATTGAGAAAGGGGTCAATATCGGCAGAGAAGGGAGAGACGTGCATTATAAGTTTGAATATGAGAGATGGTATTCTATTGTGTAAAGGAAAGGGTAATCCAGATTGGAACTATTCATCGGCACATGGATGTGGAAGAGTGTTGAATAGAGCGAGGGCTGCGAGATTGGATATGAAGACTTTCAGGAAGGAGATGAAGGATGTTTATAGTACATGTGTGAGAAAGGAGACGTTGGATGAATCTCCGATGGCTTACAGAGATGTTGATTTGGTTAAGAGTTGTTTGAAGGAGAGTGTCGATGTTATTGAACAATTGAAGCCTATTATAAATTGTAAGGGTTTTTCATAGAGAAAATGATGGTAAATTTTATTTCAAATTATTTGAAAAACAGAAGTTTTTCCATTAATTATCTGATCATTTTTTAACATATGTTTCCATAACGATATTTACATATTTTCTATTCTTTTCAAGTTTAAAAACTATTGGTTTATGTTGTGTAATTAGATGGTTATGTCAACAATTTTGAAGAATGAGTAAATATTGCATATTTTATAATATTTGTAAAACTATAATGAATACACTTATGTATTACAGACATGGTGAGATCCCAACACCAAACACTATACCAATGCCACAGAATTTACAGGATGGTCAATTACTCATAAAAGTTAGTTATGCATCATTAAATCCAGCAGATTATAAAACATCGGATGGAGAGCATTCTATGTTAATGAACTTCAATTTTCCAAGAGTTATCGGTTTCGATTTTGCAGGAACTGTTGTAGATTTCACAAATTCCAAATACAAAATTGGTGATAAAGTGTTCGGTATGATAAGAGGATTACCACAATATCAAACAGGAACAGTTTCCGAATATGTTGTTGTTGATGAAGATGTATGTGCATTGTGTCCAAATAAAATATCACTAGATCTGTGTGCGGCGACACCTTTAACAGCTATAACTGTAACAAAGTGTTTCGATAAGTGCAAATTGGCAGAAGGAGATAGAGTGTTGATAATTGGTGGATCGGGAGGTATTGGAACAATGGCTATTCAAATGGCGAAGAATGTTTATGGTGCTGGGAATATTACAACAACTGCATCAACAAAAGAGAAGACGGAGATGTGTTATAAATTGGGTGCGGATAGTGTTATCAATTACAAGATGTACGATTATGAGACTGTTTTGAAAGAACGATCAACTGGTTTCGATGTGATATTGGATTGTATTGGAGATGCTAAGAGAGTAACAGAACTTCTTAATCCTAATGGAAGATTGTGTTCTATTGTTGGACCACCAACTATAGATGCAGTTAGAGAGTGGGTTGATGAACAACGGATGGGAGAACCAGATTTGAAATGTTGTTTATATCGAATAATAAAAACATCATTTGGTGGATTTATGATGGAGTTAACAAATGGTGCGAAGAAGTTGAAGAATATGACTAATGGTAATTATTACTATGTTATAGGTGGAGGAAATGGAGAGATAATGAAGAGAATTGCAGAGTATCTGAAAGAGGGCAAAATCAAGCCAGTTATTGCAAAAGAGTTCAGTTTGTATGATTCTGGTTATGGATTAGATATGTTGAAACGCGGAGGTGTTATGGGAAAGATTGTTGTAAAATGCGATTGAATTAGTTAGATATTATATATAATGACTTTAATGCAATTGTGTGGTTATTCTACAGGAGGTGATAATACATCAAGATACACTTATAGATCATGTAATAATCCGTGTTCATCATTGGAATACTCTTTTTTGAAAGGTAATCTTGTGAACAATGATGAGTCTTTTACTATTTTGAGTAGAATTACAAAACAGAGAAGAGATAATACGCTGGTCAAACTCAAATTTACATTTGATGATAGTGGAATAACGAATGATGGATTGAGTATACAGAATTGGGCAAATAAGGCTAATATAGTTTCAATTGATAATTGGGGATTATGCCTTTGTCGAGATGTGGGATGTGAGTAATGTAACAGATTTCAGTTATATGTTTAGTGCAGCGAGATTATTTAATCAGGACATTGGTGATTGGACAACAAGTGCTACTCTTATGAATCATATATTTGATGGTTATACACAGAGTAATCCAGATATTGCCAAATATGATGTTTCTGGAACAGTTATATTCAATCAGGATATAAGTAGATCACATGTTGTAACTTACGACAACACGGAACGTTAATCAATTATAATAATTAATTAATGGATTTTTTATTAATTCATAAAATCCTTTTTGACATATTGATAGATATCCTAATGTATCTCTATCTTCTACATCATAATAATTTTCTATTGATTAATTTTGAGATTCGTTTAAAGTTTTGCACTTACGAAGTCTACTTTGATTAATACTTTTTAATTCATTAAATGTAAACGGACATAACTTGCTTGTATTATTCTCATTTGTTATTAATACTTTATGATTTTCTCCTATTTTTTTTTTTAGATTTTTTAATCAAAAATGAACTAATAATGTATCGCTTAACTTCAGAAGGAATATGACTATTTTTTAATACAAAAATTGGCATTATTTTATTGAATCTATAAACAAATACTGCGTAATCTCTCCAGAACCTTGAAATATATGCAGTACACCAAACACTTTTGCATAATGGTGAACTAGAAGTAAAAGGGTTACTAATATAATTGAAAATTTTAATAAATACATCATCATTTATTTTAAGCAAAGGATTCACACTTTCATCACCAGTGACAAACCTGTTGTAAAGGTTCGATGTATATACTTCAATAAATGTGTCAAAACTACCGAAATCTGAATATATTTGTGAGATGAACCTTTTGTGATTGTGATACTCTGTTATTTCATTTGTTGTCGGTTCTGACGGAAATTTGTAATTCAATAATTTTATTGTAAAAGAAATTATCAATCGTCTACAATATTTATACCATCTAATGTTAACACACAACATGTTTACACATATCTACACATTATTTATAAAAAATTAAAATCATTTTTTAAATAAATGTCTCAACAATATACCTGTTCACTTGAGTAGGTAGTTGATCCATCTTATTCAATATGAATAAAGATTGTATACAATTTCTAAAAAATTGTTTTTGTTTGAAGTAATCAATATGAAATTTGTATATTCTTTTAATATTTATTATACCAACATAACCACAATATACACTGAAATTAAATATATATTCGTTTTTGTCTATAGTAGTCACGTATGATCCATAAGTGTCTTGAAATAGTTTCATAAGCATTTCTAAATAATCTTTCAATTTGATGAAAAACGAATGGTACATATTTTTGTTACCTACATGTTGCCTATTATTTTGGAAAAATATATTTAACTCTTTTGTCTGTTTCATATATCTTATATATTCTTTTGTTGGTTTACAAATATTATTAATAAGACCACAATGGTCATATGGATAACGTGTACATATTTTGAAATATTTATTGTAAATATTGTCTTCTTTTAAATGATTCATGAAACGTGAGAAGTTTTTATCAAATGTTTTTCTCAAATCTGAATCTGTTTCTTTGTAGAAACAATTAAATTGATACTCCACATCCTCTTCTTCATCTAATATTCTTTCCAACTCATGAAGATATCCAATCCAAACATCAGTAACTATATCTATGCGTATGTTATCAATAACAATTTTTTTTGAAAAATCTAAAGGATTCATATCTTTATTATAATTGTATGATCAAAACAATATTAAAATCATTTTTTTTTATACAAACTCATGAATAAGATATCCAACAACGTCCCGTGAAAGTCGTTTTTCATTTCTCAAAACAAATGCTAAACGCATTGATGTATGATATTTAATATAAAAATTGAGAATCATTGCAGTGAAGTCATCTTCAATATTCCATTTTTCATTAAGATTATGTATCAACTCAACAGTTGGAACAAAGTCTGGTTGTACATGGCTCTGGAAATAATACAATATATCTTGGAAAAAATCAAAATATGGATGATATGAATGAGAAACGGTTGTATCAACAAGCCTACGTGCTTCTGTATTGTTCTTTAAAAAATCTATACTATCACTATCTTCTGGTGGATTCCACAAATTTTTCTCGATCTTTTGACCATATTTTAGACATATTTTGATATAATGGTTTATTTTACACTCATTTCTCAGATGTTCCAACATTGTTTTCACAGAATAATCTATATACTCTTTCATAGACAAATCTTCGTAAGATATAGGTTCAACGTACTTGTCCAATTCAGAGTATCTTCTATTAATGAAATCTCTCTTCAATTTGTCAATGTCTATATCATACTGGAACTGATACTCTTTACCTTTCAATGTAATAATACAAATACGAATGAAATTCTCAATAAATTCACGAATCATGAAAAAGATTATAAAAATACACAAAGACCAAATAAAAATCAATTTTTATATGAAATAATGAACAATGTATCTTGATATATCATGTACCAATATTTTTTCACTATCCAAAGTAAACAATAATCGTACCTTCTTTCTAATCATATGATATTTTGTATAAAACTCTATAATTTTAGCAATTAACATAGACTCAATTTTATGTTCAACATTCATATCATCAACTAATTCTAAAGTTGGAACTAAATCTTTGAACACATTCCACTTCACACGATCATACATATCTTCCAACAAAATCGTAATATTTCCACTTCTCTCGATATTTTTTCTTGATTAATTTATGTGATTCTATATTATTCTCTAAAAAAGATATAGTATCCCTCGATTGAGCGTCAGGATATTTATCGACCTCTACACCATATTTCAAACACAGTTTGATATATGAATTTATTGAATATTCACCATTCAAATGAGACAACATCACTTTCATACAGTCGTCTAGATGTCTTTTCATTCCATAATCCTGATTGTTTTCATAAGATATGATTTCAGTATATTTGTCCAAATTTTTGAAGTTTTCATTTTTGAAATCTTTTCTCACTTCATCAATATCTATACCATATATGAAATTTATACTAGATAAGAAAGAATAATTTGTATGTTGTACATGTTGTATAGTTTCTAAATAATCACAAAAAATCGTTTTAATAAAATCACGAACCATTTTATTAAGACTCATTAAAATACGTTCACCAAGAACAAATAAGATCAAATAAAAATCAATTTTTATACATATACTCTTCAAGTTCATCATCCAATCGTTGAATTCTCAATGCATTCTCTTTATTCTCCAGAAAATTCAACAAATCACGCTTGTCCTCCAACGTTATATTGTTGTAAATAACAACTTCGTATCTCTTGAAGAAGCTCTTCTCAATATCTGACAGATTGTAAAAATATCCAGCTTTACCATGAAGTACATACCTTTTACCTCTATCCATTAAAATACCGAAAATCCTCGATCTGACCTCATGGATTTTATCAATAACGCTCTGATATTTGGTGATATTGAAGTCTTTATTGAATGTGTTGAAACTCGTGATCAAACTCTGATTATCACATCCATTGAAATCAACATCCAATCTCTTCACAATTGTATTTACAATATTTCCAAGAAATACATCCTTCTGTTCATCAATATCTTCATGTGATGTTTTAAAGTTCTCAAATCTTGACACCAACTCAATGAGATATGAAGTGTTGTAATCTCCACAATAGAAATCATCCATCATTCTTTCAAACTCATTCATCAAATATTCATACTCATTTGCATTATCTTCAATATATTGTGGTATTTTTAAAAAATCAGTTGACATAAATGGTATTTATCACGTCTAAATTTTTAAGTTGTAAAATATTTCATTAAAAAATATTGATACTGTTAATGAAAGTACATATGCATTTACCCAAAACCGCTGGAACATCTCTAAATGAGTATTTAGAGAAACATCATAAAGTCTTTGATTATGGTAGAGTCCACCATTTAACATTTATGGACATTAGAAAGATTAAACAGTGTAGTATAATAGTTGGTCACATATCTATGAAAGAAGTGGATAAGATAGGTGTTCCGAAAAGTGATATATTCACTATATTGAGGAATCCGATTGATAGGTGTATATCTTGGTATTTCTTTTGTGAACAGGGATTGAAATTGTTTGGAAAGAGATTAACAATCCGAGATTTCTTCAGTAAGAATCGTAAACACATCACCCAGAACTGTTACAATCGACAGACGTATCAGTTAGCAGATTACGCACATATCGATTTGAGAGATCCTGATGAACAGAAGGTTCTGGAGAATGCGAAGAGGAATGTTGACGAATTCTTTTATGTGTTTCTGTTTGAGAATATTGTGAATGAGACACAGAAAGTATTTAATTTCAGTTTACCAAAAAAGAATAAAACAAAGAGATATCCAAAGAAGAATTCTATACATCCTGAAGTTATTGAACTTATAAAGAACTGGAATAAGTTGGATATTGAGTTGTACAACTATGTTGTTAAGAAAAAAGGAGAAGGATATGAGAAGTATTTAATTACATAAATTATCATGTAATTGAACATTGAAATGAAGGTCCTACGAGGAATTGAACCTCGGTCTGTAGATTCAGAGTCTACTGTGCTAGCCATTACACCATAGGACCATAGGACCAGATCCCACGAGGAATTGAACCTCGATTTTTAGATTCAAAGTCTAATGTGATAACCTTTACACCATGGGATCAGAAAAAAATAATAGCTAGAGATAGTTTCGATCTATCGACCTCGTGGTTATGAGCCACGCGCGCTTCCCCTGCGCCATCCAGCTATAAAAGGGAACATTGGGACTTGAACCCAAACTGAAATTTCCACAAACTTTCGTGCTAACCAATTACACTATATCCCCAAACTAGCGAATATTAAAAGGGAACGCTGGGATTCGAACCCAAACCTATAGTACCACAAACTATCGTGCACAACCAGATACACCACATTCCCACAAAACAAGGAGACACATGGAATTGAACCAAGACCTTCAGCTGACAATATGCTGAAATGCAACCATTACACTATATCTCCGGAGGGGGTACTGGGAATTGAACCCAGGCTTCAGGTGTCCAAGACAAGCGTCATACCACTAGACCATACCCCCATTAAGGCTATTAACCTTGAAAGTCAGGAGTGGGATTTGAACCCACGATCGCACCGTTTGCAGCGGTGTGCATTAAACCACTATGCTATCCCGACAAAAGCGAAGTAATATTTATTCCCTAATCTATCTCAACAATGATAAACAGAGAATATCACCTCTTAAGGACGTCACTGGGAATTGAACCCAGACTAAATGATTTGGAATCATTTGTGCTACCTTTACACCATGACGTCTTTAAAAAATAAGCCAACATTAGGATTCGAACCTAAGATCTTTCCCTTACGAAGGGACTGCATTAAACCACTATGCTATATCGGCAGATAAGCCAGTACTGAATCGTTCTAACGAACAATAGAGTTCAACCTTATCAAAAATAAGCCAGTACTGAGATTTGAACTCAGGATCTTTCCCTTACAAGGGGACTGCATTAAACCACTATGCTATACCGGCAATTGACATAAAGCCATAAAAAGTTTAGGGGGATACTGGGAGTTGAACCCAGGACCTCTCGTACCCAAAACGAGAATCATACCACTAGACCATATCCCCAAATATGCTGATTGTATGTATATGTGATGAATTTTTATGTTAAAATTGCAGTATACAATCAAAAGCCAACACTGAGATTTGAACTCAGGATCTTCATCTTACTAAGATGCTGCATTAAACCACTATGCTATGTCGGCATTTACAATACTACTTGTGATTATCTCTTTAAGTATTTTTAAACGTTAATAAAGAAAAATTGAATTTAAAATTATATAAATTTTTGTAACATACTATAAAACAGATATGAAATTTGATATGACTGGATCAAGAAATTGTATGACAGAAGAGGATGTTAAAGTATTAACTTAGTTTTTGGATGATAACGATGTACAAGAAGTATATCATAGTAACAGTGTGGTTATTTGTTAAATAATGGTTATAATAAAGAGTTGGTATATAGATATTGGAGCTAATCATGTGTATTCATAAACAGATACTTCCGCAGTTTATCCCATCTTCCACCATTATAAAAATGTTCCAAAATATCATTAACAACTTTATCCCAACCAGTCTCTTCATAATTTTCGATATAATATTCACCAATATTGTAACTATCTTTTTCAACACCTGTTACAACGCAATCTAATGTAACAGAAATATCAGGATACTCTCTTGTTTGATATGTTTGATTATATATGTATTTCACTATACTCTCTACATTAATATTATTGCCATAATTATACGATATTTTAACAAATCCGTCAATGTAACATGTGTACTCTTTTGGTTCATTAACTTCACATTGTGCATCTATCATCAAATTTGATACATTATTTAATTGTATTTTCAATTCAGAGAGTATATTCAAACCTCTGAGTTTTGATTGCAATTCTCGTTTCTTTTTTTTCCAACCATCTAACTCTTTGTCAATACTGTCAATCTGTTTTCTCAATTCCACAACACTCATTTTATAATAAACTCTATCTAAATTTTAAGTACCAATTTCAACTTTATACTACCATCTCCAATAAAGAGAAGTCCAACGGAAATGATTCAAGGTAGAACCTTGTGTAAAACTCTGGTATCTATTTTTAATTTGAAACTTTCTGGCAGCTGAAGCCTTTCTCTCTTTGAGGATCTTGAAAGGCTGTGCAAAACTCATACTACATTCAAATATCATCTAAGCTAGAACAGCAGTGGATGCACAGTTTATACCGGCTTTGCATTTTTGTCAGAAAGTTCAGCGATCCTTTTCGCCACATTTTTAACATATCAGATGTAGAATCAAAATAAATTTTTTTATAACTATTACAATAATACCATTCCATATATTACTGAATGGTAAAATAGTCTATATTGTAGGAAAATGGAGTACAAAAAAGGTTATTAAACAGATAATGGATGAACTGGAGACTATGGTTTTCAAAGTAACTCATGATTGGACAACTCACGCCAAGATATGGCTGATAAAGATATCCAAGATGTTTCAACAGCAGATATGTACGTTGGTATCTTGGATTATCCAAGTTATCTATATCGCGGATCGTTTACAGAGTTGGGTGTTGCATTAGCTATACAACGGTTGAGACTGGAGTATAGAATATATGTGATTTGTTCATTCTACAAGACTTCTCCATCACCATGTAATTGTACAATCAACTGCTTTTTTTCATGCATCTGGTATAACACATTTGACGTCATGGGATGAGTTAAAAACGTTATAATAATTCATACATATGAAGAATTATGTACCAGAAATAAGTGATGAAATTCACAGAGCTCACAAAAAAGGTGAAACGTTTATAATGAGGTGTGAGGAAACACCAGATAATCCAGATTGGCAGAAGAAATGTGAAGCTATGAAGAAGAGAGCGATAGAGATGAATAATAACTACTATTTTACAAAAAGAATAGATTACACTCAATACGATGATACGTCTTGTGCTCATGAGCGTTCAGGTTGTGAATTGAATTTTAATTATAACCCATTTGTTACATTTTGGCGTTTGAAAGGTAAGTGGTTTGAATAAAAAATGATTTATTTTATATAACATTCATATTTAATAATACAAATTAATTATGAATGTAACAAGTGAGAAACTTTGTGAAGACACATTGAATGTTGTAGAATCTCTACAGAAGGAACGTTCTGAAGCTGAGAGAAAGTACAAAGAGTCTAGACAGGCTATGAATGCACAGAAAGGGGAGATGGACAAACTCCATGATGAGATAATTCGGAAGAAAGCAGATTGTGAATTGTTTAATACGCATGGTTATACATATGCAAAAGTATGCTATTTTTACAATAACGCAATGAGAAAGATTCATGAGACTATTCCAAATATTTGTACATCTCTATCAATGAGATTGATTGACAAGGCTATGGTACGAGGTGCGAACATCTTTGAAGGATACAATACCATAGATGAATTAAAAACACTAAATAAGATTATGCTTACAGTGTTTAACGATGTGAAGATTAAAATTGGTGGAAATATATTCAAGAATTTTGAGTTCTTTCAGAGAATTCTAATGAATAGAATAGCTGATCGTGAGAGTGGCGTCTACTAGATAGATACTCAATTATAATTAACCTTTTGCTTTTTCAAAACTAGATAACATTCAACTAATCCAAATAAACTAAAACACACATATTTGGTATGGTTTCATCGGAGGTTTGATATATCTTTGGCAACATGTTTAGGTTTAAATACAATAGTCTTTATCTTTTGAACATTTACAGGTTTTTCTTTTTCAATAACTCTTTTTGAGTAGTCATATGAAATTGCTTTACCAGAAGGTAATTTGATATTCTGATTTATTCTTCTCATTAAAGTCCACGTGAAGAATGAATAAATAGTAATCTTCTATTTTTGTCAAATAACATTGGAAGACGAACATAATCATCATCTGTGAAGCATATGTGTTCATGATGTTGAAATGATAAATCTTTGTATATTATTGAAACCATATATTCAAAATCAGTTTCAGCAGGTACTTGATCACATGTAAATATTATATTGTCCACTTCAAATGAGTACATATTGAATCGTGATTCATATGTTTTGTTGAGTGGAAATCATGAATAAATCCATTTATACGAATATTAACAATCATTTGTTTATCAATTTTCAAATATACACTATCTATATTAAGATAATCCATGTGTTGATAACTTAAAGTAAAGTATATTATTTTGACAACTTTTAATGTATGCAAATCAAAAAAAACACATCTATTATTTGTTAAATGAATAAGTATATCATCAACTATTCCAATATATCCACAATTATACGTGGACAGTGGTTTTTCTTTGAGAAAAAATTGGTTCTTTACAACATTTGATATATGGTAAATTACTGAATATATTATAAAGTATCTTTGTACCTGAAAACATATAATCTATTTGCGATCTCACTTCTTTGCTTATTGTATAGAATTTGTAAATGTCTTTAGCTTGTAGGTATTTCAATATGTTTATATTTACTTGGTAAATACATGATATATAGTGTAACAATATATATCAAGTTGTAATAAAATCAATTATTTTACATAAAACTTTTATATAAAGATATATAACCAATAGTATATATGGGTGGGCATACTTGTCTAATTTGTAAGAGAACGTTTAGAGATAAGTACAGTTATGACAGACATCGTAATAAGAAAAATCCCTGTAAATTAAAAAGTTATGATAATGCATCAACAATTAGTAATTATGTATGTGTTTTGTGTGGAGAGAAAGTGAAGGGATCTTATTTGAAACATTTAGAACAAAGTTGTGGATGTTCTAAAATAGTAACATTGAAGTATGGATATAAGCTCAAGAAGTTTGGAAAGAATGTGTTTAAAGGCTTATCATCTAATGCTGCTGATGTGTATATTCTAAAGAAGAAAGATGAAGATGATGTATGTAAGTACTATTTTACAAAGAACATGTACACTTTAACAAACAAACGTGTAGAGATGGAGGATTATGAGTTAATGTATTACATGCCTTTGAAGAACACACATAGGTTCATAAATGAGATAGATGGTAAGGATATACCTATAAATCAGGATATCGATATAACAGTGGATGAGTTAGTTGAGAAATTGAAAGATACAATTATCGATATTAATGATGGTGTTTATCATTTAACAAAACCTGAAAGAAAGCATACGTACCGTTATAATTGTATAAAATGTGGTGAAAAGTACAACAATTCGCGTGATTTATTGAAGCATATAGAGTACTTTCATAAGAATGTTGAGTTTGATGAGAACAGTTTCATGAGTAATTCAGAGTTTTTGAATAAGCTCAACGAGAATAAGAATTTACAGAAGAAGGTTATAGATATGATTAAGAAGTCTGAGACAACATGTAATATATGTGGTAAGACATATTGTAATAAGTATAGTTTAAAAACGCATCAGAAAACGTGTAACGAGAAGAAGACTATACAAGAGAATATGAACATTCTGAAAGAGAAGAATAGTCAATTACAGAATGATGTTAAGATGATAAAGAAGATGCTTGCAAAGGAGAAGAATAAGCAGATAATTAACAATACAACGAATATTATGCAGAATAATATACAGATTAATATAAACGATTATGGTAAAGAGGATATATCACACATCTCTATTGAGTTTGTTAAGGATTTAATATCTAAGATGAACACATACTCTATTGTGAAATATATTGAGGCGGTTCATTTCCAGAATCCTATGAATACTAATATCGTTATACCTCCTAATAGTCAAAATAAGATTATTCTTTTAAAGAATGGTGATAATTGGACAATGAATGATAAGAATCATGTTCTAAATGGAATGATTGTTAAGAATTTTGATAGAATAAATGATGTATATGAACAGATAAGTTCTAATTTACCAAACATGATACGTAAGACATATACACAGTATGCTAATAATTTTGATACAAAGACAGAACCGAATGAGAGAGCATCTGTTAAACAGAGGACAGAGGAGATGATTATAAACAAACAGAAGAGTATTGCAGATAAAATGAATACGTTGGATAATTTGAAACTTCTCAATAAATAAAAATGAAATATTTTATACCATACTATGATACACTTTATATGATAGTATGACTTTACGTGAATTGATCTATGCTATATGGGACAAACTTGGTAGAGATGATGAGTACAAATTGATAGATAATCTATTTTATCCAACAATGTGTGAAGCATGGTTTCTAAATAATGTTGATAAAGAGTATATAGAAAAAGAGGAAAAAAGATGGATGGAACTTCTTGTAAAGGATATAAATAAGCGGTGTGGAATAGATCTTTCTAAATATCCTTATACATTAAGACAGATATATGATGAAGTATCAAAAATAATGGACAAAGAGAACATTATGGTGTATGATTGTTGGTAAAAAAATTGAAGATTTTTTTCTTGATAAATAACTAGATTTGTTATAATATGAATTCAATGATTGATATTTCAAATGTTGATAGGGTTGCTTTGTTGAAGGGTCTTTGGGAAAATCAAATAACAGCTGGTTTCTTTACATTGAATGCAGTACTAGCACCAAGCTTTGATGAGGAGTTGGCTAAAAAAGCTGTGGAGGGTCGAATTGATTACTTCTATGGAAGGGCAATTAAGACTGATTTGAGTAAGGACTCTGTAGATCCATATCTATATGATAGGGATGCAGGACAAGGAACATTTCAGAAGGTTGTTGATTCACTGCTTTCTGAAAAGCAAGAATAAACTAACTATTTATAATATTTCTGGGCTTGGACTAACAAGTCCAAGCTATATTACCCATCAATAAACTATTAAAAAATAGTATGAATCAAATTGCTAACGCTTCGCATTACTTTATCAAAATTGTTCACTAATCTTTTAACAAAAGCTGTTGAACCCGGGCGAGATTTAGATGTTTTCGGTGAAAGTGTTGGGCTTGGACTAACAAGTCCAAGCTATATTGCCCATCAATAAACTATTAAAAAATAGTATGAATCAAATTGCTAACGCTTCGCATTACTTTATCAAAATTGTTCACTAATCTTTTAACCAAATCTGTTGAACCCGTGCGGGATTTGGAGGTTTTCGGTGAAAGTGTTGGGCTTGGACTAACAAGTCCAAGCTATATTACCCATCAAAATAATCATTAATCAGAGGGTATGAACAAGAGTTTTAATGCTTCGCGATTATTAACAATACTTTTCACAATTACTGTTAACGAAACTGTTGAAAACGCGGCGAATATTGTTTCCACTTTTTTAAGTGAAAACAGTATGTTATAAGAATATTAACTAAACTATTGATTACTTTCTAGATCTTGTCTTTGGATTACTAACTCTCTTTCCATTTCTAAAGTAATACTTCTTACCATCCTTTCCAACCGTTACTTTAGTTCTACTTCTAGTCTTCTTAGCTCCACCTGTTGTTGGAACAACATCAATATATCTTGTACCACACTGAGGAGTCATCTTCAGCTGGGCTGCTGTGTACAAATCACCATTAGGTAATGTTCTCGTCATATGTTGTTGAAATACCTTACTACTTAAGTCTATAATTTTAGACGATGCAGGATTCTCACCCTGATTATACCAACTCTGTGTAATATTCTGACATGTATTAATTCTTGCTCCACCTCTCTTAGTCTTAGATTTTCTAGTTTTACTCTTACCTCCATGCCATCCTACTTTCTGAACTTTGTCATAACATGGCGATAAAGTTCTCTTAAAACTTCTGACATAGCCTGAACCACCTTTTTGTTTAGTCATCTTTATACTAATAACTAATATATTTTTCCAAGACTACCTATAAAAAAAATATACATCTAATCCAAAAAACAAATACAAACGAACACTTATCCTATTACAGTTACAATCAATATTGATAAATAAATATGCTATATAGGATAAAGATACCAAAGAATTACAATATATATGAGTTAATGTACAAAGAAAAATACAAGAATTCGTAAAGTCAACTTGACCAAACACCAAGATATTGGATATTTTCTTATAGAAGTACCCTAGATTGACCTTGAGACTTCCCAAGAAAGATACATACATGACCATGGGGAAAAGGCACAACTTTCAAAAAAGTAAAATTATACTAAAAAATGCATCGAATGAACAAAATTGCTACTCGCCTAAAATATAGTTGTTAAAACAAAAATG
>Ga0180438_10006118_pt1 | contig 16436 bp, 16 predicted proteins | sample SS_ome_12_FD_132455 | JGI IMG/M metagenome (GOLD analysis project Ga0180438, IMG submission 132455) | Hypersaline lake sediment archaeal communities from the Salton Sea, California, USA - SS_3_D_2 metaG | ecosystem: Environmental > Aquatic > Non-marine Saline and Alkaline > Hypersaline >...
AGAAAAGAAGTTAATAAAATCATAACCTCTTATAATGGAGAGGACATGGAACAATTATTAGAAATAATTAAAGAGGAAATACAAAATAGAATAGAAAATGGAAAAGAACGTAGTACTTAAGAAAGATTTTAGGGGATTGAAAGCTGGTGTTGAATTTGTATTTGATGCAAAAGATGGGCTCTGGAAATTTGAGACTAGTGGAGAAGAAATTACAGATAATTCTTATAAGTCTCATAGTTCTAGTGTAGCATTTTCTGACGGATATGTAAGATCAAAACCAGATGTATTTGATGTTCCTGGGTTAAAAGAAAAAGAAGAAGCAGAAAAGAAACAAAAAATTAAAGATTTAAAAAGCCTAGTAGATAGTACGCTAGAGGAAATTAGTAAGTTAGAAAACGAATAAAATGAAAGCATATATAGGAAATAAGGTCGTGTGCCTGGCTCAGCCAGTGGAGAAAGAAGGCCAAGATGGGTATGATGTTCTATATCCAGATGGCAGTGAAACATGGTTAGTTAAAGAAATATTTGACTTTGAATTTCGTCCTATGGATGATGAAGAGATTCAAGTAATCATGTCTACTGTTATTGATACTGAATTGACAGAAGAACAATTACGTAGTATTTTGGAAGATGAGTATGAAGCAGAGGGAGATATAGATATTACGGGAGATTTAGATAATGTTGTATTAGCAAGTCAATGGGAGGATAAAGATGCCGAGTAATACTGATTTGAAAGGAGCCGATAAAAGGCCAGATGTAGAACAGAGACCCGATCCTAAATTTTGGGAATTTGGTGACGTATATTTTGAATGCAATAGATGTGGAAACTATGAGTGCATTAACCAAGGAGTTAAAGATGGTATGCAATTTGTACTTCCAATATCTGATCAACATGAGTGGCGCTTAGTATGCGGCCAATGTAAAAACATGATGCGAATCTTCTGGAAAGAATCTGACGAAGAAACTGTAGAGAAAGCTAAAGCAGAAATAGCAATACAGGAAGAAGCAGAGAGAAAACGTAAAGAGGAGGAAGCATTAGAAAAAGCCAAAAAGGAGGCAGAAAATGAATCTAAGGAAGAAGATCAAGAAGAAGGATCTACAGAAGGAGATACTGAAGATACTACAGGGGCTGATCAACCTGACGGAGAGGGAGAGCCAGTTGCTGTTGTTGCTGATTAAAATTGATCAGAACTGGGTTCAGGCTTTTGATGATCAGGTAAAGAATATTTTATCTACTGATAATCGTAGGTTACTTTGCAGAGAAGCCAATATGAACAAGGCGAATCTTACTATGTATTCTAAAAAGTTGATAGAGAAGGGATGTCTTGTTAAGAATAAAGAAGGTGGAATTGAAGTTAATAAAATGTTTCTTCCTGAAGCTGTTGGAGACATAGTAGAGTATACTTTTACACTTGATATGGGGGACTAATGTATTTCAAACATGAGCAAGATTGGCAAAAGAAAGCCATACGAGATATAGCTAAAAAATATGGAATTGACATAAGGGTGGTACGCCAAATAGTGTACTACCCATTTGTCTTTATGGCGAGAAAAATGTCGGACAGAGATGATCTATTACCTATCCGGCATCGCCATTTAGGGGTATTTCTACTGAAAAAACGATGGGAGAAGTACTTTAATGAAACAAAAGAAGAAGAAAATTCGTAAAGAATAAGTATGAAGGCATATGATATTCAGGGAGATAAGATTGTCTTTACCCCTGAGTTTTTAGCGGTACCAGCAAATAGGAAGATATGGGAAAGAGACAAATCAAAAAGCAAAAAGAGAGCAACGGAGGAATTATCCTTTGTTGTTTTTTTGTGTGATAATCGTCTTGGTAATCCGTATCGTAACTATGCTGAGGATGTAAGGAAAGAGATATTAAAGGATGACTTTATAGGGGATGATAAGTGGGAACCAGATGGAGATTTACAGAAAGCAATAGATGGTCTTAAAGGAAAACTAGAGACTACTTCAAGTAGACTTCTTACCTCAGCCAAAGTTGCAGCAGATAAATTAGGTTCTTATTTTGAGAGTGTTGATTTTACTTTGTTAGATGATAACGGGAAACCTGTATATTCAGCTAGAGAATTAGCCAGTAATCTATCTGCGGTAGGCAATATTGTTAAATCTCTTAAAGCTCTGGAAGATCAAGTCAGGAAGGAGCAATTAGATGACAATATTTCTAGAGGAGGATTTGAAATAGGTGATTTTGAGATACCAGACGATACTATAGATTATGGAGAATAATGGCAAGGTTTACAAAGTTGAAGTAAAACGAACAGATAATGCCAATAAGTTTAGACCGGCTGCCAGAGATTTTGAGGAAAACGGTTACTATACTCCTGCCCCTAGGGGAACCAAGGAGTATAAACGTTATTGGAAAGAACAAATAGAAAGGAGCATACATGGGTATGTAACGGAAGATGGGGATTATGTTACCGGCTACTATTATTTCTATTTGAACTTCTGTCAGATCACAGTTACCAAACAGCGCCGATATACTGATAAGCGCGGGTATACTAGGATTAAGAAAGATCGAGTCAAAGAGTTTCCTTGGTTCTATGATTATGACAGAGCATATTTTGATGCAATAGAGGAGGCTGAAGTTAGCGGTAAGCATTTGGCTGTAATTAAGAAAAGGGGATCTGGTTACTCATTTAAAGGTGCCAGTATGTTATTGCGTAATTATTATTGTATCCCTGGCTCTAAATCTTATGCTATTGCTTCTGAAATGGAGTTTTTGACTAAGGATGGTTTGATTAGTAAGGCATGGGAGATGATGTCTTTCATTGATCAGAATACTGGATTAGGTAAGAAACGACAAAAGATTGACCAATCTACACATAAACGATCTAGTTTTATTAAAAAATCTGACGATGGAACAGAACTTGAAATTGGGTACATGTCTGAGATTATGGCAATATCACTCAAGAATGACCCGCAAAAAGCCCGTGGGAAACGTGGAAAGCTTATCCTCTGGGAGGAATCGGGAAAATTCCCGCATCTTAAGACAGCTTGGCAAGTTGCCAGACCCTCAGTAGAAGACGATGATGGAGTTGCTTATGGTTTGATGGTAGCCTATGGTACTGGTGGTACTGAGGACAAGGGACTAGGGGCATCTGATTTTGAAGGATTAAAAGATATATTTTATGAACCTATTGCGTACAATTGCCTGGAAATTCAAAACGATTGGGACGAGGGCGCGAGTCAGTCGTCATGTGGATTCTTCGTTCCACAATATTATAATATGTACGGCAAGGACTCGGAAGGCATACCCTTTATGGACGAAAATGGGAACAGTCGAGTTAATGCGTCGAAAAAATTCATACTCGAGGAACGCGAAAAGATTGTCAAGAATGCGACGGATAGATCCGCGATAGATAGATATATTGCAGAACGTCCTCTTACAGTACAAGAAGCGTGCTTATCTATATCTACTAATATATTTCCCAAGAAAGAATTAATACAGCATTTAGCTGAGATACGCAATAGTAAAGCTCTTTCTGAATATAAACAAGTAGGGGAATTAAATTGGAATCCTGATGGTACATTGCGTTGGGATCTTAATCCTAACTTAAAAGATATAACGAAGTATAGACTTAGTCCTGGAGATTCAAAAGAAGGGTCTGTGGTAATTTGGGAACATCCAATAGAAGATCCACCATACAGTTTATATATTGCTGGATGTGACCCATATGATCATGATAAGTCTACTACTAATTCTCTTGGTAGTTGTATTATATTTAAAAGGTTTCAGAGTTTTGAAAAGTTCTATGATCTACCGGTAGCAGAATATACTGGGCGTCCAGAGACAGCAAATGAGTTCTACGAGAACGTAAGGAAATTAGTAAAGTATTACAATGCTACTTTGCTATATGAGAATGAAAAGAAGGGACTGTTCACCTATTTTGAACAGAAGCATTGTGAATATCTCTTGGCAGATCAACCTGGTACTATAAGGGATATCGTTAAGGATTCTAAGGTCCAACGTGGCAAGGGAATCCACATGAATAAAGAAATTAAACAATGGGGCGAAGGACTGATTAAAGATTATCTTATTGAAGAGTTTTCGCCCGGACAGAAGAATTTATTGAAAATATATTCCGAACCTTTATTGGAAGAACTTATAAACTTTAATGATACTGGTAACTTTGACCGTGTTATGGCGTTTATGATGGTTATGATTTATAAGGAGGAATTATTTCAAGTACAAGTGAAAAAGAAGAAGGATTCAAATAAGAATAAAATGTTATTTCCGAATCCTTTATTTACACACAATAATTTTTAAAGCTAGCTAAATGAATGTAAATGGTCCTGGAGTTCTTCCTATACAAAAGGTTCCTTTAAGTAAGAAGACTAAGGAATGGAGAGAGAATTCTGTTAATGCTATTATAGGCAAACAGGGTACGGGGCGCATTGGTACGTATACCAGAAAAGAGCATATGGCTATAGACTATGAGCTCTATAATGGTAATTTTAATAAGAAAGATCTTAAATATATTACTGACCCCTATGATATTGGAGATAGTTTTCCAGCATCACCACAGGAGTTTAATATTATTAGGCCTAAATTAGATCTACTTGTTGGAGAAGAATCAAAGCGTCCTGAGAATTTCTTAGTTGTTCAGACCAATGATGAAGCGGTAAGTATGTTGCAATCTCAGAAGAAGGAGCTACTGATAAATTATATGAATGATTTATTGGGCGTTTCTAATGATGAGCAACCTGCAATGGATCTTCCGCAGATTCAGGAATATATGACGAAGAACTATAAAACAATTGCGGAGACGCAAGCCACACAGACTATACGATATCTACGTGAGAAATTGAATCTTAGGAATGAGTTTCTACGTGGTTGGAAAGATGGTTTGATTGCGGGCGAAGAAGTGTATTATGTAGGAATACATAATGGAGAACCTGTATTATATAGACAAAATCCATTGGATTGTGATTATGATCCGAATCCAAACTTGGAGTGTATTGAAGATGGTGACTGGTTTGTCAAACATACTTTAATGTCACCGGCTGAAATATATGATACTTATTATGATAAATTAAGTGAGTCAGACTTAGATGAATTACTAAGGATGACCAGAAACTCATCTAGTGTTGGGAGAGGAGCTCAAGGAGATGACAGTTATAGACCTATTGTATATAGGGAAAATATAGCAGATAGTTTCAGGCAAGGATATGTTTATACTGATGATAAATTAGATATATATCATGTAGTATGGCGTTCTTATCAGAAAGTAGGATTTATTACTTATGAAGATCCAGAAACTGGAGAAGAAACAGAACTTCTTGTTGATGAGAATTATAAACCAGATGTAGGAGAAAAAGTTGATTGGCAATGGGTTGGTCAAGTATGGGAAGGATATAGAGTAGGTAGAGATTTGTATTTTGGAATTGAACCTGTAGATTATATTGATGCCCCTATTGATTCTCCTGCACGTCAAAAGTTGCCTTATTCTGGAGTTATTTATTCTAATACTAATTCTAGAAATAAGTCTCTTGTAAGTATAATGAAACCATTGCAGTATATGTATATTGTAGTATGGTATCGTTTAGAATTGATGCTTGCTAGAGACAAGGGTAAAATCCTGACAATGGATGTAACCCAAATACCTAAATCTATGGGCATTGATTTGCCTCAATGGATGCACTATCTTAGTGCTTTGGGTGTTAACCTGATTAATCCCTATGACGAAGGCTGGGATGTTCCTGGTCGAGAAGGCGGTAAGCCTAGTCAGTATAATCAGATTTCTGCTCAGGATCTTAGTATGATAAATGTAATTGACGGTTATATTGGCATACTTGCTAAGATAGAAGATATGATTGGTGAATTGTCTGGTGTTTCAAAACAAAGACAAGGAGCTATTCAACAGCGAGAACTTGTGGGTAACGTAGAACGTGCTGTTATCCAATCTTCTCATATTACTGAACCATTATTCTGGAAACATAATCTAGCCAAGAAGAATGCAATCACTATGCTTATTAATACAGCTAAGCATGCGTGGAAGAATTCAGATGGTAAGAAGTTACATTTCATCTTTGATGATATGTCCAGAGTATTTATGGATATAAGCGAAGATTTTCTATATGCAGATATAGATATTTTCTTATCTGATTCTACTAAGGAAGATCAACAACTACAGTCTCTTAAGAGCTTACTTCAACCTGCTATGCAAGCTGGAGCTGGTTTATTTGATGTAGCTGAGATTCTTACTTCAGATAGTATGAGTGAGATTAAAAATAAACTTAAGCAGATTGAGATTCAGCGTCAAGAAATGGTACAGCAGCAACAGCAAGCTGAACAGGAAATGGAGATGCAAAAGCTACAAGCTGAGATGGAAGAGAAGCAGATGGATAGAGATCAGGATGAACGTGAATCTCAGAGAGAGTATCAGAAGGCCATTGATGTAGCAATGATTCAAGCTCAATCTAAAGCAGAAGATATTGAAGCTCCTGAAGATAATACTCTGGAAAAAGAGAAACTCAATATCCAGAAAGATAAGGAGCGACACGATTATGAAATTAGTAAAAGGCAAATGGATGAAGCTGTTCGCAAAAATCGTATGGCAGAAAAACAGAAAGCCGAAGAAATAAGTATTAAACGAAAGGCTGCGAATAAACCGCAACCAAAAACTAAATAATTATGGCAGAAGAGAATACTCCGTCCCTTGGTGGGTTTGATCTATTATCAGATATGCTTGTCGGCGGTGCCACCAAAACTGATGAAGACGGAAGGTTAGATGTTGGCAGTGAGCCGCCTGTAATAGATCCAAAAACTATTAAGGAACAACTGGCTAAAGAAGAACCCCTCGAAGAAGACGAAAAAAAGAAAGAAGAGGAGGAGAAAGAACAAGAAGAAGAAACACCTGAAAAAGAAGAAAAAGAAGAAGAACAGGAAGAGGAGCAGGAAGAGGAAGCTGAAGAAGTCGAAAAGTCTGAAGAAGATCTTGGAGAGTTTGAGGCAGATGTTACTGCTCTACTGAATGAACGTTTCTCCGAAGAACTAGGATGGAATATACCTGAAGAAGAGGCACCAAAGAGTGTCAAGGAGTTTGTAGATATGATGAAGGAGATAGTTGCCGAGGCATCTGCTCCTCAATATGCAAACGAAGAAGTTCAGGCATATGACGAGTTTGTTAGGAATGGTGGAAATCTACGTGAGTTTTATAAAAATGCAGTCGAAGGAAGGGTTGATGTTGAAAATGTGGATATTGATAATTCATATGATCAGAAACAAGTTTTAACAGAGCACCTTACTAACCAAGGATACAGCAGTGATCGTATAAATAAGATGATTAAACGATACGAAGATGCTGGAGTTTTGGAAGATGAGGCCCAAGATGCTTTAGAATTATTAAAAGATTATAACGAAAAAAATAGGAAAAAGCTATTAGAGGAGCAAGAAAACTTTGCGAGGTTGCAACAAGAACAGCAACAAAAGTTTGTAACTGACGTAGAAGAAAGTATAAAGAATTTGGATAATATTCGAGGAGTTAAAATATCCGACAAGGATAAAAAAGAACTTTTAGATTATATTTTAGTACCAGATTCTGAAGGATATACTAAGTACCAAAGAGAGTACATGGGTAATATTAAAAATCTTTTAGAATCAGCGTACTTTACAAAGAAAGGAGATGTCTTGATCAATAAAAGTAAAGCTCAAGGCAAATCCGATGCTGTGAAGAACTTACATGATAAGCTCAAAGCCAATAAGGGTAATAGAAGCCGACAGAGTGGAACCCAAGAACACGGCAAGACTTCATCAGGATTGAGTGTCTTAGGCAGTATGTTACAAGGAAGTTAAATTTTAAATTAAAGTTAGAGTATGGAAAATAATGTTTTGAATGATCTTGTCCTTTATCGGACTAGGTATTTTTCAGATCTTGTTGATGAGAACATGCTGACTAACGCTCTGGTAACACAGCCCCATAAGGTATCACCAGTGATTTCTTACATTTTTGGTTATTTCAACCAGGGTAACGTTATCGACTATATTACCAACGGTATGGGTAATACTGTGACCACAGAGCATAGGCAGTACGAATGGGATGTTATGATTGAACATGACAAGCCTATCACTATTCTCGATGCAAAGTGGCAAGGAACCACTATTGATACTAGCTCTACTTCTACTGATGTACCTGGCCTTGGTCAGAGTACTATTCAATTGTGGCTTCCTGAGAAATGGTTTGGACCAGGAGCTATTCTGACGTTTGATGACAAAGAGTTTCAAGCTAGAGTAGTTGGCGAACCTTATCAGGATGGCGGTGCTTTTGTATACACAGTAGTTGTAGCGGATGGTAAAGCAGAGTCTTATATTGATCCTACTCTTCTCGCTGATGGTAAGCAAGTAAGCCGCCTGGCTTCAGCTTACGAAGAATACAGTGAAGAAGCAGATATTTTCAACTATCAGACTCCGTTTAAACTACGTAATCACCTTACTACTATTCGTGCATCGTACGATATTACTGGTGATGCTTATTCGAGTGTAATGGTTGTTGCCTTGAGGGACCCGGTTACTAAGAAGCAGACCATGTATTGGGCTGACTATCAAGAATGGGTAGCTATGCGTCAGTGGTTCGAGCGTATCGACAAAATGACAGTGTACTCCAAGTATAACGCTAATTCTAACGGTACCGTTGATCTGAAAGGATCTAATGGACGTCCCGTTTATATTGGTGCTGGTTTGCTGCAGCAAATTGCTCCTGCAAACAAGAAGACTTTTACTACACTGACTCTTGATCTGTTGGATACTTTCATGTCTGACCTTTCCTATAATATTTTAGGAATGGGCGAAAGGAAGTTCATTGCGCTTACCGGTGAAATGGGTATGCGTGAATTCGATAGAGTACTTCGTGCGAAAGCTTCCGGTTACACACTCGTTGATACTAAATTTGTTAGCGGCTCTGGTCAGAACTTGGTTCTGGGTGGACAGTTCGTTACTTATAAAGGACTCAATGGTGTTGAACTGACATTGAAGCATTTCCCGTTGTACGATAACCCAACTGACAACAGGAAATTACATCCTATTACCGGCAAACCGCTGGAGTCCTATAGGATGACCTTCCTTAATATTGGAACTAGAGATGGTCAAGCTAACATCCGTAAGGTTGTTCGCAAAGATCGTGAAATGGTTATGTGGTACACTGGTGGTTCGGTTGCTCCGGGCTCTGGTCATGCCAAGTCTATTTCTACTCTTAGATCTAACGCTAAGGATGGATATTCGGTACACTTCTTAACTGAGCAAGGTATTATGATCGCTGATCCTACTACCTCTGGTGAGTTGATTTGTGACGCTGAGTAATAATTAATTAAGGCTTTGGGGGGAGGGCCCCAATACTCCCCCTTTTTTTATAAACCGTTAATAACGAGGAAATGAAAGTAATATTACGCCCACTAGTGACAGCAGATGCGTCCTGGGCAGGTGTTAAAAACTATAAAAACTGTTACGAAGATATAGGTGTCTATTTTACTAGACATGGTCAAAGGTATAACGGAACATTGACGGATGAAGACAGAGAAAGACTTGGCAAGAAATTGGGAAAAGATTTGTCGCCAGGTTCTGATTTTTGGGAAGGTTTCTTTATTCGTACTAATGGGAAGGACATTATTCTGGAAACAGAAGAGCCAATGGACGAGCTAAAGTACCTATATCTACGAGGACATAAAAAAGTAAAAGATTCTATATTCACACATAAAGCAACTGCAAACTTTGTACTTGTTAATCAAGAAGAAGAATCTAAGAAAACTAATCTCTTTAACAGAGTTAAGCGTCAAGCTGGTAGGGAATTCGATAAGATGACTACCGAAGAAATGCGAAAAGCGCTTAGAATATTTGGTAAATCTTCAGAGCAACTTGCTCCAGATGTAATAGAAAACCGCTTATACGAAATAGTAGAGGGAGATCCTCAAGGATTTTTGGAGAAGTGGGCTAACAATAAGAGCAGAGATACTCAATATTTAGTCGAAAGAGCCGTTTCGTTGAATATAATTAGGAAGAATAAAAGGTTATATACATATGGTACTGATACTATTGGTCATGGACTTTTAGATACAGTAGCTTATTTGGAAGATCCTAAAAACCAAGATGTTCTATTTGCTATTCAGCAAGGGGTTGAGGGCAAAGGTACAATTGACAAGGAGCCTATAAAAAGAGAACCTCTAGTTGTTGAAGAGAAAGGCAAGCATCAGTTAAGTATGAAACCTGTTGCTGAAGTCAAAGAAGAACTTGCGAAATCTAGTAAAAAGAAATAATGGACATACAAACAATGCATCAGAACGTTAAGCTTGAGCTTGACAAAACTACTGCTCTAGAACTTCCTGCATTTGAGCCAGAAGAAATTGATTTTTGGCTTACTAATGCAATTTGGAAGTTTGGGAAAATTAGGTATGATGGATTAAATGTCAAGGGTACTGGATTTGAACAAACACAGAAAAGGATTGACGATTTACGTACTTTAATTAAATCTTATTCTGATACTTCACCTGCTGCTTCTACTACATATGTATCTAGTGGAGGATATAGTGCAGATTTACCTGTACTTGGAAGTGGGAACGGAGACGAAGATTATTGGTTTACTTTAGCGGAAGATGTCAATATAGTAGTATCTACTACTGAAACCAGAGTAGGTATTACGGAATGTACGCTAGATGAATTGAGATTTAAATTAGATGATCCTTTTTCTGAACATATTTTACATTATGGAACTGCCAAACCTCTCAGAATTTTCAAGGGAAACTCTGTTGAATTGATAGGAGACGGTAGTAATTATACTATTGATGACTATCATTTGACTTACTTAAAACGACCTCAAAAAATTAGCAGAACAGATGTTGCATCTGGAAGCATAGTTGCAGGGGTGGTTTATGGTGTTTATAGTACTAGTCCAACCGCATATGTTACATATAACGGTAATAATTATTATACCGGTGATGTATTCACTGGAGTAACTGCCGTTACTACATATACTGAAAGCGGAACTTGTACTGTAAATACTTCTTGTGATTTACCAGAACATACACATGATGAAATTGTTAAAATGGCGGCTAGTATGATGTTGGAAAATATCGAACAACCACGTTATCAAACTCACATGAACGAGGTAAATACAATGGAATAAATATTAATTAAATTTGAATTATTATGTTAAACAGAGTTACGAGTCTATTAATCGGAAAGGATATTAGCCGGGATGCACAGGTGACTGCTGGTGCCCAATTGGACACCATCATGAAGTCTACAGGTCTTGCGGCTGGTGAGATCGTAGTTTTGGATAAAGATAAAACAGTATTAACAGCCGGTGCAACCATCGCTGACTCTGATACTATTTATATCGTTCAATCTACTGCCGACACCTTTTCTTACACCAATAAGGCTGGAACAGCCGTTACTGGGAACCGTAAGATTAAAATGTCTGGTCCTATTGTAGGCGCTAAGGTTAAAAACTATTATGGGAAAGCTTATTCTGCTAAGTCAGAGCAAACTTCTCAGGTAGATTTGACTGGCTGGAGTCCTGTTATTGGAACTGAATACATTGTTCGCATTGTATATAAAGACGTTCCAGAACATCCAGGTCAGTTTACACAAACTTACAGGCACGTCGCTACTACTACTACTCTCGATACTGAGGGTGCCGCTATTGCAGCTAAAATTAATGCTCATACTGGCCGTAGGGTAGATGCTACTTATACTACCGGTACCGACGTACTTTTGCTTACTGGTAGAGAGATACCGGAAAGTTGTACTGCTCTTACTGATATTGACAGGTTTAAAATGGTCGAGTTTACTCCCTATTTTAACTATGTTACTTCAACTGGCGCTTGGGCAACTATCGCCTCTACTTCTACTACTGTAACCACTACTGCTGCCAATTATGGTAGTGGTAACTGGGAGCAAATTAGGGATCTTGAAAATGACGTACAGGGATACCGTGGTATTTCTAACATCACTCACTTCCCAGTTATTACTCCTACTAGGGATACTGTAGTAGATGCTACTTATAATATGATTGTTATCGAGCATGACAATCCTTATCAGTCTCCGGACAATCAGTATGTCAAGGATGCTCCTCAGACTACTGTTCTTGCTTTTGTAGTTCCTTCAAGTGGAACTCAGCAGGATTCAGTTCTGCAGCAGCTTAATCCTTGGATGGCTTCTTGCCCGAAGGCTTTTTCTAATGTTGTACTTTAATGAATAGGAGAAATTATTATGGCTACTAATGAACATATGGTGAAAAGAACAGCCGTAGCTAGTTTCAGCCTAACCAATGGTGCAGCTACGGTAGCTGGTGGGGCTATGATTCCTGCCGGAGCGATTATTACTGGTATTAGAATTTGTTCTCCTGATGCTGTCACACTGACAAATGCTTCTCAGACTGTAGTTCCCAAAGCAGGAACTCAGGCTCTGGCTGCAACTGTTAATGTTAGTGATTTGCCAGCTCAGACTGTTGCTGGTGTTACAGCTCTTTCCGCAACGGCTGGAATTTATGTCCAATCTGATTGCGAATTGAATCTGGTATGCGGTGCAACTGGAACTTCTACAGCATCTGGTCGATATGACTACTATGTAGATTATCTCTATTTCCAGAGTTAAACTAAACTTTTAATGGGGTGGGTTCTGCCCGCCCCTTTTTTTTAATTATATTTATTTATGGAACCACGAATAGTTGTAAGTAGTGAGGATGTTGGAATAAATAATAAAGACCTAGATAAAGCAATAGAGAAAGTTGAAAAATCCGGAATGTATCGTGATCTATCGACTGTTATCATTTGCCCTACTAGAGGAGTATTTCCGACAAGAGTCGTACAATCATGGATGAAATTGCAAAAACCGTTAAATCAGAATGTATTTGGTCCTATCTTCGGAGAAGGATTAGCGGTAGATCAGGCTTATAATGAGCTAGTTAAGTATGTAATTAATCATCCTTTACTTGGTACAGCCAAGTATATATTGACAATTGAAGAAGATAATTTGCCACCTGTAGACGGTTTACTTAAGTTATATGAGTCAATGGATGAATTTGACGGAGTATCTGGACTATATTGGGGCAAGGGACCAAATGGATTCCCAATGATATTTGGAGATCCTGAAGAAGAAGATGGAGTAGACAATAAACCTATGATACCTAAACAAGGAGAAGTTCAAGCATGCCTCACAATTCCAATGGGATTTGGTTTGTTTAAAACTGAGATGTTTAGGGAGATAGAAGGCCCCTGGTTTAAGACAGAAGAAGGTCTTGACGAGAATGGGATAGAAAGAAAGACTACTCAGGATTTCTATTTTTGTAGAAAAGCAAGAGAAAAAGGGTATAAATTTGCTGTGGATAATCGTGTTTTAGTTGGACATTATGCACATAAAGAAGATAAAGTATATTAATTATGAAGGTAGATCTTGCTTGCGGAGATAATAAACACGAAGGTTTTATAGGGATAGATATAGTAGATATTCCAGAAGTGGATATAGTACATGACTTATCTGTGTATCCTTGGCCTTTAGAAGATAATAGTGTTGATGAAGTTGTGTGCAATCATTATATTGAACACATACCTCACGATGATATCCTTGGGGATATTAAAGATATTTTAAAAGAAACTACGTCCTTTGATGAATTTAAGGAAAAGCTTCTAAATAAGAAAAAGAGTAAAGACGGTTTTATTAAGTTCCTTGAAGAACTTCATAGAATACTCAAACCAGGTGGAAAAGCTAAGATAGTAGCTCCTTATGCAACTAATGTTAGGGCATATGGTGATCCTACTCATACTAGATATATCCATGATTGGTCGTTTTACTATGCCAATAAGGAGTGGATGGACAATAATAAGTTGACCCATTATGATATTAAGGCGGACTTTGATGTTAAGTTTAGTTATTTTATTGATGATGAACTTAGTTTAAAATCAACAGAAGTTCGACAAGATGCATTTAAGAGAGATTGGAATAGTATAGTAGATTTAATTGTTGAACTTACAAAAAGAAATTAATAATGGCATTTACTTTAGACTTGTTATATTCTCAATCTAACGATGCTACTACATTAACAGTTACTGATGATGCTAATACTTATCATGCTGTAGATAATCCAACTGGTTGGGAAACTGGTGGAGCAACTAATCCAGATCCTGCAGATATAGTCATTTCTACAGATACTACTGCAGGAAAACATCATTTGTTACTTACTATTACTGTTACTGATAAAAATAATACCACTACTGTATATGATACTTTGAATTTGTGGGATCATGCTAAAGTATTGGATTCTACATTTACTGGGTTTACTGATGCTTCGGATCTTACTTGGGCAATTAATCCGTCACATTTAATTGCTAGCAGTACTGCAATGGGAGATAGTGATGATAGATTAGACGACGGTATATATAATATGGTATATACATTGCAAGATGCTAATTCAGGAGTTGCAGTAGATAGTTTAGATGAGGATACTTTGGTAGACGGTGATGTGCGGTATGATGTATATAATAAACTTAGGGATGTTTCTTCGATACATTATCTTAATGAATTAACAGATACATCTAGAGAAGTGATGGAAGCATTACTTGCATATACATATCTACAGGCATTAGAGGCTTCTGCAGCAGTAGCGCTGACAGAAGAAATAATTAATATGTTGTATACATTAGACAAATTAGTAAGCGATGGCAGTTCTTACACTTGGTAGTGGAGTTGCTCCAGTAAAAGGAGCCAGAGAGTTTGATCCTATTGGAGGATGGGGCACATATGTATATTATGATTCTAATACTTTATGGGTAGATAATGTAGTAGCTACCGATGAAATTATAGAATTTACTGGTGGTGCTGGAGTTACTTTTTCTGATAGTGTATATTTTACTGGATTAAGTGAAGATAATTCTGCTACTTATGTTGTAAGTATTGATCCGACAGATGGTTCAATTACATATACTGCTTTGACGGATTTAGTGGAATATGGTACTGATAATCAGATTCCAGTAATGAATGCGGCGGGAACTGGATTTGAATATAGTCCATATCTTACTTATGCTTCGTCATCATTTTTAGTTAGTAATGCTAACGGGGATTATAGTTTTATTAATGCCGATAGCATGGGTATATATAGCGACTCTGCTTCTAGATATGTAACTTATATTGATCCATTTACTACGGATGGTGGAAATGATTTTGATGCTTATATATTTAACACAGTAGCCGCTTTTTCAAATCCTCTTAGTGAATTAATGAGTGTAAGGACAGCTAATACTCATATATTTACTATATATGGAGACGGCCATATGGAGAATACTACATATGGTTCTGGTTCATTTACAGGGACTCCTGCTTATGCTTTAACTGTAGATGCTAATGGTAATATTATTGAATCAGCATATTCATCTTTGAGTTATGGCACAGAAGATCAAATACCAGTTACTAATGCTGCAGGAGATGATTTTGATTATAGCGCAGGATTTACTTTTAATGATACTACGTATACTTTATTATTAGGAGATCCTTCTGTAAGCAATACTATTATTCAAGCTGCCCCTGGAAGTGTTGCTAATCCTACTGGGGTTGATTTAGAAATATATGGAGGAGAACCTTACAATGCAATAGGAGCAGACGCAGGAGGTGTAATCATAAGAGGAGGAAACGCTAGATTAGGAGATGGTACTTCTAGTCCTGGCGCTACTTATATTTATAGTGGTAGTACATCTGCAGCAGGATCTAGTATTCCATTATATATTGGTTTTCCTGGTTATATTGGTACTGCTACTTCGATTGAATCATATGGCGATGAAACTAATATAACATTATCAGTAAGACCAAAAGGAACTGGTACTCTTATTTTAGGCAGTAGTAATACTGGTAGTCAATGGCATTATGCAACTTCTGAAATTAGATGGTATGCCCCCAAAACATTATTTATGTCTCAAGATGGCATTGTTGAGGGAGCACAAGGTACTACTGGTCATGATAATGGTTATACTTTAACTCTACAAGGAGGAGAGGTAAGAGGAGCTGCTACAAATGGAGATGGGGGAGCAATATATTTAAAAAGTGGGGCAGGAAAAGGTACTGGAAAAGCAGGAGATGTATATGTTCAAGCAGAAGACGGAACTGGTTCGATTGGTTCTGGCGGAGGAGATGTGATTATTAAAGGAGGAGATGCTAATGATTCAGATGTTTCAACAGACTATGGACATATATATTTAGTTCCAGGAGATCCTAGAACATCTTCTTGGCATGGAACAATATATTTAGGGCATCCTACGTTGAATCCTTCTAATTTAACTTATGTAACTATACAAGAAGCTGGACCTAATGCCGATATGAGTTTATACATTTATCAAAAAGATACCGGTAATTTAACATTGGGTAGTAGCAATGGAACTAATACTAATGTATATGGCACTACTCTTATAAATTTATTTTCTCCTGAAATTAGAATGGG
>Ga0180438_10006120_pt1 | contig 16429 bp, 12 predicted proteins | sample SS_ome_12_FD_132455 | JGI IMG/M metagenome (GOLD analysis project Ga0180438, IMG submission 132455) | Hypersaline lake sediment archaeal communities from the Salton Sea, California, USA - SS_3_D_2 metaG | ecosystem: Environmental > Aquatic > Non-marine Saline and Alkaline > Hypersaline >...
CATTTCTCCACCAACGAAGGGCCTCGCGAGCGGAAGCAGAAGGAACTGGTGAGGCAGATAAACGCTCTGGCACCAGATCTCGTCATCAACATTGGGGACACGATTACCTCGTCTCCCTGGAGTCCCGGGTACCGAGGCGCTGCGGAAATGGCTAAGCGGATCCTGGGTGAACTCAAGATGCCACTGTACTACGTTCCAGGCAACCACGACGTGGGCAACAAGCCAAGCTTCATACTCAACAAGGAAGAGGGATTCGGCAACAGGGGTCTTACAGACGAGACGATCAAGGAATACGAGGAGTTGTTCAATGCGCCTTCGTATTACTCGTTCGATCACAAGGGATGCCATTTCGCGTACATAGACACCATGGGGCTCGGGAGCAACACCTCTGACGATCAAGCGCAGACGGAGTGGCTCAGGAAGGACCTGGCCAGCTCTCAGGACAAGAGGTTTCGATTTCTGTTCGGTCACGTGCATCCGATGTACAAGGACTTGGGCGAACCGGAAGAGATCAATTACGACGCCATTGATCAGCCTCATCGAAAGGAACTGCTAGATCTGTGCAATGAGCAGAAGGTGGATATCTTGATGTGCGGCCACACGCACCATTTCTTCTTCAACCGCTACGGATGTACGAGGCTGTTCACTCTTCCTTCAAGCGCTTTTCCCAGGTGGGCGCGTTGGCACTTATCTGGTGACCCCGACTTCAAGTTGAGCTATGCGGTCGTCAGAGTCTACGGGAACAGGTACGATGTCAACGTAGTGAGGATTCCTGAGCCCCTGCTGCACCCTCGCGTCGTCCAGGAGGGGAACGAGTTTCCCGCGAGACAGATAATGACCGAACAGTCAGACGAGCATTCATTCCCCGCAGCGGGGGTCAACGCAGATCTCGTAACGGAGGACTTGCTGGCGTGGTCACAGAGCAACCTGAACGACGGCCTGACCACTTACCCAGGCAGGACAGGCGGAGACGGCGTCGCAGGGGTCTGCTGGTCTTCGCAACCTACTCGGTCGAGCGAGGAGAAGGTGACGCTGCAAGTGGAACTTGGACAGGTACGTGAGGTGAGGGAAGTCAGAGCGATCGGCGTCAAGGGCCAGGGGATTCCGAGAATCACGGCCACTTTGATGACGGAGTCAGGAGAAGAGGCCGGGAAGAAGCAGTTGGTCCGGGAAGCTGGCGGAGATGTGCTGGCGGCCCAATTCGATGGGATCGCTGCATATAGGGCCATCTTGACGTTGGAGGAGCTGCCGCTTGAGTCGAGGTCGAACGAGAATCATGCGGCCCAGCTTGCGGAGGTCGAGGTAATCGACACGGACGGCAGGAACGTGGCGCTGAAGGAATATGGGACGCTCGTGAAGGCGTCGTCCAATCGGACAGTCCGTTCCTCCAACGTGTACAACAGCAATCCCATCTTCACAGATGAGAGGCAGTGGCATTTCCTGCAGGATCTGGGCGTGAACCTGGTTCGGCTGGAGCCAGATAGCCTCGCCAGCAGGATGGTGAGACGTGACGGGAAGGTGGTGCTCAACCCACCGACGCGAGCGCTGTTGGAAGAGGGCGCGAAGAGCGGGATACGATATATCGTTCGCCTTCGTGCACACATGGAATCGCCGAGCGGCGCGAGCGCCGTGGAGATCGCCCAATATGTGTCAAACACGCTCGGAGCACCAGCGTTCGAAATTGAGGTCGACGGTTCGCCGCAGGACATGCTGGAGCTTGCAGAGGCAGTTCGCGATGTTGCCGCCGGAAGGAAGGTGATACTGGGCGGGATCAGGCTGGAGGAAGTTACCGCGTTGGCGGAGTTTCCAGAGCTGATTGCACTCTCCAAGGGGATCTGCGTTGATGTTGACTGCAGGGCCGGGGCCAGGGAGACGATAGAATCGGCGAAGTCGACTGTGGCATCGCTGACGGAGGAGGCCGGTGCACACCTTCAAGTCTACATAAACGTTCAGGGAGGGCCGACACCACTTGACGAAGCGGCTTGGTTCCTGACGCAATGGACGGGTGAGGCCGCGGTGAAGGACGTAAGCCTGCTCTGGTGGCACGCGACAAGAGGAGACCGTCCTTTCTTCGCATTCCACCGGGGTGAAGAGCCTACCCTCCCGGCGTATGCGCTACGGTTGCTGGCAACAATTGTACCCGCAGACCCGGAAGAGGTAACCCAATCAGAGATTCTGGAGAGCGTGCCGGGGACCGAGATACGATGCGTTCGCACGTCGCGCGAGGGGGCTGCGTCGATGCTGATCGCGATATTCCCTGATGGGAGCGATGCAACTCCCGACAGGTTTGATCTGAAGACAAAGCTTGTTCGGCCCGAAGCGGCGTTTATCGATGTAGTGGCTGGCACCGTCCAAGACGCGAAGATAGTGGACACCCCAGACGGGGCCGTCATTCCGGGCGTCATCTGGAACGGTAAGCCCATCCTCCTGAGCATTCAACCCGGGGAAGACCGCGTGAAGCAGCATTGATTGCGGGATGATTAGACAGACAGTGGACAAAGGAGACAGGAGATGAGAGTAGTATTCGTCGCGCTCGACACAACTCGGCCGGACCGTCTGAGTTGTTATGGTCATCACAACCCGACCACACCCAACATAGACAGACTGGCGGAGCGGGGGGTTATATTCGAGAACGCCTACGCGTCTGATGTGCCTACACAGCCATGCTTCACCTCAATCTTTTCCGGCAGAAGAGGGGTCAAGACACGGATCGTCACGCACGGGCAGCCGGAAGAGGAGATTCTAGAGCCGAAGGTGCCTTTCTTCACAGAGGCACTGGCCATTGAGGGGATACAGACGGCGGCGGTTAGCACGCTCTACAGTTTTCGTTCGTGGTTTGCGCGCGGGTTCCAGCACTATATCCGGCCGAAGTACGCCGCCGGCGTGCAAAGGGTGATCGCAGACGACATAAACGAGCAGGCTTTGCCCTGGCTGCGGGCTTATGGACAGAAGGACTTCTTCCTGTTCCTCCACTACTGGGACCCGCACACCCCATATCACCTGATCCCCGAGGAATACTGGGATATGTTCTATGACGGTGACCCGTACGATCCCGATAATAGAAGTCTCGACGCGAACAAGGAAATACCGGCCTGGTGGAACTTCAAGAAGTGGACGGTGAACGCGCTGGGTGACGGCAAGAGAGAGATAACCGACATAGAGTACGTGCTTGCCCGTCATGACGCCTGTGTGAAGTACGTCGATGATAAGATCGGGGAGGTGATCGAGGTGCTTGACAGAATGAAGGTGCTGGAGGACACGCTGTTCGTCTTCTTCTCGGATCACGGCGAAGCCTTCACCGAGCACGATTGCTCCATAGATCACGTCAGTTGCTACGAGGAAGTATGTCACGTTCCGCTGATACTCAGCCATCCGTCGATGGCCTCGGGCGGGAAGAAAGTGGAATCTCTCGTCCAGATGATCGACGTGGCTCCAACGATTCTCGAGGCCTTTGACGTATCAGTTCCGGAACAGTACCAGGGCAGAAGCCTGTGGCCAATCATCCGCGGCGAAACTGATAAGCTCTACAACACAGTGTACTGTAATCAGGGGCTCTGGCAGACGAACCGGATGATCCGGACCGATCGATGGGCTCTTATCAAGAACGTAGACACGGGGGTTTGGGATAAGCCCGCAACGGAACTGTTCGACATGAAGAACGACCCGAAACAGACGAAGAACCTATGTGAGTCTGAATCGGATGCGGCGGCGCAACTCGAACTCAGAATGGCAAGATGGCTCGAGGGGCAGCTCGGGGCACGGCCCGACCCGCTGTGCGTCTGTGCGGAGAGAGGTTTTGCGGGAAGCCGGATGCGTGAGGCCCAGCAGAAAGGGAACAGGTAGGAGCGAATGAAGCAGAGCGCGGGGAAGAGAATAGGCCAGTTGGTGCTTCCGAGAATTGAAGACGCGAAAATTGTGGCCGAGCCAAACGGGGCGGGCAAGGGCTTCTGGGTGGGAGGCCCGTCGGCAACCTATGATAGCGAAAAGGAGTGTTTCTACCTTTTCTGGAGAGAGAGGGTAGCCCGTGAGAGAGGAATCAAGGCCGTAATAGCGAGAAGCGAAGACGGGGAGCGCTATGCTCCCATCTGGAGCGTGGAGAAATCAGAGCTTGATGCGATCTCCATCGAGCGCGCTGCCCTGGTGAAGACCGAAGCCGGGCTGTACCGGCTGTACATAAGCTACGAGGACTCCGACGACAACCGCTGGAAGATAGACGTCATAGAGGCGCCCGAGCCGGAAGGCTTCAGGCCCGCATCGCGCCGGAGAGTGATCGAGCCGGAAGACCTTGGGGTGCAGTGGACCAAGGATCCTTACGTTTTGAAGGCTGGGCACCTTTGGTATATGTATGTGCACGTTCGGGAATTGAGCGGGAGAAAGAACACTTCCCTTGCGGTGAGCGACGACGGGATTGCGTTCCGATGGCTCGGCAAGATCATGGAAGGCAGCGGATGGGACGCTTACTGTGTGAGGCTCTCAACGGTGCTTCACGTCGCTCCTATGTTCTTTGCATTCTACGATGGCGCAACTGTAGAGGGAGAGAACTGCGAAGAGCGAACCGGCCTGATGCAGAGCTTCGACCTGAAGCACTTCGAGCGGGTGACCGCCGCTGACCCAATCTTGACGTCGCCCGAGGGAAGCACTTCACTGAGATATGTAGAAGCGCTGCCGGTTCACGGAGGGATTCGGTACTGGTTCGAGTACTGCCGGGCTGATGGCTCGCACGATTTGCGAACGGTGCTGTCGCCCGGCGAGTGAACGCTCACCGGCCACCCGTGATGGCCTCGCTGGCCTTCCGTGTTCTCGCAGCGACGTCCGATATTCTCACTGTGGTCATTTCCGTGAGCGCTGTCATGAGCGTGTCGTTGAGCGGACTCGACCAACTCCCGGGAATTCCGTCCGAACCCAACATCGCGCCAATTATGGAGCCCGCCGTGGCACCGTTGCAGTCGGTATCGAGGCCGCACATCACAGCTATTGAGATGGTTTGGGTGAAATCCTTCTTCCCGTGAAGGAGTGCAAGCACGACGCAGGCGGCGTTGTTGATGGTGTGGACGGTATGATAGTGCCCATACTCAGCCATCACTCGCTCCCACGTGTCCTGCCACGAGGAATCAGATGTCGACCACTCAATCGTATTGCGCACTGCCTCGGCCAGACGGGAATCCGAAGGGATCTCCGACAAGCCAATCTGCAGGATTTCCTCAACGTCGTCGGAGGCAAGAGCCGCGGCAATGACGGCCGCCATGAACATCTCTCCGTAGATGCCGTTCTTCACGTGTGAGATACGCGCGTCCTGGAAAGCGATTTCAGCCGCACGTTCGGGCTCACCGGGGCAAACGTAGCCCCACAGGTCGGCGCGAATCTGCGCCCCAATCCACTCGCGGTACGGATTGACGACAGTCGCGGACAGCGGAGGGAGGATGCCGTTAACGAAGTTGCGATAGGCGGCGCGCTCGGCGGTGTAGACCTTATGATAGGGAAGGTGGTCCAGCCACTCGCTGACGAAATCCGCCGAAGTAGGTGGGCGGGAAACGGTCTCGAGAACGTGGAGCGCCAAGAGCGGGTAGTCTGTATCGTCGTCGCGAACGGAACAGTCAATGCCGCCGCGCGTCACGCTCTTGTAGTAGCGCCAAGGCTGCTTGAGCTCCTCCGACTTGAAGGACTCAGGCGGGAAGTAGCCGTCAAGGGGATAGGCACCAACTCGTCTGAGGACCTCCTCGATTCGGCGACGGTGCCAGCCCTCGACGGGCTTGCCAAGCATGCATCCTGCGCAACGCCCCAACCACGCGCCGTGGATCTTGTTGCGCAGCTCCGATTCATCGATCGAGGCTTCCTTTGACCTAGGACCGTCCGGCCTTGCAGCTTTGATCTCACCTAGATCACTGGGCTCGTGATACGGGAAATCCGCGGCCAGGGACAGGTCTTCCAGTTCGCGGAATAGCTTCTCCGCCCTGCCCTTCCCTTCTTCCTCAGATAGGGACTCGACCTCCAGAATCTCTTGATCGAGGTGTCCTACGTCGCATCCCTCTTCCTTCCTCTGGTTGAACTCCATCTTCAGTAGCTGGGGGGTGATGATCCGAATCTGCATGTTTCCTCCTTCTAGCAAGGAACCTTCGCCTGCAAGCGGGGGCTGCGAATTTCGGCGAGCCGGCAACTTCGCTGTGGCTCTGAGGGTCAGTGAGCACCCGAACCGGGAAGCGCGAACGGCGGTCAGCGCGGCACCACCTGCTCAAATCGCGACAGCCTGCGGGCGATCTCTCTCCGCTGAAATTCTGAAAGTGCCTCGCAGCGCTGGAGCTCGTACAACCACTCATGGGCCACGCTCAGATGCTCCCGCAAAGCGTCCTCGAGGGCGCTAACAACGCGCGCCCGGAGCCTGGCTATGGAGTTGGAGCGACGACCAAGAACCGGCCTCGATGCAATGACGCCGAGGGTCTTGAGAATAGCCTCGCGCTCCTCTGGAGCAAGACCCCTTTCGACAAGTCGCCTTCGGAGAAGAGTTTCGGCTACTTTGCGGGCAGCCGACCCCAACTCAACAGAATCGCCGTCCAGTAGGAAGAGCTTCGCCAACGCTCTGACCACGGACAGCCTGCCCAGGCCTTCGGACAGTGCACGCGCTATCCGGACCCTGTCCTGCGTGGGAAGGGATCGCTCGGACGCGATTTCGCCAAGTGCGTCCGCAAGAGTGGCGACGTTTGCAGGCCCCCAGACTTCTTCCCATTCATGGATGCGCTTCCACTTCTCCAAGAATGAGTCGATGATCCTCTTGCGCAGCACGCTGTCAGCCCCAGCCGCCACACATATTCGCTGCAGACCCTCTATGGATGCCGGGAGCATTTCGTTGTAGGCTTTCGCCTCGGGCCCAATATCCAGGACGGTACCATCCTCCGTCTGTCGCTCGTGCAGCAGCTCTTCCGGGAGCTTGCTCTCAAAAAGGGCCAACAGAGAGTTCGCGATGTCTACTCTCACCTGCAGGGACACCATGGGATTCGAGGCAAGCCACCCAAGCCCGTCGGCTGCCTGGAACGGGAACTCACTGTGTCGGAGGCTGCTGCGGAGCAGTTCATCGGCACTCTGCACGGATCGAGGTTTCACGAAGCCTCTGCTGCAAAGCTGCCCCAGCACAATCATTGGGGTGCCGCTGGCAACGCCGGACTTAATGAGCCTAAGGCAAAATGCAGCCACCTCCTCAACCAGTTTTTCTTCCCGATCTGTAGCAGACGACATCGACGCCACGATCTCGCCGAGAGCACGCAACGCCCTCAGCCTGCCGGGTGCTTCTCCCCGCCGCTTCGAGTAGTCAACGATAGGGCCCAGCGCCGCGGGGCCCAGCGAGACGAGAGCTTCGTCAATCTGCTCAAGGCTCCGCTCCATCAGCGCCGAGTCCAAGCCGCGAAGCAGCTCACGGGCAATCCTTTGTCGAACCTGCGTGGGGAATCGCTCTTCGGTGAGACAGGCAAGGCCAAGCAGCGAGACGCGGTCCGCGTCTGAGCCAGTGGCCAGAAGGTCCACCACCGCCTCGCCCATGGTACGCAGCGCCCTTTCGGAAAGCTCGTCCTGCCTGCAGAGCATATCGATAAGCCTGAAGATGGGCAGTCGCGTATCAGGGGGTGTCAGGGAGATCATCTGGACAGCAGGATTAACGGAGGCTTCCCCAAGACGGGTCGCAAGTACCCTAAGTTGCCAGCATTCCGGATCCAGTTCACGGAACTTCAGCGACTCGACAACAACCAAGCGGGCGAGTTCGTCGGCACTAACATCAGGCGGCATGGAAGCCGCTACGGCGGAGAGCAGAGCGGCACGAACCTTCGGTTCATCTATGTCGGTGAGACGTTGCCACAGAACGCTCCCGGCCTTCTGGGGCGATGCCTGTGCAAGTTCGGAGAGCACCTCTCGTGCAGCCTTACGCTCGAAGATATCTGAGTCAGCGAGCACGGCAACAAGCTGGCCCGTGGCGTCGGCGACAAATCGCTCATCAGCAACCACGACATCGGATAGTCCGCGAATTGCTTCGATAAGTTCCGCGCGGGCGCTCCTGAAGGACTCTTCCCCGAGGGCCTTTGACACCACGACAAGAGTGACGGCCCGCTCCAGAAACTTCCCTTGGCTCGCGAAGCGGCCAAGCGCCCTAGCCGCGATCCGTTTCTCACCTGCCTCGCCTTGGAAGAGTTTGCGAATGTTCTGGACCATGCCGGCGTCCAGACCCAGAGCGCCCAGCGCTCGTGTTGCCTCGACCCGCACTTCGGTAGAGTCATCAGCGAGGACTGAGACAAGGAGCCGACCCTTTTCATCTGCTGACATTTTGGAGTACGAGAGTTTCCTTATGGCCTCGATCTTCGCTTTCGGCTCGGCGCTGGTGAGGATGCTGAGCTTCAGGGCATCGACTTCCTCGTCAGGCACCAAGTCGTCCCCTGCAGCAGCTTCAGAGAGGTCACCTTCATGGAAGGGAACGGCCACTGCCCCTGAAGCAGAGGGATGCTCCTCCCAAACAGCCTCTGCCTCCACTTCGTCCCTCAGCGCCAGTATGCGAAGGTCCTGCTGATTCAATATGCAGAGCTGGTTGCGCCGAAGGAAATCGTCCAGACCCGCCCCATGTGCGAGGCGTTTGAGCTCGCTCGTATTCAGCGTCTCGGCGTACTCGAGTATGCCGGGGGATAGGAGGATGTTCTCCATGTCGGGCTCGGAACTTGCCAACTCAAGGACTGCCTCGCTGAATCCCAGTCGCTTGGCCATGAGCGCGCCGATTCGAGCGGTGAGACGGCTGGAAAGCCCGAATCTCCGCTGGAGTTCCTCTCGCGGTAAGTGCACAGCCTGCACCAATTTATGCCTCCTCCAAAGCGAGAATATCACTAATCGCGGCCCGTTTCAAGGCAGGCGGCAACGGAGTGACAGGAGAGGGCATCCCTGGCTGTACGCTGCGTGTGTGGAACCGGGAACGAGTGCTACCGTGCCTGCGTCTCGCGCAGCTTCTGCCTCGTGGAAGCCATGGCTACCGCGAGCCTGATGGCTTCTTTCATGGAGCGCGGGTCCGCAGTTCCCTTTCCGGCAATGTCGTAGGCCGTTCCGTGGTCAGGCGAGGTGCGGATAATAGGAAGGCCCAGAGTTACGTTGACCCCTGTCTCGAAGGCCACGAGCTTCAGGGGCGCGATGCCCTGGTCGTGATACATGGCCACAACGGCGTCGAATTCCCCTTTCCAGGCCTTGTGAAGCAGCGTGTCAGCAGGGAACGGGCCGCTGCAGTCGATGCCCTTCGCCCGCGCCTGCTCTATTGCAGGGACAATATCCTTGGCTTCTTCATCCCCGAAGAGCCCGCCCTCGCCGGCATGGGGGTTCAGGGCGCAGACACCGATCTTCGGACTGGGTATCCCCATCAGATCGGAGAGGCCAGCGTTAAGTATGGTCAAGGTCTGCAGAACATCGGAGGGCGTTATGAGCGAGGGGACATCCTTGAGAGCCACATGGCTAGTAACCATAGCTACGCGGAGGCCGTCGCCCACAAGCATCATCACCGCGCGGGGAGAATCGGTCAGGTGCGCGAGAAGCTCCGTGTGCCCCTGGAACTTGTGTCCCGACGCCCAGAGCGCTTCCTTGCTGATGGGGGCGGTAACCATGGCATCGCACACATGAGAAAGGCATAACTCAGTCGCACGTTTTATCCAAAGAGCAGAGGCGTTTCCCCCTTCCGGCGTAGCCTTCCCAAGAGAACGCTCGTTCCAATCGAGCCTTGCATCATCCAGAATAGAGAGTTCCTCCGGAGCGGCATCTTCCGGTTTATCGACTGCCCTCGCCGACCACTGGATTCCAGCGCGGGAGGCATTCCACTCAAGCGCCCGTCGCGAGCCAAGCACCAGGTAACCGGCGAGCGCCCTGATCTTGCTGTCCGCCAAGCTCTTAAGCACTATCTCAGGGCCGATTCCATACGGGTCACCCATAGTAACCGCAATGACCATCAACGGGTCTCCACGTTCGCGCACAGGAAGAAAACTAACGACAGGCGCAGGCGATGTCAAGCGGAACCGTTGCCGCAGGAGTGTCGTCTTGATAGACTTGCGTCTCCCGCAGTAGCTCAACAATGTGATTTGGAGGCTATACGAGATGCCGATAGCGACAATCGAATGGGTGGGGGGCGTAGACGGGGTGGCGAAGCTCGTGGACCAGACGAAGCTGCCAGGAGCACTGGAGTTCATGGAGTGCGCCGACGCTGAGTGCATGTGGGAGGCCATAAGGCGGCTGAGTGTGCGGGGCGCGCCTGCGCTGGGGATTGCCGGGGCCCTGGGAGTCCTTCTGGGCATCAGGGGCAAGAGCTTCCGCAACCCGGAAGAGGTTGTAGCAGAGGTGGAGAACGTCGCTGAATACCTTGGGACCTCGCGGCCGACGGCGGTCAATCTGTTCTGGGCTCTCGACCGCATGGGGAAAATCGCCAAGAATGGCTCTGATCTGGGCGTGCCTGAACTGCGTGAGAGGCTTCTGCGCGAGGCGCTGGCGATAATAGAGGAAGATAGGAGAACTTGCCGAAGCATCGGGAGGAACGGGGCGGAGCTGCTTCCGGATCCGAGCACAGTCCTCACTCACTGCAATGCCGGAGGGCTTGCGACGGCGGACTACGGGACGGCGCTGGGAGTGATCTTCGCAGCAAAGGAGATGGGCAAGACGGTATCGGTCTTCGCGGACGAGACGCGGCCCCTCTTCCAGGGGGCCAGGCTGACGACGTGGGAACTCATGCAGGCTGGAATAGACGTGACGTTGATTTGCGACAATACGGCCGGATGGACAATGAAGACCAGAAAGATCGACTGCGTCGTGGTCGGAGCGGACAGGATTGCCGGGAACGGCGATACGGCCAACAAGGTCGGCACTTATTCCCTAGCTGTCCTCGCAAGGGAGCACGGAGTGCCCTTCTACGTCGCTGCGCCGATATCCACCATAGACCCTGCGACGACGACCGGGGATGAGATCCCGATCGAAGAGAGGAGCGGAGACGAGATAACCTGCCCATGTGGCGTCGCCATTGCACCAGAAGGGGTCAAGACGTTCTCGCCAGCTTTTGACGTGACACCTAACTCGTACATCGATGTGCTGATCACCGAGAAGGGAGTAGTTCACAATCCTGATAGGAAGCGGATATCCGCTCTGCTGAGTTCCAGCTAGGGCTTGGGAGTCGGGTAGAGCAAGACCTTGACGGCAGACCTGGTGGAAGCGGCGTCGAAGGCCGCAAGGCTACCCGAAAGCGGGTAACGATCTGTGATCAGCCTGGTCACCTCGATCGTGTGCTCCTCCAGCAGAGACAGCGCTTTGTGCAGAGGGCCGCATCGAGAACCCACGACCGTGACCTCGTTCACCACAAGCGGGGCCAAGTTCAGACTTGCCTTGGCGGCGACTGTGCTCTTCATGACGATGGTACCCCTTGGCCGGACGAGCCGAAGGGCCTCATCAAATCCGCTGGCGGACCCGGTGCAATCGACCACCATGTCGAAACGTTCCGCGGTGCCTTCTCGGGCGATGATTGCCTTGACGGTGGTGCCTTTCAGCAGAGACAGCTTTTGCTCATGATTTCCGATGCATGTTACTGAAGCGCCCGTCTGCGCGAGAGCCTGCGCTACCAAGAGACCGAGGCGCCCATCCCCGAGAACCGCGACGTTAGCACTCTCGTGGACCCTGACCTGCTCCATGATCTCCAGAGCGGCTGCCAGGGGTTCACTGAAGACGGCCTCATCGTCGGACACGGACTCCGGCACAACCTTCAGATTTGCCTCAGGGAGACAGAAGTACTCGGCGAACACACCGTCGCGGCCCAGAATCCCGAGGACGGTGCGGTGGGGGCAGTGGTTCGAAAGGCCACGCCTGCAAGAATCGCACTCGTGGCAGGGGCAGTTTATGTCGCCGACCACCCTCTTTCCCAGTAGCGCAGGGGAGTCGGCTTCCTCGACGATGCCGACGAACTCGTGGCCGAGGACGCCGCGGAAGTTCATGTAACCGCGGGTGATTTCCAGATCGGTGCTGCAAATCCCGGCAAGCGTCATTCGGATGAGGGCTTCACCGAGGGCCCTGCTGGGCCTAGGGTAGTCATCCGCGTAGGAGAGTTCACCGTCGTAAACCAGCGCTTCCAAAGAAATACCCTCTACTGCGTCGCGTACTTGACCGAAAAAACTAACGAAGCTAGGATACCAATAAAGGAGGTAAGTGGCAATGAACAGGCGTCTAGGGGGCAAGCTCGGCATCGCCGGTTGCTGTGGACTGGCATTATGTTTTCTGCTAGTCCAATTCGCAGTTGCACAGCTGGAGGTAGGCAAGGCTGTCGAGTTGTCCCTCAACAGCGGCTGGTCGGTGAAGGGCAGAGTGCTGAAGATCTCAACAGACTCGGTTACTCTGGATGTAGCGCCTGGCGCTGCGGCTTTCACCGGGACGCTGACTGTGGCAAGCGATTCGATCACCTCCGTAAGGCCGATTGACGAATTGCCTCTTCTGAAGGTGACCACCCCTGCGCCGCACCCCCCGAAGAGCGCGCAGGAAGCGCCGCCCCCTACCCCGCCCCCATCTCCGGGTAAGCCATCTACGGAACCTGAGCGCCATGAATTGCTAAAGAAATTCCCTCCGGAAGATGGGTGGGGCAAGGAGAAGCTCGAGAACATCAAGTGGCGACGGGTCATACTAGGACTGTTCCCCTCCCCGGAGGAGAAGGAATTCATCGAAGCTTTTGATGCATGGGAGAAAGCGTGGGAAGCAGAGGAGAAAGAAAAGGCAATTCTGGAAGAGGTGAAGGCAGACAAGGAGGAGGAAGGTGAGGGCAAGAAAAGCGAGAAGGAAGAGGGAACAGAGGAGCCGACACAGCAGGCTCAGCCATGATCTGCTGCATATCGTGAAGTCTTAGCCGCAAATCAGCTCGAGAGGAGTTCAAACTTCTCTCTCGAAGATATCCGTGGCAGTCGCCCATCGGACATTCTCTGTCTCCAAGGATATGAGAACTGTGAGCGCAAAGAGAAGTGGCCAAATGGACTTCGCCAGAGCTAGAGAGATTGTGCTCGCGGCTTGCGAACCTTTGGATTCCGAGCGAGTTCAGCTCTTGGGTACGCTTTGGCGAACACTGGCCGAGGACATCGTGTCCAATGACGACGTGCCAGCCGCGGATAACTCCGCCATGGATGGGTTTGCGGTGATGTGCGCGGACACAGCGGAAGCGAGTGATAATAACCCCGTTCCACTGCGAATCGTGGGAGAAGTTGCGGCGGGATCATCTCCGGGGGTAACAGTGGGGCCGTGCGAGGCCGTGAGGATCATGACAGGCGGCGTCATGCCCGGCGGCGCAGATGCGGTTGTCGTTTTGGAACAGGTTCAGGAACGGGACGGAGACGTTCTCGTTTTTTCGGCCGCAAGGCCCGGGCAGAACATCCGGCGCATAGGGGAGGACATCAAGAAGGAAGAGATCGTCTACAAGCGCGGAGAGTTCGTCGGACCCGCAGAGCTTGGGGTGCTGGCCTCCCTGGGTTATGCGCAGGTCAGCGTTTCCCGCAGGCCCGTTGCCGCAATCTTGACCACTGGCAACGAACTGATCGAGGTCAGCGAAGAACTATCGCCAGGACGCGTGAGAAGCAGCAACACATACACGCTGTTCGGCCAGATTAGGGAGGCCGGGGGAGAAGCGCGGATACTCGGCAATGCGGCCGACGCGGAGGTGGACTTAGAAAGGATGATGATGGAGGGCGTCGAGGCGGACCTCCTAATAACCAGCGGAGGGATATCGGCGGGCAAGTATGACCTAGTGCCAAAGGTCGTGGCGGGAATCGGGGAGGTGCTTTTCCACGGTGTTGCCATGAAGCCGGGCAATCCAATGTCCTTCGGAAGAATCGGCGGCACGCTGTGGTTCGGCCTGCCGGGCAACCCGGTGGCCTCTATGGTGTGCTTCGAGGAGTTCGTGCGCCCAGCTATCCTGAAGATGATCGGGAGGCGGAGTGTTCACAGGCCTGAAGTGAAGATTCGTTGTGGAACTGACATCAAGCAGTCGCCCGGCAGGGCGCATTTCATGAGAGCGGTTGTCCAAATGGAGAATGGAGAGCCGTTCGCCTATCCGGCCAGGGAGCAGGGATCGGGGATCTTGACTTCGGTGTCGTTGGCTGACGGCCTGCTTGTGGTGGAGCCCGGAGAAGGAGTGATTCCCCGGGGAACCGAACTCACAATGCGGGTTATTCGAGAGGACAGGTACCTGCGAAGGGTAGGACGAAGCAAGGACCTCGGCAATTGATGGTTCTTGAGCAACCGGGCAAGGCGGAAACTGCAACTGTGGGGCGCACGGCGGTGTAACGTTCAGAAGGCTTCCGCAGCTATTCCGCGATTATCGCGTCATTGGGACAGACTTCCGCGCAGGCGCCGCAGTCAACGCAGGCTTTGGGGTCAATCTCGTAGATGGGATCGCCTTCTTTGATCGCATCGGCCGGACATTCGTCCACGCAGATTCCGCAGGCGACGCAGTTCTCGGTGATTCTGTGAGGCAAACCGTGTCACCTCCCTTCCCAGCACGCTCGGCGAGGCCCTGCAAAATACCGCGATGAAGCATGGTCAGGAACAGGCCCAGGAAGAAGAACCTATACCGAGTCAACGCGAGCGACTTCTGGCACCCGGTCTTTCAAGCCGCGTTCCACTCCCTGCTTCAGCGTGATTTGCGCCATGGGGCATCCACCGCATGCGCCGGTAAGCTTCACCTTGACCACGCCATCTTCGCTCACATCGACGAGTTCAACGTCGCCCCCATGCGCCTGAAGTGCAGGCCGTATCTCCCCCAGGGCTTTCTCAACTTCCTCTCTCATCTGCAGAATCCTTTCTTCTACTCAGCTTTCCGGTTCTGATAGGGTGCGCAAAGCGGCGGATGCCGCATCTCCCTGCCATTCTACCAACCAGGCTCCCGGCTGGAAATGTCCTACATGTAATTCCACAGGACGCAGGACAATAATTTCCTATCGGTCTACTCTAGAATCATAGCACGTGTATGACCAATCCGCAACAGCGAAGCGACCTTCGCGAGAACTCGAAGAAGAACAGCAGCCAGATCGCATCGCATGACAGATGAGTCCCGTTGCCTTCCGGGGAAGGTGGCCGACGCGTTTCCCCCAGACGGAGCGTCAACTCACGGCGATTGCGCTGCTTCCCTCGGTGAAGGGTCGAGGCCGAGATTGACCAAGAAGGATGTTGCAGATAGACTATAGGATTCGGGTCCGAAGGCGGCCCTTACCGCACGCCACGACCATTCACTTGCAGCTGGGAGGAACCAATGGGAGCGCAGATGATGAGAGGAGCTAACATCCCAGGCATGAAGCATTTCTCCGAGCCGATCATACCTGACGTGTCGAAGTACGAGGTCATCGCAACGCCCGATGTTCTGGAGGACAGGAACTGGACAGGCGCTCCCTCAGCGACGTGCGATACAGACGGGAACATCTGGCTGTCCTATCGCGACAGGACCAAGGTCAAGCGCGGCGGTGAATTGATCATCAGTCGCTCCAAGGACGGGGTATCGTTCGAAGAGGTCAAGGTGATACGCCAGGAGGACTTCGCAGGGCGGAAGCTCAGTTCTATTGAGCGCTGCTCGCTCTTCACCGACCCGTGGACAGGCCTTTTCAAGCTCTATATGGCCATAGACCTGGAATTCAGGAATTGGGTGGTAGTCAAGCTGGACGACGTGGAGAAGCCGGAGCAATTTGACGCATCAACAGCGCAAGTAGTCCTGGAGCGCTCTGGGTACGGAAGTGATTCGAAGAGTGTGAAGGATCCCTTCATCATGACAGTGGGCAGGCAGTACTACATGTTCTATATAGGTAACAGCACTCGGTGCGAACTCCCGCACCTGGCAACGTCGGTTGACGGGGTAAGCTGGAAGAGGTCCGATGGGAACCCGCTGATGGCAGGCACGGGGTGGCACGAGTTCTGCTTGCGCATTGCGTGCGTAATGCCGTTGGCGCAAGGATACGCTGTCTTCTATGAGGGGGCGTCGCTGAACGACCACGAGAAAATCTACAACATCCGAACGGGACTTGCCTACTCTCCCGACCTGCGGACGTTCACGGACCTGACTCCGGTCGAGCCGATACTGCAGTCCCCGACCCCGGGCAAGTGCTGGGCGGTTCGGTACATGGATTACGTGATGCTGGGGGATCGAGTCCTGTTTTACTATGAGGCGGCGCGACCGGACGACGCCTTCGAGCTGCGAGTGTCGGAGGTGAAGCTGTGACCGACGCAGCGACTGCGTTGGGATTCAGCCATCTGCGTGCATCGGGAACCCCTTGAGCGGCAAGCGGCCGCGGGAGTAGAGAATGCCGGGGAGAAAGAGGATAGTCTACACCATTCCACAACAGCACTTCGATCCTGTCTGGCGAAAGCCGCCGGAGCAGTACAGGGAATGGCAGTTCAATTTCATCACGAAGTTCCTGAACATCTGCAAGAA
>Ga0180438_10006121_pt1 | contig 16426 bp, 14 predicted proteins | sample SS_ome_12_FD_132455 | JGI IMG/M metagenome (GOLD analysis project Ga0180438, IMG submission 132455) | Hypersaline lake sediment archaeal communities from the Salton Sea, California, USA - SS_3_D_2 metaG | ecosystem: Environmental > Aquatic > Non-marine Saline and Alkaline > Hypersaline >...
ATGGCATCTTATGGCATGGGATCCATGGCAAGGGAATTTATAAACATGGCTTTTACAGCTACAGTATTCTTTTATTACGAAGCAGTAGTTGGTCTAGACGTGTGGATCGTATTCTTATCCATATTTTTATTCGCAATCTACAATATGTTTAACGATCCAATAATCGGATATTTAACTAATCGCCCATTTAAATTTACTCAGAAATGGGGGCGCCGATTTCCATGGTTATTAATAGGTGGCATCCCTCTTGCATTGAGTTATATCATAGTATTTACACCTCCGATTACAGATCCAGTGTCTGGACAATGGTTTTTATTTGCATGGTTACTACTTACAGCATGTCTTTTTGACACGTTTCATTCGTTATATTTTGTAAATTTTATGGCCTTATTTCCTGAAAAGCATCGATCAAGTAAAGAACGAAGAATTGCTAGTGGTATTTATATTCCAATAGGTGTAGTTGGAGTTGCTTTAGGAGCTTTAGTTCCCCCTCTGGTATTCAAATATCCGGGTCAAGCCCCTCATGATCAAGTTTTATTCTCTTTTATCGTCCAAGGTATAGTCGTAGGGCTAATATGTCTTCTTGGAATATTACTCGCAATTCCTGGATTTAAAGAGGATAAGGAAATGATCGATAATTATCTAATGATTTATGAAAAAAATCCACAAAGAGACTCTTTTTTTAAATCCTTAAAAGGCGCTCTCAAACAAAATTCTTTCATAATATATATGATTATTTATACTATGTACCAATCTCAGATTGTCACGATGCAGAATTCGATTAATTATGCTGTTACTTATGTTATTGATCAACCCGCAGGTTTAACGATTAATCTAATGGCGACCCTTATCTTTGCAGCATTTCTTGTGGGAGTAATTGTGGCAACACCTATATGGGTTAAAATTTCTCACAAAATGAATAACAATAAAAAAGTAATGTTGATTTCATCTTTATTCTTAGGAATATTCGCACTGCCTTTACTATTTTTGACAAACTACTGGGCAGTTGTAATTAATATGTTAATTTGGGGTATCTTTGGACTTTCAGGGTTTTGGTTTATGATTTTTCCAGTCATGTCCGATGTAATTGATGAGTCTGTAGCAATCACGGGAAAACGAGAAGAGGGAATTTATAGTGGATTTTCACAGTTTTTCGCTCGGTTAGGTATAGTTGCTCAAGCAATTACATTTGCGCTAGTACATTATTTTACTGGATTTATAGAAGGGGGTGCACCAAGCGTTCAGCCTCAATCTGCTGTAGTTGGAATTCAGATACATTTAGGATTAATTCCCGCAATATTTATATTTATAGGGGCTTTTTTCTTCTGGAGATATTATAAGTTAACTCCGGATAAGATACAAGAAAACCAAGATAGAATAATGAGTTTAGGTATAAAATAAAATAACTTTATTTTTATTTTTTAATATTTTGAAATTAATAATGGTTTTAATCGTATTTATTATCTATAATCTCTACAAATTTTAGACAAACATCTAAAAAATTCATTAATATATTCTTGTTTATGTTGTTTGGTGCATCATTCATTGAATGCCAATTTACTGCTTTATTTTTTAAATGTTCCATTCCCATTAATGCTGAAGCTTTGTATCCCTTGTGAATATATCGACACGCATCACAGGATCCAATCTTAAGGCGTCCAGATCGTATGTCAATTAATGTAGGATTATCCCTTTTTACTTCAGTATGAGCCTCTCGTAACATATCATTAATCTCGACATCATATACAGCCTGATGCATATCTCGTTCAATAAGAAACATGTCTTCTGCTGCACCACAACACTCTAATACTACAGTATATGAGTTATCAAGAAGGCCTAAAGCCCCATATTTTTCTACAAATGCTTCAGCGCCTCTATCTCCAACTTCCTCACTTCCTTGTGACCCCACCCAAACCTCTATGTTTTTAGGCTTATTTTGAGCTAAATATTTTCCAAGCGCAATTACCACCGCGCTTGCTGATAAATTATCATTAGCACCAAGAACAACAGCATTTCCAAGAAAACCTTTTATAGTCCAAATAAAAAAGGGAAAGATTATAATTAGGGAAAAGAAGTATATTAAATCAACAATAGTCCAAGTAAAAAGATAATACTCATAAATCGAATATACTCCAGAATTAAGACCAGAGCCAATTAATTTCCATGTCGAAAAAATTATTGTGTGAATAAGATAATATATTCCTAAGATTGCAATATATTTCCGTGCTTTTGGTGAATAACTAGCAATATTCATTTCTTTAGCACTATCGGTATGCCCTTCGAAGATGAGTCTAAATTTTATCTCCTCAGATGGTTTAATAATGCCAAACACATTACTTGATTTCTTTTTTTTAAAAAAGGGCCAAATCCAACCCTTCATTAACATTAATTCCGAATAGAGTACCCAAAATGCTAATCCAATGAATATTGCAGCAAAAATTGGAATTGGAAACCTAAAAGGGATAAAAAATGGTGCTAGAACACCAAAAACTGTAGCAACCTTTATTAATCCTTGAGGATACATCCCAGGGCGAGTATAAAATTCATCTATAAAGGTCTTATCGCAATATTTATCTAATTCCTCTTTTATCCATTCATTTACCTTCCGTTCAGCTTCACTACAAGAGTACCTTGGACCAAATCTATTACAAATTGTTTCTACAAGATTATACATATAATCTGAATAAGAATCATCAACTTTCATAACACAATACCTAATAATAATATATCTAAATTCTATAATAATTATCTATTGTAATTAAATTAGATTTTTTTTGTAGAATGTGGTAAATAATATAATATTAATACTATTTAATTTTATAAAAGCTTAATATGAATGATATTAAAAACTTTGTTGAAGATTTGGGGATAGTTGCGTTTGAGGCAAATATAAAAATTGCTGGAATTGCAGTTATGTCTGATTTAGGAAGAATAGTATTTCAGACAACGAATTGGGATTTAATTGATCAAACTAAAGCGATATTGGATTTAATTAAGGGTTTAAATTCAATTGTTTTAAGCGGGCAAACTTTTCAAGTAATCGAGAGAAATAGTAATGGAATTATTGCAAAAAGTGAAAGTGGAATGGGTTCTTTAATATTCGCTCCTTTTCAGGGAGGCTCGCTTATATCATATGCCATGCCTCAAACAGATCTGGTAAAAGCATTAGATTTTCTAAAAAATTATGCTGTGAAACTTAAAGGTAAAGTTTAACCTTTAAGACAATTCTCAGAAGCCTCAAAAACTTTGTTTATGATTAAATTTTACTACTTTTATAACTGATTGAAAAGAAAAAAGAATTATATAATACTGTAAAAAAATCTTTTTAATGAAAATGTTTTGGTTTAAGCTTATATTTTTATTTTCGTTCTCCCATGAGTTATATAAAACTTTACATTAAAAATTATTTCAGAGGATTTTATATGGCAAAATGGGACGGACTGCTTAAAAAGAAATCTGCTTACTTGATTGTAGGCATTGCGATTATATGTTTTATTTTAGGTCCGCTTTTGGGTGTTTTTCTCAAAAAAACATATGTTTATCAAGCGAAGCCTGAAGTTATTCAAGAAGATAGTGTATCTGGGATTACAAGAGCTTTTGCTCAACCTGTAACTATTGCTAAAGACCAAAAATTAATCATTGAAATTGCTGAATTTTATCCAAATAGTACAGTTACTTTAAAGATTTTGGCGAAAAGTACTTATGAATCTGCGGTAATAGCAAATAGTACACCAGGTAGTATATCTGGATTAGAGTTTGTATATTCGGTATTTGGGTGGGGAACTAGCCCCTCTGGGGGTACTCAGGGTGCTACTGCACTTGGCTTACCTACTAACGGTCTTTACCTCTATATTGAATTTATGGGAACGAGAAGTGGGGATGCCTTAATATCATGGCCAGGAGATTATGTAGTTATAGTGTATGGATACAATACTGGGGGTCCAACAGATCTCAATGTTTCATTTGATATCTCGATTGCTGTTGATGGTCCAGGAGATGAATTATCAAACATATTTATCCTTGTTGGCATTGTCTTGCTTATCTTTTACTTTATTGCCGCTGTTATAGTAATATTACGAAAAAATTATTTTAGGTGATAAAAATGGGAAATGAAAGAGGAGTTAGTTTATATGAGCGATTACCGCTTGATAACAAAGAAAAAGCGATGAAATTTCTGATCTATGGTTTACTTACAGCTGTCATTTTTGGAACAATTTTAATGATTAGTAAAAGCATTGCAGATAATGCGGGAACATGGCAAAATCTTGATAATCAACAAAATGAAATGAACTATATGCAAGGAATATACGGATATAATGATTACATTGAACGTCTGGAGAAAACGGCATTAATCGCGTATTGGATGCAATATCAAGAAGTAATCGTTGGAAATATTGCTCGCATTGGTGTAAATGTCGGACTAATATTTATTATGATCGCATTTGTAAGTTTTGCACTCAATGATAAACTTGATGAAAGAACAAGGCGTATTTCTTTAACACTTGCTGGAGTCGTTCTATTTGTAGTAATGTTTACTACATTTTTCTCCAACATAGCGATATTCGTGTCTTAAATCTTAACTTACTTTTTTTTTATTTTCATTATATTTATATTTAAATTCAATTTACTATAGTATACTTTAACGATTGAACTTGGTATTTTATTAGCAATGGTTAGTGATACTGAATTAAATAAATTCAATAATAACATTAAATCCCCTATTTGGCTTCAAATAGTTATTTATCTATTATTTGGATTAGGACCATTAACAGGTAATGTAATTTTAGTATTATTTGGAGTATTATCTAGTGAATTTGGGGTATCACCTACTGCTATCGCAATTGCTATTCCTTCCTTTATGTTTCCTTTTGCCATTGTTCAATTATTTTCTGGAGCAATTTCAGATATAAAGGGCAGAATACCAATTATATTGTTTGGATTAATAATTTTTGGCGTTGGAATGTTTATAGCTACTTTTTCTGCATCCTTAATAATGTATATTCTTGCAAATATCCTCGGAGGCGTAGGCTTTGGATTTGTAAATCCCGTTTTGATCGCTCTGATGTCTGATATTTCCAATAGATCTGATATTCCTAAAAAGATGGGGTTTTTAGGTGCTGTAGCAAATCTAGGAGTAGGTTTTGGTCCTATTTTAGCAGGTCAGTTAGCAATTATCAGTTGGAGATGGTTATATATAATTTTTATATTAATTATTATTCTAGGATTTTTCATTTTACTCGGTTTAAGTAAAATCAATAAGAGTAAACGTAGAGATAAACATTTTAAAATCTTCTTTGGGCATCTTATTTCAGAACTTAAAAGACCTGTAGTAATATTACTGATTTTATCAGCATTTTTAGCCACCCAATCTTATTTAGCGGTTATAACTTGGACTTCTCAAGCATTGACTGGAGCTATCCCCGAAAACGTAGCAGGCATGATCATTGGTTTAGCAGGTATTTTTGGAGCAATCTCAGGAATAATCATAGGGATTATGATTAAAAAAACAGGAATAAGCATCGCTTTAGCTATTGGCATCATTTCGTTATTTGCTTCTATATTTACTTTACTAAGTATTGAAGATATTTCCAATCCTGAAACTTTGTCATTTGTATCTTTAGGATTTATATTTATAGGCATTGCAGGTGGAACTATTATACCTGCAGTTATGTTTTATAGCCAAACACTTTCATATGAAAGGCGAGGGGCTTTAGCAGGATTAGCTACAGCGAGTCAGTTTGTAGGTATTGCCCTTGTTCCAATTACATATGAGTTTTATTATAATCAAGGGGGAATTTCATTAGTCTACTTAGCAATTCTTATTGTATCTATGGTATTTATAATTGTTATTTTAGTGTTATATTTCAAGGCTAAGAAAATAAAAAAAGTATAAATTTTTTAATTAATCAAAATTGCTTTTACTTGTTCTTTACTCCTTGTTTTTTCCAAGAAATAGGGGTCAATTATAGCGGAGATTTGATTAAAATCATAATGTCTTGCATTTATCGCTTTTAGGCGACAATTACTCGAACATTTCCCACATCCTTTGCAGATCGCAGGATTTATAAATGCTTTTTTGGTAGCAACACTCACATCTTCATATTCTTGTTTTATATCAATAAGTCTTATCGCTTTGAATTGACAAAGATCAACGCATTGACCACATCCATTACATTTTTCTTGATTTACAATCATATCCTTAAAAAAGCACTGAATTGACAAAAGGAAAGAGAGGAATTTCAATTTAGTTGATGAAATCTGCTTTATGTTGAGAAACCTACTTGCTCGTCCCGCCGCACCATTTGCCTGAGAGATTGAATCCTGAATATTTTTCGGCCATTGAGCACTTCCACATATGAAGATTCCTTGGTCTGAAAGTTCCAAGGGACGAAGTTTACTATGAGCCTCAATAAAGAAACCATTTTGATCAACTGGTACATTTAGAATCTCTGATAATTCCTGAATACCTTCTGGAGGTATCATAGGAGTAGATAAGATAATCAGATCTGTTTTAAATTCTAATTCTTTAGAAGGATCTAAATCATCCTTGAGTTTAATTTCATACTTCTCAATAGTTTCATCTATTTTAATAATATGAGGAATATTATCGAGATTATACCTTAAAAAATTAGCTAATTTCTCTTTTTGGTTGAAAATCTCTTCAAATTCTTTTTTTGCTTGGTGAATGTCTCGAAACAAAACTAAAATTTCAATCTTTGGATTCAATTCCTTCAAAATTTGGATATTTTTTATCGCATTATTACAACATACATTAGAACAGTATGAAAATCCATCTTTTTGCCTCGATTTAACGCATAAAATAATGGTAATATGGCGAATTCGCTCAAGCCATGAACCTCCTTCTTCCTTAAGTTTACTCTCTAATTCAAGAAGTGTTAAAACATTTGTATTACCCTTAGCATATTGAAACTGTCCAATAGGTTTAAATTCTTGACTCCCTGTTGCTACAATTATTACACCTACAGTTTCTTCGTAAATCTGGTCCTCATTATGAACAAATTTTACTTTATAATTTCCAATTGAACCTTCTACTTTGAGTACTTGAGAATTTAGATATAATTTTATTTTTTTATTTTCTTTTAATTTATTTACATTAGTTTTTAAAAACTCAATTGCCTTTATACCAGTAGGAGAAAGAGTATTAATATTATTTAGATTCCCCCCTAATTTATTATTCCTTTCAATTAATAAAGTTTCAAATCCTTGAGAAGCAATATCTATAGCAGCACTAATTCCGGATATTCCACCACCTATAACTAATGCTTTTGGAGTAATTTTTATTATTTCTTCTTCTGGTAATATACCAATTTCTCTTTCCTCATAATCTTTATATCGTACATCATTTAGCAAAATAGCAACTTGTCCGGCTACTCCGCTTGCATGCCCAACTGTTTCAGCAATATTAGTAGGCCCTTGGCTAAAGCCACATAAGAATATTCCATCTCTGGTTGAAAAAGATTTGTCAAAATACGATTTAGATTTAAAAAAATTATACTGATCTAATTCAATATTTAACATTTTAGATAATTCCTTTGTTCCTTTTGATGAAACTAATGGTGCTGCTAAAACAACCATATTTACTGTATAATCCTTTTCTACCCCGGTTTTTAAATCATAATAATTAATGACTAAATCATTTGTTTCGGGAATTTCCTTAATATAATTGATATTTGAATAGAAATATTTTATTCCATACTCTTCTTGTGCTTGTTTTGTATATTCATAGAAATTTTTTCCAAAAACTCGAATGTTGTGTCTAAAAACCGATATGTCAATATCGTTAGAATATTGTTTGGTGAGAATCGCATTCTTTGCTGTATACATACAACAAACGCGAGAACAATAAGGTGTATGTTCTTCTCCAGATTCAGATCCAGCACATTGGATAAAAGCTATTTTTTGAGGTTGCTTTTCATCACTAGGTCTTAAAATATTACCTCCAAATGGACCAGTAGGACATAATAATCTCTCATATTCAAGACCATTTAATACATTTTTACTGTTGTATCCCCATTTTTCAGATAATTCAGCGCTTAGCATATCAAAACCAGTTGCAATTACTATTCCACCTACGTTTACCTTAATTTCTAGTTCTTTTTGTTCAAAATCGATTGCGTCTCCCTTACAAACCTTTTCGCAAACGCGACATACTCCTCTGTTAAGATACAAACATAATTCAGGATCAATTAAATAAACTGGAGGTGTTGATTGAGGGAATGGTATGTATATTGATTTTCTTTTACCGAGGTTCATATCAAAAGGATTAGGGGCCTCTATCTTTGGACATTTTGCTGCACAATCCCCACATCCCTTGCATTTTGACTCATCGACATATCGGGGTTTTTTATTAATTTTAACCTCGAAATTCCCTACTTCTCCTTCTACTTCTGTAACTTCTGATAAAGTAAAAAGAGAGATATTAGGATTTTTATATACCGCTACCATTCTAGGTGCAAGAACACACAAACTACAATCGCTCGAGGGGAATAGTCTATCAAGTTGAGCCATATGACCGCCTATTGAGGGTTGTTTTTCAACCAGATATACCTTAAATCCAAGCTCAGTTAAATCTAAGGAGGTTTGGATGCCCGCAATCCCTCCACCAATAACTAAAACTGAAGGTTCCATTATTTTACTGCCTAATTTAAATAATTAAGGAAATATTCTTAAAAATAAAGTCGAAAAAATATCTCTTAAGCATAAAATAAGTATAATCTTTTATATAAATCTTATGCACATTTCTGATCATGAAAAAGATTGTTCATTAATGTTTTCGATCATCAGCCTTTACTTAGTGTCCTTTTTACATAATTTCTGTTGAAAATGATGATCAGAATCCTTTAAATATACTAATTTGTAAATAGACAGATCTTCCATTTTAAAGGTATAAAAGAAAAGAAAAATTGACAAAATAAGATATTATTTAATTATATCTTAATAGAATAAAAAATGTGTATAAATACAAAATCATGAATAAACAACAGAAAAAATATTTTATAGATCCAAAAAAAGGGATAAAATTTTCCCAGTTTGAAGGCTTAGAAACTACTATTCTTACTGGATTATCAGGAGAAAAAATGATGATGGCATTTAATTCAACATTGCCAGGACATACTGTTCCAATGCATTCTCATAAGCATGAACAAATAGGAGTAATCTATTCTGGAAAGGCAAAATTACGAATTGGTGATGAAGAACATATAGTTAATAAAGGTGATTTATATTGTATTCCCGCCAACACGCCACATGGAGATACTTGTTTAGGAGAGGACCCTTTTGTTATGTTAGATATTTTTTATCCTATAAGAAAAGACTTTCTTAGTAAGGTTATACCTAAATAGAAGGAAAAAAATAACGTTATTTACATAATTAGATTTTTAGATCTTTTTCGGATTTATTTCCTTAATTCAGCATTTTATTATAAAATTTATTTTATTAACAACAAGAACTTTTTTTGTTAATTTGTTCATTATTCGATGGTTTTCCCGTAGTTAATTCATTTAATTGGGTGGTGCAATTACATGGACAACAATCTTCATTTTTTAGTTCATTTTTCTCTGAAAGTAATTGAGAGTTTTCTTTCATATTTTTACCTCCTTTACTATATAATTTATAGTAACTATATATATTAAAGTATTTAAATTATTAAGTATACAATAACATAGTAAGTAATCAAAAGGTGAGTTGTTATTCAAAAGAAAACTGAGGATACTTGCAGAAATGATGGGGAAAATTGTTTTTGTTTTTGTCCAATCGAAGGCATTATTAATATTATAAGTAAAAAATGGGCTTTGGTAATAATTGGCACCATCAGTAATCATAAAAAACTTAGATTTAATAATATTATGAAAGAATTAACGGGAATAAGTCCCAAAACCTTAGCAGATCGATTAAAAGAGTTAACTGAAGCTGGACTTATTAAAAAAGAAATTTTTGCTGAAATTCCACCACGTGTAGAATATACTTTAACGCAAGATGGGATTGAAGTTAGAGATGCAATGTTACCTTTGATGGAATGGGCATATAAAAAATCATTTCATGGAGAAAAGAGGACTTAAACTTTTGAATTTTTAATAAAAGAAGTGTACCTGAAGTAAAGAGGTAAATTTTAGAGCACTTTTAAAGGACCTAACTCTTTTATTTCATTTGTAAATTCTGTAATTAAATCTGCGAAGCGCTTGCCTTCAGATGCACTTACCCATTCTAATCTAACTCGTTTTTCTTCAATACCTAACTGTTTGATAATGATATTATGTAACCGTTCAAATCTTTCTCTTGCAAATTCATTACCAGAAATATAATGGCAATCTCCTATATGACAGCCTGTAATTAAAACACCATCTGCTCCTTCTTTAAGAGCTTTTATCACAAAAGATGGATCTACTCTACCCGAACACATTACTCTAACAATTCGCATATTAGGAGGATATTGAAATCGAGATACACCCGCAAGATCTGCTCCTGCATAAGAGCACCAGTTACAGCAAAATACTAAAATTTCTGGATTAAAGTCCGGGTACTTTTCTTTTACTTTTGCTTTTGGCATCTATCTTCCTTTATTAATTTGTTAAGTTTCTAATAAATATGACTCGATCATAGCAGATATTTGATCAAAATCGTATTGTTTTATAGATATTGCTCCATTTGGACAGGTTGCGGCACAGGTACCACAACCCTTGCAGAGGGCTGAATTAATGAACGATTTTTTGGCGATTAATGTTATATCTTCAAACTCTTTTATTGATTCTAAAATATCTATCGCATTATAGGGACATACCGATTCACATTTTCCGCAACCGATACAATTTATCGGATTAACTTCCGCAACAATCCCTGAAGTCTTTATCTCTTCTGCACTTAGGAACCTGCTTGCTCTCGCAGCCGCCCCATGCGCTTGTGAAATCGAATCTTGTATGTTTTTTGGCCATTGTGCACAACCGCATAAAAATATTCCATCCGTTGCAAAATCCAATGGTCTTAATTTTACATGAGCTTCTAAAAAGAAGCCATTTCTATCTAAGGGGACCTTTAACATTTTTGCTAATTCATCTAAGTTGTCTTCTGGTACAATAGGTGTTGATAAAATAATCGCATCAGTGTCAAATTCTAAGAAGTCTTGAAGATTGATATCAAATAATTTTATATTATATTTTTCTGGTTTTTTATTTACTTTTTTAACAATAGGAAGATTGTCTAAATCATATCTCAAAAATATAGCATCTTTCCGGCGCTTACGATAATATTCTTCGTATTTCTTCTTAGCCATTTGAAGGTCCCTATAGAGAACAAGAATTTCCAAGTCTGGTTTTAACTTTTTTAGAAGACCTACATTCTTAATAGAATTACAACAACAGGTATTTGAACAATAAGTTATCCCCTCAACTTGTCTTGCATTCACACACAAAATAATTGTTACTCGGTTTATAGGATCGAGCCATGATTTTCCTTTCTCCTTTAAAATCTGTTCTAGTTCTAATTGCGTTATGACTTTCTCATTTTCATTTTCATATTGAAATAATCCTTTTGGTTTGTATTCTTTGCCGCCTGTTGCTACAATTATCGTTCCTATACTTAATTCTTGAGGTTTATTTTTAGAATCAACAATCGTGAGGATATAATTTCCTACATATCCTTTTATATCTTTAATCTTAGCATTTAAGAACACTTGAATTTGCTTGTGTTGTTCGACTGACTCTATTATTTGCTTTATGAATTCAGAAGCATCTTGCTCAATCGGATAGAGAACATTTAGATGATTCAAATTTCCACCGAGGATTTGTTCTTTTTCTACAATATAGGTTTTAAATCCTTGATCGGCAATGTTTAATGCCGCACTCATTCCGGCAATCCCACCACCGATAATAAGAGCAGTAGGAGTTATTTTTAATAACTCTTCTTTAAGAGGTTTTAAAAGTCGTGATTTAGCAACCGCCATTCGTATTAAATCTTTTGCTTTTTGAGTTGCGGCTTCAGCATCATCCATATGAACCCAGGAACATTGGTCGCGAATGTTTACCATTTCAAACAAGTATTTATTTAAACCTGCTTCCTGACATGTTTCTTGAAATAGTGCTTCGTGAGTTCTTGGAGTACAAGAGGCTACGATAAATCGATTCAGTTTGTGATTGGCTATTAGCTCTTTAATTCGTGCTTGCGAGTCAGAACTACAGGAATATAAGTTATCCTCACAATGAACAACATTAGGCAGTTGGCGTACATATTCTGCTAACAAAGGCACATGAACATACTTTCCAATATTAATTCCACAATGACATATTAGTACTCCAATTCTGGGCTTATCACTCGCCTTAATCTCTATTTCAGGGATTACCAACTCTTTTTCTTGCGTATTATCAAATTTTACCGAACTCAAAAAAGCGGCTACTTGTCCAGCTACTCCACTCGCATCTGCAACCGTTTCAGGTATGTCCATTGGACCTTGACAAAATCCACTTAAATAAATACCCTCTTTTGAAGACTTTGATTTATGAAAATAATCTTTCTCCTTAAAAAAGTTATATTCATCTAAATCAATTTTTAAAATTTCGGCAAGTTCCTGGGTACCATTAGAAGGAACTAAGGGTGTTGCTAATACGACTAAATTTGCGCGGAAATTGTTAAATTCTCCATTCTTTAAATTTTCATAATGAATAATTAAATCCTTAGTCTCAGGTTCCTCTTGTATCTTGCTAATTTTTGTTTGAAAATATTTTACGCCATATTCTTTTTGAGCCCGTTGGGTGAACTCATAAAAGTTTTTACCATAGGCTCTAATATCGTGTCGAAAAACATAACATTGAGATTTGTCAGAATGTTCTTTAGTTATTATCGCTTCTTTAGCAGTATACATGCAACAAACACTAGAGCAATAAGGAATTCCTTCGTGTAAATCTCTTGATCCAGCACATTGTACAAATGCAATTCTTTCAGGTTCAGTATGATCACTTGGTCTTAAAACATGCCCCCCAAAAGGTCCAGAGGCACATAGTATTCGCTCGTATTCAAGAGCACTTACTACATTAGGGTAATTATATCCCCAACGGGAAGACAAATGTTCAGCGGGCATATCAAAACCCGTAGCCACAACGATCGTTCCAACGTTAATTTGTTTCTCCTGAGGGTTTTGCTCAAAATCTATTGCTTCCGCTTGACACACTTTAGCGCAGACACCACATACCCCCTTGTTTATTTTTAAGCATAATTCCGGATCTATTAAGTAAACCGGGGGAACTGCTTGAGGAAATGGAATGTATGCTGACTTTCTTTTCCCAAGATTCATATCAAAGAGATTTGGAACTTCAATTTTAGGACATTTTGAAGCACAATCCCCACATCCCTTGCATTTTGATTCATCTATATAACGTGGTTTCTTAAGAACCTTTACTTTAAAATCACCTGCTTTACCGGATACTTCTTTGACCTCATGGTATGTCATAAGTTCAATATTAGGATTTCTGAACACCTCTACCATTTTGGGTGCAAGAATGCACAGAGAACAATCATTTGTAGGAAAGGTTTTATCTAGTTGAGCCATTCTGCCTCCAATTGAGGGCGATTTTTCCACTAAATATACTTTAAATCCTAATTCAGTAAGATCTAAAGAAGTTTGAATTCCTGCTATTCCGCCACCAATTACTAGAACAGAACCTTCCATAATCTCGTTTTTACACCCTAGGTCTCATTTTGTATTACATTTATATGTTCAAGTAAAAATTCAGAAATATCTATAATTTTTATTGAAGCGATATTTTCAAAATCGCTCTGAATACATGTAAGGTGAATATTACATTTAGGACATGAAGTTAATAACAGCTCTCCAACTGATTTAGCTTCGAGCATTCTTTTGTATCGCAGGGCTTTAGATTTTTCATTACAATTCATCCATGAATTTATGCCACAACATAATGAATTTTCTTTATTATGTTTCATTTCTTCAAATTTATAACCAAATTTTTCCAATTCTCTAAATATTTCTCTTATTTGTGCAGTAATATTAATATTTTTTGGTAGAAACCTACTTAATCTACAAGGATCTTGATAAGTGAAGGTAATTATATTTTTTTTCTTTTTGGGTTCTTTAAATTCAATTTTTCCCATTTTCCAATTTTCATAAACATATTCGATTAAGTGCTTTACCGTAAATTTATCTTTAAAATCTTCAAAAAGATTCGGGTAATCAATTTTTAAGGTTCTATAACATTCCGCACAAGCGGTTATAATAGTAGAAATACCTTTAGCTTGAAACATTTCTTTATTCTTTTTCGCTAATTTAATAAACGTTTTTAATTTTCCTTGACCCCAGTAAATGTCATGCCCACAACAAATTTCATCTTTAAGGACTACAATAGGGTCTTTTTCTACGTTACATAGTAATTTTAAGGTACTTGTAGCGATCATATCTAAATCATTAAATTCATAATTATAAAAGGGTAAGCACCCAACATAATACAAAATACTACCCGCATCAGCAACATTACATCCTTTAGGAATCCAATCCATATTTCTATTAGGAATTATATAAGGCCTACTCATCATTTCGGAGAGGGTAGTATAAATTCCTTTATGGGCAATGTATTCCTCGGGATTTTGATTCTTATTATGTCTCATTTGATATCGTGCCATTCTTACGATATCTGCGAAATTTATGTTTTCAGGGCAGTCTTTTAAGCATTGATTGCATGTTAAGCAATCCCATAATGCTCCACTTTGAAGTACTTTATCTTCAAAACCTTCCAAAATAAGTTGAATAATTTTACTAGGAGTATATTTCTGAACTTTACTTAATTGACACACTCCACTACAGCGCCCACATTGATAACACCTTTTAAGGAGCTCTTTCAGCTCAGGGGTATAAATCTTTTTTAAGGTATCTAATGTATCTCCAAAAAATTTCCTTCTTTCAATATCTTTTTTGGATTCAGTTATTTTATACTCCTCCTAACTCTAATTTCTTCATAAATGTTTCTCTTCGCTTCACTTTTGAATGAGAAAAATTTGCTAATTTTTCAATTGTCTTATTCATTTTATTAGAATCTATATCTGAACATTTAATGATACCAGCATCTATTACTCTCTGAAGGATATGTTTACCCATTTTTGTTCGGGGTATAACTGTAGTATATTTATCTTGAGAACCTAATCCCCCAAATGATATATCCGCATATATATTTGTAAAATCACTACATGCATTACATGCGGGTCTCATATAATCGTTTAAATAATTAAAGGGAACATGGACAACTTTAGTTCCTGAGCCCCCATTCTTAAGTTTAAAGATTAAATCTTCTTTAATATTAATTTTTTCGATATCTGCAAACTTTATATTAAAATCTTTTTCAAACTTTTCAACTTGAAATTTTTGAAAAAAGAAGTTTTCATAACAAAACAAACCTAAACATATTTCTATATTTTCTGAGGGAGTAACCCCCAAATCCTGCATACACCTAATAGTGTATATTTGGCAGGGGGTGCCAACTACGGCTAACTTTTTAAATTTATAATGATTTAATTTTGGAATTGATTGAGTATAAGTACAAAATTTTTGAATCTCATCCAATTGTGGCGATATATCTAGTTTTGCTCCCGATGCTTTAAGTAAATCATATTTACTGTCAGCAAATGTCGCTTCTCTTGAAAAAGGAGCATCAGTTTGAGACACCACCGCGCCATCTATTAATTTTTGTTCGATTAAGAAATTAATAATCGAATTAACAACACCTCCATCAGTTCCGCACTCAAGAAAATCTTTATCCGTTGCTTGACAAGAGTAAACACGCTCGTAATGGCCGATAGGCATAGATTCAAAGTCAGAAAATTTATAAGTTTTATTAAGTTCACTATCAAGAATATGAGTCTGTGGACAAATATAATAACAAATGCCGCATTCAAGACACTTATCTTTATGCTTATATTCCGGGGGACTATATGGATCCTTAAATCCGATTACATCATATTCTGCAGAACTACAGAAGCTAACACATCCACCGCACTCCTGACAAATACCTTTATTATGAACTTCTTCAATAAGATCTTGAAAAGTTTTAGAGGTCATATTAATCACTTTAAAATGTTTTTTTATTTTCTTAATTCAATAGGTTTACATTTTGTTCGTTTAGATCCAGCAATTCTTTCAGCAAGAGCTTGCCCCGGTTTAACTTCCTTAAGATTTTGAACCTCTACTAAACCACTCTCAATAATCTCACTGAATAATTCATCTCCATTTATTGAACGTGTTATAACAGATGAGTATCCGGCTTTTGAACCAATGGAACCTACTGAGATGTCCGCATAATCTGATGTGAGATCTTCGCAGTAGTGGCAATTATCCCTTGCATAAGATTGGACTTCTTTTAACTCGACTGCCATTTCCTCACCATTTTTTAAGTTTATAATAAATTTACCGCTA